>Ga0172367_10008263_pt1 | contig 11672 bp, 12 predicted proteins | sample Lak10m_FD_114542 | JGI IMG/M metagenome (GOLD analysis project Ga0172367, IMG submission 114542) | Freshwater microbial communities from Kabuno Bay, South-Kivu, Congo - kab_022012_10m | ecosystem: Environmental > Aquatic > Freshwater > Lake | place: Democratic Republic of the Congo: South-Kivu...
ATTGATGAATTCGAGGAAGCGGTTGATCTGACGGAATTTTCGGGAGTGGCTGCTGCGGACAGTGCCGTCTGCTGTCATGACACCGGTGTGCACCAGAAACGGGCAGGGCTGTCCGGAGGGTATCAGGTGGTTGCGATCACGGTCATGCTGCGGCAGCTGGTTGTTTTCGGTGGGCTGAACTGGTTGTGTGCAGCGTTGACGGTGTAATTTCCAGTGGCCGGTTTTCGAAGCGACGGCCTGAGTTTCGCCGTGGCTGGTAACGATTCGGATATTGCGGAAGCGTCCATCAGCCAGCTGCAGCAGTCGGGAGGTTGCAGCGTGCGGGTCGAGATTGGAGTGGAATTCCTGGGTGGTGGTACGGGCAGCAAACTGCAGAGCCGGCTGACCTTTGAGTCTGACGGGGCGTACGTCCACTCGAATGTGGGGTGCCGCAGCGGGCGTGGGGCCACTGAAAACGGCCAGCAGCAGCTGACCGCTGGCAGCGGAGAGCAGCAGCTGTTGAAGTTCAGTCGCAGGATCTGCGGCGTCTGTCATGGGTTCCTGTTTCCAGCAGCCTTTCGGATCAGGCTCCGGTTCGTTACTCTGCACTCTGTACGTAGCTGTGGTCTGCCGGTGCTGTTACAGGCAGGTTCCGTCAAATTGCTTAGAATACCAGAACATGACACTGAACAAAAAGCAGCAGAAGCGGATCGAGGCAGCAAAGAACAAGATCCAGCGGCTGCAGCAGCTGCTGAATGCTGCTCGCAAACAGCCCGACGATCCGGCCGAGATTCCTTCTCTGGAGAAGCAGATTGCGCAGTTGAATGCCGAGATTGAGAAGATTCGGAAGGAAGGCTGAGGCTGTGGGGATGGGTGCTGAGCAGCAGGGTGCAGTGGCGTGGCCCAGGACGGTGATCGTAATTCATCCGCGTGAGCGGCGGAGCAAGTGTTCGGTCGAGCCGCTGCGACGTGATCCGGAATACATATTTACGACATTTCCGCACCCGGTACCGATCGATTTGACGGGATATGTGCGACTGGGGATTGGTGGTCCGCAGTTGTCCGAGTCTGATGCAGGAAGCGGTTTGCTGCTGCTGGATGGCACATGGAAGCGGGCGGCCGGGATGCTGCCGTTTTATCAGCATTTACCGGTCCGGTCACTGCCGTCACTGAAGACGGCTTACCCCAGAAAGTCCGAGATTTACGAGGATCCGGAGGGTGGACTGGCAACGATTGAAGCTTTGTATGCCGCTTTGCGAATTCTGCGGCGGCCTGTTGCCGGCCTGCTGGACTCGTACTACTGGCGGCAGCAGTTCCTGAATCTGAACGGCTGGGAAGAGGCTCCGGGAATTCAGGAAACCTGATTCGGAAAACACCATAAAAGGCCGGGGTGTTCTTTCAATCCGCCGTCAGCGTCCGCCGGTTTCCAGAAAAGTGAGCAGATCGGCCAATTCCTGGGGGCTGAGAATTGTGGCGATGCCATTAGGCATGGGTGACACGGCTGAGGGCAGAATCTGCGTGATGTTGGACCGGTCGATGTGCAGTTGTTTTTGCGCATCGACGGTAAGGATGATTTCGCCGGCTGATTCTCCGGTGATGATGCCCCCGACAACTCGACCATCCTCCAGCTCTGCCAGCACCGGTTCATAACCGCGGACGATACTGGCGCTGGGGAACAGCATAGCTTCGAGCAGATCGCGTCGATTGCGGGCTTTTCCGATACTGGTCAGATCGGGGCCGAGGTTTCCGCCACCATATCCAAGTTTGTGACAGGTGTTGCAGGCTGCCTTGCGGCTCATGAAGACTTCATGCCCGCGACGGAGGTCGCCTGTGGGCAGAGTCTGCAGTGTTTTTTCGAGTATCGCGGTTTGTTCTTCGAGGCTGGCATTGAGTTGTTTTCGCAGGTTCTGTCCGGCGGACTGAACTGCCGGCGGGTATTTTGCCAGCAGTGACTGGATCAGGTCAGCACGGAGTCCGCTGAGTCCCTGCGATTCGGTGAGTGCAGCCAGCAGTTTCATTCCGTTTGCTTCGTCGGCGTGTTGTTCAAAGGCGGGCAGCAGTTTGGGCAGTTCCATGGGTCCGACGCTGCGGGTCGGGGGAATCAGTGTCTGCAGCTGTGTGGCAGTCAGTGTGGCTGAGGCGAGTCGGCGGGCAGCAATGCCTCGCTGATCTGCCGGCAATTCGGGCTGCAGCGAGCTGCAGAGCAGGCTGAAAGAAGAATCCGGCAGTGTCAGTCCGCTGCCAGCTGCGTCGACAGCGGCCAGCCGCAATTCGGCGGGCAATTCCGACTGTTCGGCGATGGCTGCCATGGCCTGTTTTAGCGGAGCATGTCCGTCCTTTGGCTGCGGCAGTTTTTCGGCAGCGGCGATCAGGAGGGGTAAGTCGGCGGGGGAGGCGTGAGGCTGCAGAGTTGCCAGTGCATCGAGCCAGCCTGCTGGTGCAGCCGTCAGCGTCGTGTCAGACAGTGTCTGCAGGGCCAGTCGGCGTGTGGCTGGTGCAGCGGTCGTGCTGAGTTGTTCCTGCAGCAGCAGCTGGATTTCCGTTGCGGAGGCCAGTCGGGCCAGCAGTCCGCGGCAGACGGTCAGCTGTTCCGCGGAGAGAGTCTCTGCGCTGGCCAGTTTTTCCGCAAAGTACTGTCTCAGAGACGGGCTCCATTCCGGATGTCTTCCGATGATCCAGACAGCCGTGGAGCGCAGTGATTCACCGGGGTTATCGAGCAGCGACAGGACATCTTCCGGCTGCAGTTTACCGCCGGGCATCTGGTCGAGTGCGGTAAGTGCTGCCCGCTGTTCGGCGGGAATTCGGGACTTTAGTCCCTGGCGGACGGGATTTGGGTCGTTAATTTCGATGAGTGCGAAGATCAGGGCATGTTCGCGAATGCGGGCAGCGGCTTCTGCGGGGGCTCCGGGACTGTCGGTTTGACCGACCGGCAGATCACCGGCAAGTTCCAGCAGAGGAGCGATGGCGGCTGGATTCTTCAGTCGTCCGATGGCTTCCAGGGCAGCGCGAGCCGGACCTGGTTCATCGGCGGCGGCCATCTTCAGCAGGGAGTTCAGGGAATTTTGGTGGCGGAACAGTCCGACGGTATGGGCAGCTGCCTGGCGAACGGCAGGATCGTTGTCGCGGAGTCCGAGCGAAGCTGCTGCGGCCGCTGAATCTGCTGCCGCGATGCCTGCCAGGGTCCAGACAGCTCGACGGCGAACGGCCGCGTGGGGGTGATCTGTGAGCAGTTTCTGCAGTGCCGGCACGGCTGATTCGGCCAGCAGTCGCAGTTGCTCAGTGGCCCTGCGCTGCACGAACAGTCGCTGATCGGCAAGTCTGATGGCGAGCTGTTGCGGTGCGAGATTCTGCCATGTCAGCTGCAGCCCCAGAGCATCGGTGACGGGGGTGGTATTTTTGCGGCGTACCCGATAGATGGCTCCAAGAACATCCGGCTTGGCCAGTTGTGATGTCGGGCAGCACACTTTGTACCACCCTCCGGTGTCCACAATCAGCAGGCTTCCGTCAGCATCTTCAAAGACATCGGTGGGGTGAAAGTCCGGATGATCACAGGCGAGGAAGTCTGTATCTTCGGTGCGATAGGTGGGTCCGTCGGGGATCATTCGGTGCTGGACGACTTTGTGCAGGTTGAAGTAACAGGCGAACAGCTGCTGATCGTGACCGCCGCCGAACAGGTGTTCGCTGCCGCCGATCAGGCCGCAGGGTGCCGCGGCGCCCTGATGATTCAGCACGGGCATGACATCACCGGTCATGGGGTGAGCATAGATAGACGAGTGTTTTTTGCCGTAGACGCCACCGTAAATGGCATGGATGAGGCCATCACGACGACCGGCTTCCGGGAACTGGAAGAAGGTGCAGCTCAGAAATCGTTCGCCATTCTGCAGAAAGGCCACGTTTACCGGATTGTCCATGCCGCCGGTGAGGACCGATTCGATGTCAGACCCATCGGGTCGAGCGCGGAAGATGTGTGACGACTGAGTTTTCAGCAGGCTGCCATCTGCGAGCTGATGCTGTTGTTCCGCGAAGGCACCTTTGCACCAGTAAAGTCTGCCATCCAGTCCCTGGTATGGTCCGTGCAGGTCGTTGCCGCAGCCGGTCAGCGTTTTGCCATCAAACCAGACCTCGCGGCGATCGGCGACGCCGTCATCATTGTCATCGGTGAGTTTCCAGATTTCGGGCGGGGCAGCGACGTAGAGGGACCCGGCGTACCAGAGGCAGCCTTCGGGGAACATCATGCGGTCGGCGAAGAGTGTGCTGCGATCATAGACACCATCTCCGTCAGTATCTTCCAGCCGGCGGATGCGATGGGGTTTTTGTGCCAGCTGCTGTTCGGCTCGTTCCGACATGCCTCCCGAGTCAGTGACGTACAGGCGTCCGCGTTCGTCTCGTGAGACAGCGATGGGGCGTTCTGCGAGTGTGGCATCGGCAGCGAGGCTGACTTCGAAGCCCTCGGCAACTCGCAGTATTCGGCTGCCGATCTGTACTTCTTCAGCCATCAGCAGTGCGGAACTGCAGTTTGAGAACAGAGTGCAGCCAGCGGCCACGAAAAAGGCAGTTAAGCCACGCATCACTCGACTCCTGATCAAAGTATTCCCGAATCAGTGAGCAGATTAGCCGGGCAGCGGAGTGAAGTCGATTGAGTCTGAAAGACATCGAAACGCGAACAGGAGATTGTTGTTCAGGGGCCGGTTCAGATATGATGGATGGTTGACGCATCTGCCGGGCGGCCGATTTCCACCGCCTCCGGGTGGGCGATCACCGGGCGGTCGATTTCCTGGGGGCCCGCCTCCCGGTGGTCGCTGTCCGCCGCCACCTCCGGGCGGCCTGCGACCGCCGCCGCGAGGCTGATATTCTTCTTTTGTGGTGTCCCCGTCGGGTGAACGGAATTCGAAGCTGACAGCTCCGCTGGCGGCGATGGTGTAGCTGACTGTGGCGGGGCGACCGCTGAGACTTCATACGTCAGGACGTAGCTGCCCGGTTGCGTCTGTTCGAATCGCACGATTTTTGCACCGCGCATCGGAGGCAAGGCTGCGCGTGGAGATTCGGCGCGAGGCTGCGGGTCCACCTGCCCGTCGCGTTCGACGACTTCGCCGTGGAAACCGCCGTTAAGGTACGGATAGTTCTTTGTGGCGTGATAGTGGTATTGTCCGTCAGGGCCAGTGTGACCATTAAGAGCATCGAGCGGTGCGAAGTCTTTTGCTGCGGGATCCTGATATCCGTAGATTGGGTAGCCATCGAGTGCCCAGCCGACAGGTTTATCGGGCCCGGTTTGTTTTTGCAGATGAACGGGTGCGATGTGGTAGTGGTAGTCGTCGGCTCGCCCGCAGTGACCGCCGAAATTATCCAGTTCGCCGGCCAGCAGCGTGTCAGTTTTACCGTCATTCTTGATGGGATTGAAAATCGGGATGCCATTGACAGCGATGGCGATAGCGCCACGGAAGAAGTTGGTTTTGGCCGACATGGGCTGTTTTGCGGGGATTGGATTCAGGGGAATTCGCCAGGCGTTTTCTGCTGAATATTTCTGTGGCAGCGGCACCTGCTGCTGCCAGGCCGTGATTCCAACCATCATTTCATGATCGGGTACGCCGTTGGATTCCACGTAAAAAAACTGTCATCTGAGCGAGTGCGGACTGTTTTGCTGAAGGGGCTAAAGCTTCGCTCCAGCAGCTGTTTTTGTGCGACGATGTCGGCAGTCGGGGGGCTGACTGCGAGGTTTGCTGCAGCGGTCGGGTCCGCAAGGCTGGTAATCAGATATTCTGGCAGCGTGTTGAGCTGTCGAATTTGCAGTTGCCTTTCAGCGACCCACTGCTGATCGGACGGCGACAGATTATTGAGTGTCAGTGGTCTAAGCCAGCCATCGCTGCGGCGAACGACCACGCGACCATCACGTTCAGAGACAAAGCTGCCGACCAGTGTTTCACCGGTGGTCAGCGTCCACTGCCGCTCGGCAGGCGGATGCTGGTGCGAATCATCACCGTCGTGAGCCACGGCGGTCAGGCAGATCTGACTGGCGAGCAGGAATAACCAGAGGAAGCGTTGCATATGTGTTTTGCCTGTTGAACTAGTATGGCGAGCAGTGAGACTACTGTTCACCGGAACCTGTCAGGTATTCCAGTTGCTGTTTTGAGACAGACTGGCGAATGGTTTCGAAGGAGACGGATTCCGCGAGTGCGGTGCTGAACTGTAACTGAGCGCAGGCTACGGTGGCCTGCTGCACTTTTTTTTCGTCGAGTACAGGTGCGGAGCGGAGTACCTGCAGGCTGGCAGTGGCAGTGGCCGACAGCAGCAGCAACTGACGCCTGCGTCGCAGTTCGGCGTCAAATACCTGTCGCAGTTCCTGCTGTTGCGGCGGCAGGAGAGCTGTCAGAAAATCCTGCAGCTGGGGATCAGGACTGCGTTCTTTTTTGGGTGGGATCTGTTCGCTGTTTTCGGCGGCAGACTTTGCGGTCGCCTGTGCTGTCCATACGGCAGCACGGCGAGCCATGCGTTTCAGTTCGCTGCGCTGTTCGCTGTCGGCATTTTAAAGTTCGGCTTCTGCTTCAACGCGTCCCAGCTCCTGCACGGTCCGTCGTGCTTCGGTCTCGAGGGCACGCGCCTTTTGCAGTTGTTTCTGTTCGCGGACTTTCTGCAGTACCTGACAGAGCTGCTGGTCGAGCTGAGTCAGCTTTTGCTGATCGCTGATGGTGGCAGCTGAGGGATCCGAGAAGCTGACGCGGACGGGGGCGAAGGGTGATTCCGGCGCGGTGTCATAAAGTATCCAGCGTTTTGCTCGCAAAGCCACCTGCTGCAGGATCGGCAGTTCTTCATTGCTGATACCGTGGAAGGGGGCGGGGAGCTGTTCGGACAGCTGCGGCTCATTGCGACCTCGTCCGCCGCCCCGCTGGCCGCTGTCCTGGCCGGGTTTCATACCACGCGGCTTACCGGGCTTCTGGGCGAAGGCCGGGCTGCACAGCAACAGACAGCACAGGAGTGCTGTGGTCCGCAGGGCAGTCCGTTGCCAGGACTGCACCCGGGACTGACCAGAAGCTGAAGGTTTGGCAGACATGGTCGGGAATGGTGTGAAGGTCTGAGTTTAGAAATTGAAGAGAGCAGAGCCGATCGGTGCAGTCTGAGGTTTCATTCTGTTGCCGGAGTCTTGCGACCGCCACCTTTTCCGCCGGCAGCGGCACCTTTGCCGCCACCAGCACCATTATCCGAAATGTAGAAGACCCAGGTGGAATCTGTGAGTCCGAGTCGTTCGATGGAATCGAGAACTTTGCCGACGCCTGTATCGAGGTCTTCGGTGATGGCTGCAACTGCCGCGCGTTTGCCTGCGCTGGCTCCAGGCTGTCGTTCGTATTTCGCCATGGTGGTTCTGAGTGCATTTTCAGAAGCGTGCAGGGCATTCCAGGAAAGCTGGATATAAAATGGTTTGCGGGCTTTTTGCGCCTGGGCCATGAACTTTTCAGCTTTGCCAGCCATGCCGAAGATGTCGACAGGGTTTGGATCCTGATACTGGAAGGCATTTTCGTTTCCGGTATCGCCGTCGGACTGGTCGTAACCGTGCTGTTCGGGTCCGCCACCGGAGATATGCCATTTCCCTTAGTGAGCAGTGGCGTACCCGACCGACTGCAGCAGTTCCCCGAGTGTTTTTTCGGAGCTGCTGATCTGTTTGATCAGTCGTGGTTCCGTCAGCTTGTGTCCCTGTTCGGGCGGAGCGGCCTTGGTCCAGTGCAGCTGTGCCGGGCTTTTTCCGGTCTGGATGCTGATTCGGGTGGGTGAGCAGACGGGTGCCGGGGAGTATCCGGCGGAAAATCGCATGCCCTGAGCGGCCAGTCGTTCAAGGTTGGGGGTGTGCCAAATTTCCCCGCGTGACCCTGGTATGTCGGGGTGCATCGCGACGGAGGTACCATTCCAGCCCTGATCATCGGCCATCATCAGAATGGTGTTGTCGATGGCTGCGTCATCGGTCCAGATAAACTTCGCCCCGGCAAAGTCATTTTCAAAGTAGGGCTGTTTTGGATCGATTTCTTCCTCAGTGTATTCCCTTGCGGATTTCCAGCCGCTGTCGTCAAAACTGACGGCCTGCCAGTTTTCCGGGACTGGCAGGTTTTCAACCTGGGGATTTTTTGTATCACGAATAAGCGGTCCGCGGGAAACGCAGAGTGCCTTCCACTCAGAGCTGGTGACGGTGCCGTCCGAGAACTTCAGAATGAAACCGCCGTCACCGATATTGGTGTCGGCATATTCCATGCCTGTTTTGGGGCTGGCGTTGTCGCGAGCCATGACGGCGATGGTCATGGGGTATGACGGCAGCAGATCGACAGAGATCACATTATGAGGAATGAATGTGATGGAATCGACCGCGACCAGTTCACCGTTGATCCAGAGCATAAAGTTGTTGTCGGCGCAGATATTGGCGCGAATGGTATCGCTCATTGAGGGCTTGCGAATCTTGCCGGCGGGTGGCTGGCCGTTCTGTCGAGGCTGCTGCTGCTGTGCTGCAGCGGCCCAAATGAACAAAGCAATGCCGGCGCAGGCCGCGGTGGCGGAAAACAGCTTTAAGAACAGCTTCCTCATGATTACTCCTGTTCAACCCGCCGATCCGGCGGATGGTGACTGTTGTGGCTGAAAAAAGTGGGTTCAAGAGCAGCTTCTGAGACCAGCGTCATGCGCAGTGTCAGGCGGTCCGGCCCATAAGGCATGTCGATGAATCGCAACTGATGAATATCACCAGTGAGTGAGTCATAAGAGATCTCCACGCGGCCTGGTCCCGGAACTTTGCGATGCCGCACTGCGATCAGCAGCTGCTCGGACTGTTCGGCAGGCTCGGTCGAATCTTCGGCAGCAGTGACATTCGGCAGTACCTGCACCTGGTAACTGGACTTCAGTCGGGCCAGCAGCTGATCGATCTGCACAAAGGACATGGAATGTTCGTGGCCGGGGATATCGCGACTGAAATGCGCCGGGTCGCGACTGATTCGAACAGACTGATCAGGCCGGATGGCCCAGCTGAGGGCGACGACGACGGGCTGCCGGAGCTACTTGCTCCTCGACGGACAACTTTCATGTGCGGTCAATGGGCCGAGTACTGGCCTGCAGCAGTCGCTGCAGTTCTGCGGAAGCTGCAGCGGCCCTGTGGTGACCGGCTGAGAGACTGCCGGTTGAGTGGTGACCGGCTGAGCGGGGGCCAGGCCGGGTGCAGCTGCGACTGCAGTTGCCAGCAGTCCGTGGTTGCGGAGCCGATCGTGCAGCAGGTGCTGCAGGGCAAACTGGTCGGCCGGGGTCAGTATTCATGCCGGTCCCTCCATGGCAGACCGCCGCTGCAGACAATCGCGCAATTGATCGCGAATTCGCTGCAGTGCCTTTGAGACCGTGTTGGGGTGCATATCGAGCAGGCGACCCATTGCTGCGGGTTTCAGATCCTGGCCATATCGCAGTTCAAACAGGTGCCGTTCGCGGTCTTCCAGCCCTGCCAGACATTGACGCAGATATTCAAGCTGCCGCAAATGTTCCGCAGAAGAGAATCGTTCAAACGACGCTGCCACCAGTTCCACAATACTTTCGTCGAGCAGCAGTCGATCGCGGCTGCAGCGACGCAGGCAGAGCCGGATCTGATTCTGGGCGACGCCCAGAGCCCAGGCGAGAAACGGTCGGTCGGAATCGTAGCGGGAGCAGCTTTCGAGGACTGCCACGGCGGTGTTTTGCAGGACATCATCGCGATCGGTGAAATCCCGGACGATTGACGTAATGAAGGCTGAGACCACTGGCTGGGCAAGTGTCCACTGTCGCATTACGGATCTGGTATGTTCGTTCATTTGCAATGCTCCTGCCTTCCGGTCAATCTTTAACCGGCGGGGCCTGAACGTGACGTGAAAACGGAGCGAAAGCGAGGAATCCCTGGGAAAACCGGGGAAATGCCGGTATGGAGTCGGCGATTTTGGGGTTTTGAGGCGGGAATGTCAGCGAAGTTTGGTCTGTGAGCGGGGGCTGGATTAATGAAATCTGTGGTCTTGGTTGTGCGACAGCTGGTGTGTGTTGTGGCGTGTTTTTTGTCTTCGGCGGTGTTTGCGTGGCAGTCTCCGGCGGTTCAGGGCGTGGCAGCGTCAGCGGATCGGTCGGAGCGAGTAGTGGCGTCCGCGTCCGCGTTGCTGAAGGTGTTATCACCGGAGCAGCAGCGGGCGGTGCAGTTTCGGTTTAATGACGATCAGCAGCGAGTGCGCTGGTCGAATCTGCCGACCGGTATTTTTGAGCGTCGTGGTTTGCGGATGGGGGATTTGAGTCAGCCGCAGCGGCAGGCTGTGATGGACGTGGTGCGGGCGACGCTAAGTCCAGCGGGGTATCAGGCGGTGCTGGACAATGTGGCGGCGGACGAGCAGCTGAAGTCTGGTGCGGGCCGTGGGCGGGTTATTTTCGGCAGTGACGAATTTTATTTTTCATTCCTTGGTGAGCCGTCGCTGCAGGATGCATGGATGTGGCAGTTTGGTGGTCATCATCTGGCGGTGAATGCGACGGTGATCGGTCAGCGGATTACTTTGGGGCCAACACTGACAGGCGGTCAGCCGATGCGGTATCGGGCTGGTGAGCGAGCTGTTTCGCAGATGTCCGAGGAGATTGCTGCGGCGGCAGCTTTTGTGAAGTCGCTGACGGATGAGCAGCGGGGTCGTGCAGTGCTGGGCGGACGTTTTGGCGACATGTTGCTGGGGCCGGGCAAGGACGGCGTGGTGCCTCAGCCTGAGGGCGTGCGTGGAGCGGATCTGTCAGCTGAGCAGCGGCAGCAGCTGCTGTCTTTGGTAATGCTGCGGGTGAGTTTGCTGAACGAAGAGGATGCAATGGAGCGTCGAGCGGAGCTGGAGCGTGGCCTCGAAGACACGTGGTTTTCGTGGCGTGGCGCGGTGAATGCCGAGGGCGCATCGAGTTATCGAGTGCAGGGGCCTGCATTCTTTTTGGAGTACGCACCGCAGGCGATGGGCGGGGCTCCGGCCGAGCACATTCACGCGATGTATCGCGAGTTTGGCAATGACTATGGTCAGCGCTGGTTTCAGGAGACTGTGGGCGGAGTGAAGTCACCTGCCGGCGAGGGGAAGTGAGTTGAGTGTCTGCCGTCAGGTATCGCAGGTTCGGGTGATGCGATTTTGAGCGTCTACGAGCACGATGCGGGGCTGGTGTGCGGGGACTTCATCGGCATTGAATTCGGCGTAGCTGCAGATGATGACGAGGTCACCGACCTGCACCAGTCTGGCGGCTGCGCCATTCAGGCAGATGACGCCTGAGCCTGGTTTTCCGGCGATGGCGTAGGTTGTGAGTCGACTGCCGTTGTTGATGTCGTAGATATCGACCTGTTCCCACTGGACGATGTCGACGGCTTCCATGAGCAGCGGATCGATGGTGACGCTGCCTTCATAGTGCAGGCTGGCATCAGTGACGGTAGCGCGGTGGATCTTGGATTTCAGCAGGACTCGTTTCATATTTCCACAGTCGAATTGGTTCGGGAACGTGCTCAGGCGCGAAGAGCCGCGGAGAGCTGTGCCTGGCAGGCGGAGATGATGCCCTGGACAGCAGAATCCACTTCTTCTGCAGTCAGAGTGCGATCAGGTGCGAGGAAGCGGCAGGTCACGACGCAGGACTTGTGATCTGCCGCGATCTGCTTACCGCGGTACTGCCCGCCGAAGGTGACATCATGGAGCAGAGGTCCGGCACTGTTGCGGACAGCA
>Ga0172367_10008264_pt1 | contig 11671 bp, 8 predicted proteins | sample Lak10m_FD_114542 | JGI IMG/M metagenome (GOLD analysis project Ga0172367, IMG submission 114542) | Freshwater microbial communities from Kabuno Bay, South-Kivu, Congo - kab_022012_10m | ecosystem: Environmental > Aquatic > Freshwater > Lake | place: Democratic Republic of the Congo: South-Kivu...
GTTAAAAGAATGAAAAGATTTTATATATGCCTAGAACATTAAAACAAACATTAAGAAAGAAGAACATTGATTAGATATAGAACATAAGAAAGATTTTAAATAAGATAGAAAGGTGAATATGACAAGAAATATAGATCTAAATGTTCAAATCAAACTTTTTCTAAGAAATATTACGTTGTTTATACGAAACGCATCTTTAACCAGTTTTACTTGATTGAACCTTTTTAAAGCTGCAGGATATTTCTTGATTTACTTGTCATTTAGAAATATACATATGGCATTATTTGTCTTAGTTTCTACTATTTAAACTATTTAATCGATATCAGACAATGATGTAACATCAAAAACAATATATTCATACTTTTATGATCTTATTATGTTCATAAGATTTACAAATGTTATTTTACATTCAGATAACCATTGATTGTTATGTTTAAAGAATTAATCTTTTTATTCACATATAGTAAATATTATATGCATTTGTTCTTCAGGTTGAATATTTTTATCCAAACCATCATTATTTATCCTGTTTATTGTTTCTTAATATGATTATTCAGTCATTTTAATACCTTTTGAGTAAAACAAATAATCATGATATTCTAGAGCCATTTGATTTTAATAATGCACTTTTTATTATTGTTCTAAACTGTTAAATAATTATAGTATTTCATCACATGTATTTAATGATATCTCACCTTGAAATAATTTCAAATCTTTATACTATCCTTTCTTCATATTTTTTTCAACACTGTTTTTAAATAATTCAAATACTTATTCGTTTGTTATCTTCTCCATATATAAATACTAATTTTTAAGATATCATTGTAGTGTTGAATATTATACTTTGATTTACATGTTTTAAGTTTTTCTATGTTATATATGAAGAGAATATTGTTCAAAGAACCTGTTTATATCAATGATAAGAAACTATTCACATAGAAATAAGTATTTAGACATACAGACAAGGATAAGATTAAAAACATTGACATACTTTTGAACAAGCTTAATAAGAAGAATAGATCTTAGATAGTTTAAATAGTTAGTAGTTTGAATTTACAACATATTTTTGATGATAAGTATGACATGAATCTTTTATAAGAAGAAGAGTTTAATCTTATAAGTGACAAATGCAAGTAGTATTCAGATAATCACAAACTAGCATGTAAATATTATAGAAGAAAAATGAAAGAATAGAAAGAATAAGAAGATGATCATTGAACTTATTTCACTTGAATCTTTCTATGTTGGATAACTTTGTCTTTTTGAATAGCTTAATAATACTTTTCTAATATCATCTTGAACAGTTTATCTTTTTAAGCATTTTGGTCATATTATTAAAAGAATATACGTTCAACATATTTCTTATTAAAAGATTGAGTCTTATTTAACCAATATAAAATGTAGAATCTACAAGGATGGTTTTATATTTTATGTTAGTATGCTTATGTGAATTCATATATCGTTTATATTCTTTGATGTTTTCTACTAAGTCTTTATAGATAGAATTAGTTTGCATCTAAGAAACAGTTTATATCATGATCATCTTCAATAAGAATGTTTTTACATTGCTCTTATATGTACTATTCAAAAAGTTCTTATTGTTCTTATTCTTTTTCTTCTTATTCTTATTGTTCTTTTTCTTGTTATTCTTATTGTTCTTTTCTATGTTTTCCATTCTTACGTTCTTTCTTATGTTTTTTATTATGTTCTTATTTATGTTCTTTCTTATGTTCTTATTTATGTTCTTATTTATGTTCTATTAATTGGTCTTTTTCATGTTATATTGATTCATACTGATTATTCATATATAATACTCACAGATTTTTTATACTACATTTTAAAAAAAAAGTTTTATTATATATGAACACTACAGAGAAATAATAACAAGTTTAATTATATAAAAAAGAAAGAAACATGCATTATAAACAAAGAACATGTAAATTAGTTAATAAAGAAATTGACGAAAGAATAAATGTTTTGCAAAAGTAGATTGATGAAGTTTTGTTTAATGAAGAATGGTAAATCTTTTCTAACATTTAAATTGATTAGACAAGAACATAAAAGAATAAGTTCTAGAAGATTTAAAGTAGAAGAGATATCATAGATTAGATGTTTTAAGAGTTTTAAAAGAAACCACATTTTAACTAAGAATTAAACACGTAATACAATCTAGAATAATACTAATTTATTGACAGAAACTTCTTTTAAATTGAATAAACACCAGAATTCTACAAAGCTATAAGTGATTATTAAGAATAATTGGATTGTGTTGATAAACATATAGAAGAAGTCACATAATAATTGGAATATGCATAAGAAAAATACGATAACTTCTATGAAAATAAGTACTTAGAATAATACAATTATTCATATAACGAAGAATACAAATAATATTAAAGATATACAGGTGATTATGTTGATATAGAATAAAGACGTGAAGAACGTGAAGAAAATGACTTCTTATATGAAAAGCTTTAAGATAAGAAACAAGCTGTTTAATATCATAAGAATGAGTAATAAGAAGTACTAAAATACAAGAAAGCTTTATCTGATTTTACTAACTACAAATAATGTTATGTACTAGAGAAGAAATATAATTATATGCATTTTACTAAACAAGAAATAAAGTATATTCAGATGTTTTTATAGTAAAAGCATTACATTCTTAGTACTATTTAACAACAAATAATAAACGATAACATTAACTAAAAGTATTAAGAATAACAAGAAAATGGTTAGTTTATTATCAATGGTACAATCTTTTATAAAAACATTCAATAGTGTAAGAATAACTTTTACTAATTATGTAAGTAGTAAATCATATGTTAAATGAAGAATAAAGTAGAATTTAATGAAGATGGTATCACTAGATAAAGATATTTAAAACTTTAGTAAGATTAATATCTAGTACAAATTCATGAATAAGTTAAAAGGAAACAAACTTATACAACAAGAAGACTTACTACAGAAATTCTTGAATCTTAATTCGAAAAATATTTCTAGAAACACTTGTAAAACTAAGTAAATGAGACAGTTTATTTATATTAATGTTAATAGACACTTAATCCTTTATTCTTTGACTGTGAAATTAACGATAAATAACTTGATTAATAAGAATTTAACATGTTTCTTGATATATTCTATCAGGTTCTATCTAAACATTTGAAACATTTAGAATTATACATCATAAAATACAATTATTAAAAGGGTAACAAGTTTTCATGTCATATTCTTACTAATTACTACTATAGCAAGAAAGAAATAGATGTTTTTCAATGTTTATAGTTCATATTGTTATAGTATTTTACATGTGATTAATAATATAAAGATTTACTACTAAGATTTAAGACAAATTCTATCATTGATTTTTGCATTTATAACTCACCTTATAGAGTGTTTAGAACGTTTAATTCAATTAAAATAGATGATAATGGTAATAGAAAATAAGTCACTGTGTAGTACTACAAGTATGATAAATACCTATATGAATTTAGACCATTTTACATATTTGACAAAGATTTAATATAGAAAAAGCACATATTTAAGATATAAAACACATTCTTAGATTTAGATATAACTGACATTTCTGTGTTCAATAAAGATGTTTAAGATATATTCTTGTAGAAAAGTTTATACATGAAATAAAAACTGAACATTGATTTAGTTACTAAACAAACAGAATTTAAGAAAACTTTAGAAAACAACAAAGATACTAAAATGATATTCTTATACGTAGAAAAAGATGATAAATCAAGAGAATTAATACAATTTGACAGAAGATTCTTTTGTTATTAAAAAGAGAAGTTTTCATATGATAAAAACGGTTATTAAAATTTGTAATTTAATCATCTGTTATATAAGATCAAAACCACATAATATTAAACTGAAACTAAATAGTATGAAATATCTGAATACTTTTACTTATTTAAGATGAATTTGTATAATTTAATATAAAACTTTAAAGATCGTGAAAAAGATTGTATTTTTGTTAATATTACTGATGAAGAAACAATGGAAAAGATAGAATAATTTAAGAAAAGTAGTTATTTAGTCAATAGTTCTTTAAGAAGTTAATTATATGATCGTTGTAAAAAGAAATATTACAGTTTTTATGATGATGATAATTTTTCTGAAAGTTACGAAGAAGATTCTGATTATTCTGAATTTGATAAATATGAGATAAAATTGACATTTTAAGTAACATAAAAACTTAGATATAAAGTCATAGATTAATCAGCTAAAGAATTATATAAATATGGAAATGAACTTTTGATGATAAATGATGATAACAAACATTTATTAAGTTATGGTGTATAACCTAAATATATGTATAACTTTCATGAGATTTTATTCTAATATTAAGGACCTTTTAATATGAAATACATCATAGATTACGAAACGTATTTAGCAAAAGATGTAACTTAAGAATAATGGTAGAAAAGTATTAATTATACAAGAATTTACTTAGTTACTAATATTTGTAAGTATTTCAAAATAACTAACAATGATATTATGATATTTTCTAGAAACAGGTTTTGTCATGAATAAGAATAGTTTAAAGTTTCATTCCATTTCTAGTTCTCTGAGATATCATACAATGGATTAATACCTATTAAATAATTCGTATATAATTTGAAGAAAATCATATAAAACTTTCAAGATACTTTAAAACAAGAATATAAACACATAGATTTTGAGATATATAAGATTTATCATTAGATTTCATTATGTTCACATACTAAAGATAAACATGAATTAAAACTTTTTATACAAGAAGGATAACATATTAAAACAAGTAACTTTTTCATATAATAACCATATAAAGAATTGAATGATTAGTTTTCAATCTTTTGTAACACATAAAAGTTTAGTTAAGTATAAGAAAGTACAATGAGTATTAACATATAAGATTTCATATAAAATTAGCAATACAGATAGGTAATTTCAGAATATTTACTGTAAAATAATGCAATAATCAACTAATAAATAGATGAACAAATACTCCCTAATATGGTACACATATACTAGTAACTAATGTAGAAAAACAATTAATAAAGTGACTTTTACTACTAATTAATTGATACAAATTATAAGAAATTATTGAAGTTCTTTTAACACTTAATACTATTTTCTGACATTAAACATATTAATGAAATAATCAATCAATTTCTTGAAATAAGTAAATTAAACATCAATTACAATGAAACATATGAATTTAAGAATAGAAAGTTACTTTTATCATCAGTATATGTATCTTTTAGTAGAACCTATCAATAACAGAACATTTTATAGAAATTATTCAAGTAAAAGTACAATTAATAACATGATCAATAAAAACAACTTTTTAACATTGTTATCTAAAACATGATAAACAATTTGAACAATAATGATAAGTATAAGAAAAGCTGTTTTTTATATGATAGATACAAAGAATAACTACTATAAAGAGGTGTTAAATAAGAGTAAATATATGAATAAAACAATAGATTCTTTGATTAAACAGACATAAAAGTTACATAAAATAAGAACAATTTAATACTTTCTAACATGAGTACAAGTAAAACAGAGTTCATATATGATAACATTTTAAATAGTGATATAAATACCGTGCATATTGTAGTAATACCTATAAACAAACTTTCAACTTAATATTTAGATGTTCTTTAAGAAAAACTATTAGAATCAGGATAACCATATAAATTATTGTCATAATAGCTGATAAAATAACGTTCTTTTTATAACTTTAAATATCATCAAGAAAATGATCAAAAGAAGTAAATATTCGTAATAAACATATAGAGTTTGAAATATATAACAAATATGCATAATCAACGTTTATTTATCTACTTAGATGAGATATATACTTAAATACAACAACTTAATAACACAGAGTTTAACATTATTAACAAGAAAGATAATCTACTGAATTTCAAAGAATTGTAAGATAAAAACATAAGTAAAACATACTACTTCGATCATTTTATAAACATTGATTTATTTGAAAAGATCTTCTAACTATAAACTTCAACATTTAACATCTATATCAATTACTATAATGTGTTCTAACACAGTAGGTTTATTTTTGATTTCAAATATTAATAATTATCTGAATAACAGTATGTATTATCTATTAAAAACAGTGAATAAAAGTAGATAATTTGTTCTAATAATACTAATGATTTAAAGGTTCCATATTAACATTTAAAGCATGATAAAGAATAAGTATTAATAATAGCATAGAGTAACTTACAAAACAAAGATTTATATGAAGAATAAGAAGAATATATCAAAATGCTGTCAAATACTAATGATATTATATAAAAAGATATCATTTATTACTCACCTAAAATATCATGCGGAATGTCATTTAAAAGCTAAATATATAATGATAATGATTACTACTTTTAATATAACTGTCATTTAGGTGTTTTTGATGATTTAAACAGTGATTTTTAGATGATTAAAAGATTTAGAAATATCAACACATTTAACATTAAAATGTACAAGTAGAAGAGTTTTTCATCTACTAAATCATATGAATTTGCATTTTAATAACACTTGATTTATGATATTTTATATGGTTAATAAGTAGAAATCATATGTGATGAAAATGTTTTAAGTTCTTCTGATAGTAATGAAGTTTAACAGTTTGATATAGAAAATAACAAAACAAGCAATTTAACTGTTGAAATACATCCAATGTAAATAGATTTTGCAGCACTAAGAATAAATATCATGCCACTTTATTATGAGTATTTAGAAGATAAACATGATACTTCAAAAGCATCTAAAGTCATAAAATAAATTGATGATATTTGCAGAAAACATAAAATGATAACATAAGGTTAAGAGTTTTATTTCAAATTGAAGACATTCTTTATTACTAAGTTGAAGTTCTTTTAAATAAACAGATAAACATTCATAATAACAGACATTTAAAAGTTTCTGAAGTAAGATTAGGCATAAAACAATTTGATGTTATTAAACATAGTATATGGTCATTGTTTATAATTAAATGTAGAAGAAGTTTGTAAAGATAAAGATAACAAGCATTTTAACAAAGATTAAGATGTTATAATGATGATTTATCATTTTATATAACAGAAACATGTAGATACTTATAAAGTTGAAGAAAAAGATCTAAAGTAATTCAAGCAAATATTTGGACGTGATTCAGTTAATAAAGATAATTTATGCAAAGGATATAATCAAAACTTTTTCACATAATACGATGATTTAACTAAAAAACAGAAAGAAAACATAAGAATTAAGATTAAACCTTTTATTCAAGGTGAATATAGTAAGAGATAATATTCTTCAATGTGTAAGTATATATCAGAAAACGAAGAATTATACTAAACTTTTTTCAATGAGAAGAATTACACTATAATAAAAGTTGCAGATAAAAAATATGAGTTTGTTAAATCAGAAAAGATTTTCAGATAACAATGATATATAAAAAAAGTTTCGATCTTATATATGCAAACAAAAGAATAGATCAAAGACATGAAAATAAGATAATACTACTAAGACTTTTTAAACAACAAAGAAACTGAAATATCTAAGTGTAAATATAGAACATTTATTCGTGAATTATTGAAAGGTTAGAAAGAAAAGAACTGTTATATTACTATCATCAACAAAATGATTATTCTTAAGAAACATTAAGATGAAAATGAATGTACAGATTATAACGAATTTATCGCTCTTGTTGATAGTTTGAAAGAAAAGTATGAAATATCATTATAAAAGTAACAATAAACACGTGAATAGAAAAATAAGAAACCAAGAGAAACAGTTGAAATAATATCTTTTACAGCTGAAGAAGAAAAATACTATGAATCTCTTTTCTAAAAGAAACTAGATGATTAATTCAAATAACCTGAAAAAGAAGATTTAGAAGAGAAAATATCAGATACAGACTTAGAAAGATTAGATATAAAAGAAGCAAAAGATAGTATTTTTAATCATGGTTAATTTTCTGTATAATAACCTGTTGAATAAGTTGTTGAATAAGTTGTTTAATAAGATGTTTAATAAGATGTTTAATAAGATGTTATGTAAGATGTTTAATAAGAAAAACCTGTTAAATAGAAGAAACCACGTGCTAAAAAACCAAAATAATAATCAGTAATATGACATTTATGTGAAAGGGTTTATTTGTTATAGTTTCTGTTATTCTTCTTCTGATAATTTATTAAAATCTGTAGCTTCTTTAAATGTCTCATTTTCATTAATAATTCTATGTAAAAACATTATACAATAAGAGCCACATAAAGTTATATCATTTTTAATCACAGAATCACCTTTTTTATATCTTTCTTCCTTCATTTCATAATAAGTCTAGTTCTATTGATCATTTAGATTTACTTTTACCTTTGTATAATCTTATCTAAATTTGTTGTGCAAATATGTAAAAATGTTCTTCTTAATACTATCAAATATATCATTATTTTATATACCAACACTGTCATAATAGTAGAAATTCTATCTATCATTTAAGTCATCGTAATACTATACAGCACATGTAAAATGAAGTTACTTTTTATCAATATTCTTGAAAGGAAGCATGTATAAAATGATCTAATTACCTTATTATATGTCTATTTTTTAATGTGGATGTATGACATGTTAAATATGAAAATCATCACCAAAACACATTTATAATATTGTCATGATCTTATCTAATGTAAAACCTGTTTATTATTTGTCATTATATCCTTATGCATTATCTTAAAGTTTTTATAAGTCCTCATTCTTCAATTATTAAATCTCTTCTTCATCTAAAAAATGCAAATCATCATTTATTATAAAATCAAGCTTAGTATCAAAAGATTCAGTATATTATTAAGGGATTCTCTCATTTACAAAGTATTTTTATGTTTTAGTAGATGGAACAATGTAGATACTATTACTATTCTCATGTTTATAACTTAAGTAATCTTCATTGATAATGTTATTAAACGATCCTAGCTATGCTTATATTTCTCTATCTATTCTTGTCTTATCTTTTATAGGTTTTTTCAATATATTGTATTATATTTTTGCACTTTCTTAATTCAAGTTGAATAACACATCATGTGGGTCAAAATAGTTTTATAAATGTTGCATTAAATCTTAAAATAACTCACTTCTTTATCTTTATTATGTTTCATTTTACATTATTTTATTGTTGAGTTTATCTCTATAGTTTTATCTGTATAACCTATTAACAAATTCATCATCATGTATATCGATATTCTACAAGTAAAACGTTCTATTATGTTTATCATTGTTGAATCTTATCTTGAAATTAGGTAAAACACCTTATTATTTTTAAAATAACATGACATCTTTATCAAAATCTGTAGAAAAGAATTGATCATATTAATCATCTGTTAAATTATCAGTGTATAATCGATAAGGACTGATTATATGTTGTTTTCCATCAACTTACATATCCTTTTTTTCAGTTGAATTATTGAGAAATATCTAATCTTAAAATGATGGAAATCTCTATTTTAAACTATTGGTATAATCATCAAAAAACTGTTGTATTTTCTGCTTATTATTTTAATTCAACACATGTTAAAAATCTATGAAAGAGAAGTTCTTCTTGTTTTCTAATATAAATCGTTATTAATCTTTTAATGTGTTTTATGAGCTTTATTTAGAACCTTTAGAACCTTTTGAACCTTTTGAACCTTTCTATGAATATTTGTTATGTTATCTTTCCATGTCATACTTGTTTTACTTCATTTAAAAATACTATTCTTATTGTATACTATCATCTGATAAATTCCAATTTTCTTCATCTTCATGATATTATTTACGATTTTTCTTGTTATATTCATCATATAATTTTTGGAGCTTATGTTCTTATGGACCTGGATTTTTATTATATGCATATTAATCAATGGGTTTTTATAATGGTTTTTCATCTTTAATTTCATCATTATGGCTTTCTTCTGATATTTATTAAAGTTATAGTTTTACAGGTTTTTCTTCTGTTATTTATTAAAGTTATGGTTTTATAGGTTAATCTTCAATACTAGGATCATAATCTTCATCAAACATTGTTTTTATAACCTTTTTCTTAATCAACTATAACTATTAAGGTGTTTGTTATTTTGTTACAATAGTATTCTTATCATGATCAAATTCATAGTTTTCTTTGTTTTTCTTAATATTTTCTAGACGTTCTTACTTCTTTGTTATTTCTTATATCTCTTCTTCATTTCCTAATTCTTATGCTTTTTTCAATCTTTCTTCATATTCTTTTTGACGTTTTAAAACATGTTAATCCATCAATTAAAATGGTCCTTAAGCTTATTAAGCTTGTAACATCTTTAAAATACTAGCTAAAACTAAGTTATTCTACTATTTAGTATCAGGTTGAAAGTTTCTTAGGTTTCTTTATTTAACTCCTTTCTTTTCTGTGTTTATTTTACTATATAAATGTTTCATATCGACTGTTTTACCATTATTAAAATCAGCAAAAAAGATGTTTTTCATTTTACCATTTTAAGACTTAACCTTTATATAGTACTTCTTTTTCTTTTTGTCATAATATACTTTCTTGTTATTGTAATTATTTTTTACTTTAACCTTCATATATATATGGAACAATAAGAAGACGTTTAAATTGAATAATAGTAAACATAGAAAAAGTAAAGAAAACCAAAGTAAAAACAATCATAATATCAAAACATAATTGTTGAAGATTCTTAAAGTGAGGCATTAAATGAGTAATTATCCATTGAAAAGAGAAAAAGAAAGTATTTGAAAGATTAAGTAAAAGAACTTGTATAAACTGTTTCAGCATTAAAAATTGAGTAAGATGAGTTGAAAAAGTAATAATAAGAGAAACTTGAGAAAAAGAAAGAGAAACAAGCATTAAAAGAGTAGAAAGAAAAAGATCAAATGTAGTAATAATAAAAAGATCAAATAATTTAAACAGTGTAGAAAGAGAATATCTAAGTTGCACAAAATATTTTATCTAGACAATAAGTTCTAGCAGAATAAATAAAAAAACTTCATAGTATGTAGAATTAATCATTGTTCTGATAGTTTCTATAGTATCTATTACATTTTATCTTCTAGTTATTTCACACGATTATATAACATCTTATTTTATGTAAAAAGATAATGAACTAATGATGATATATTCTCACTTTTACTACTATACTTCAATGTTGAGTTGTTATATGTTTCTTGTTATATCTATTGTATGTAATCAATTTACTAATCGATTTACAGGTATAAATGAAATTCTCCATTTTTATAGTAGTATTGTAAGTATTGATTGTTATCTTTATCATTATAGTAAAAATTGATTATATTACTTACTTAATTATCATCTTTTTTTTGTTCAAGATTTTAGAAAAATTCATCTTATATGTTGAAGTATTCTTGTAAATATTATTTCGTCATTATGAATTTCACTTAAACATCGTTCTTTATTTGTGTTAATTAATACTCACACTCTTAAAAACACTATTAAAGTGGGTTATTTTCTTAAATATGTTCTACAATGTATCCGTAATTTATCTTATCATTTTTCATATCTGATGTCATTGTTTAATTGCTATTATTTAAGTATTTATATTAGTATACATCATAATTAAAAAAATCATCAAATTACTCATCAGATATTTACTTTATTTCACGTTTAATGAACAAAGATGAAGAA
>Ga0172367_10008265_pt1 | contig 11670 bp, 12 predicted proteins | sample Lak10m_FD_114542 | JGI IMG/M metagenome (GOLD analysis project Ga0172367, IMG submission 114542) | Freshwater microbial communities from Kabuno Bay, South-Kivu, Congo - kab_022012_10m | ecosystem: Environmental > Aquatic > Freshwater > Lake | place: Democratic Republic of the Congo: South-Kivu...
CAGGTGCTTCGAGGACTTCTACGGCGACGGCCGCGCCTGCGAGCTGTGCCTGGACTGCCACGCCGACGCCACGCGGACGCGGTCGTGCCTGGGCAACGAGAGCTACGACGTGTCCGAGTGCGCGTGCAACGACGGCTTCTTCGGGAGCGGCAGGCAGTGCTCGGCGTGCGCGGGCTGCGGCGCGAACTCCAGGCCGGTGACGGGCGGGTGCGTGGCGGGCAGCACGTTCGACGCGACCGAGTGCGAGTGCAACGCCGGCTACGCGTCGCCCACCGGCTTCGACTGCAGGCCGTGCCCTCCCGGGGAGTTCGGCCCCGGCGGCGCGGCGTGCGTGCCCTGCGGGAGGGGCAGGTACAACGACCTCGAGGCGCAGCCGTCCTCCTCGTCGTGCCTGCCCTGCCCCAGGGACACCTACGGCCCCTCCCTTGCCAGCGGGAACCTCACCCAGGCCTGCCTGCCGTGCCCTCCCAGCAGCGAGACGCTGGGCGCCGGCAGGGAGAACCGCACCGACTGCAGGTGCCACGCGGGCCTGGTGGGGGTCGTCACGGAGACCGGCGGCGGCTGCACGGGGTGCGAGCCCGACTTCTACGCGTCGCCCGACCGGCAGACGTGCCTGCCCTGCCCCGCGAACACCGAGTCGCCGGCGGGGTCCGTGGCCGTCTGGAACTGCCGCGCCAAGGCCGGGTTCTTCGCGCGCTACGTCAAGACGGTCAAGCTCGAGGTGGAGGTGCCCGAGGAGGACGCGGACCCCGAGCTGCTCGAGGGCTACATCCGCGCGGCGATCGGAGCGGCCGCGGACGAAGAGGTCCAGGTCAAGGTCGAACTCTGACGCGCAAGTCGGAGCTGCCCCCCTCCGAGAATTGAAAAAAATGACACCCCGCGCGCTGTACAAAAGCCTGGACAGGCCAGCTCGCGCGAGGAGATTCATGCGGCGCACGCTGGTCGCGATTCTTTTATTCGCAGCCGCCATCGCGGCGTCCGCGTCCGACCAAGTCCAGGTCAGCGCGGAGTGGGATGCTGCCACGCAGGAGCAGGTGCAGGCGGCGGTGCAGCAGGAGTCCCTGCAGGGCGCGCTCGTCCAGGAGATGGGCCAGGTGTACGAGGCGATCGGGCTCCCCCCGGACTCCGGCGCGGTGGCCGCGGTCGACGCGCGGCTGCGCTCGTCGTCGTCCCCAATGCAGCCCCCAAGCGTCCCCGCGCCTCCCCCGCCGGCCGCGCCCGCGCCGAGCCCCGCCTCGTCGAGCTCCGGCGACGGCGCGGACGGCCTGGTCATCGCCGCGGTCGTCCTGGCGGCCGTCGCGCTCGGCGGCGTCGGCCTGTGGCTGTACTCGCGGGGGAGCGGGTCGAAGCCCGCCTGCCCTGCGCCGGTCATACCGTACAGGCTGGTTCCGCAGCAGGACCCCATTTACAAGCCCGCGCCACAGCAGGAGCCAGTTTACAAGCCCGTGCCGCGGCAGGAGCCCACGGCACCCGACTGGCCCGACTCCGGCGGCGACCAGGTCGTGCGCATCGTGATGAACAGGGGGTCACGCTAGGCGCCTCCAGAGGAGCCCCGCCAGCCTCAGCCCGTCGAAGGACCACCGCAGGTCCAGCTCGAACACCGACGAGTCGTTGAACGCCGGGACGCGCATCACCTCGCTCCTCCTGCTCCTGTCGATGTCGACCGCTGCCGTCTGGGCAACCAGCCCGTTCAGCTCGGGGTCGCTTGTCGCGAAGTGCACCGACAGGGTGACCTTCCTGACCGAGGGGTCCCTCAGCTGGGACTCGATGTGACTGCTGAACGTGCCGTGCTCCAGGAAGAACGACGCCTGGCCCCCGATGCCGCAGTGCTCCATGGGCACCTCTATGGTGTAGGCGGGGGTGCCCGGATCGCCCTCGAACTTGGCTCTGAGGCTCATGACCGACCTGTTGTTGACATCCTGCACCCTGATGAACGTCATCTCGACCTCGACGATCACTGCGCTCCTGGCGAGGGCCTCGTCGACCTCGATCTGCTCGGACCTGTCGGCGCGGAGCTCGTCCTGGACCTTGGAGGACAGGGTCTGCCTGAAGTTGGGCGGGATGCAGGAGATCGTGAGCCTGGAGTCGAAGCCGGCCCTGCAGCACGGGCAGCGCATGTTCCTCCGCGCGAAGTGGTAGAGGATGTTGAGCGCGCCGAAGCTGTGCCCGCAGGACAGGGTCGCGCGCTTGACGTCCGGGAAGGCCGGGTACCACCTGGCCTGCTCCGAGAGGCACTCGAGGCGGTCCTCGGCGACGGGCGCGAGGGTCAGGGGGCACTCTTGGCCGTCCTCGGGCTCGTCGAGCTTAACGCGGAGGGACCTGCCGCTCTGGCCGTAGAGGACCTCGTGGAACGGGGGCCCGCACGGCCTGAAGCGCTTGGGCTTGACCTGCTTTGCCGCCATCTGTGGCGGGCGGAGGCGCGGGGGAGGTTTTAATACAGCGGGGCGCGGGCCTGGCGTTTGAATGGATTTGCGCGGGGCGGGATATAAAGAATAGGCAAGCGCTGGGAAAATTAGAGTCCATGATCAGGACAATGTACCTCGAGCACAACTGGTTGGCGCCCAACAGGGTGGTGGTGAACGTCCGCACCGCGAAGGACTCGGAGTTCTGGGCGGCCATGGGGGGCGTGGCCACCCGCGCGACGCTGTGGGTTCTGTCCCCGGACTTCCGGGTGTACCCCGGGCTGGGCGTGGTGGCCGTGCACGGCAGGCTGCTGCGCGTCGACTACAGCACGGCCTACAGCGAGGTGGTGCCCACCATGGCCAAGATGATGCGGGAGAGGCTGGACGAGTGCCTGGCCAACGTGGGGGACAGGCTTCACCTGATTTACACCAGGCCAGGGCTCGCCCAGTGCAGCTACCACATGTACTTGCACGCCGGCCGCAGCGGTACCAGGTCTTCCTTTGCCTGCTGCGCGGGGCTCCTGCCCTGCCACGACAAGCTCGAGAGCCTGCAGAGGCGCGTGAGGGCCTGGCGAAGGCGCAGGCGGGCGCTGGCAGTGTGCATGGCCCTGCACGCGCGGCTGGGAGAGGACATGGTCGAGAAGATATGCTCAATGATTTAATAAACTTAAACTCAAACTTCCTCGGGAGCTTCCTGCTCTTCCAGGACAGTGACCCTGCTGTCAGTGTCTGTCTTGTCGCTCCTGTCCTCGTCCAGTATCTCCCTGATACAGTCCGCCAGCGTGGACATGTCCTCGATTGCCTCGTCGTCCAAAGCCGCCCGTATCGCGTCGAGCTTGTACGCATTGTAGTCCACGTACACCCGCTCGTACCCGTCGTACTCCCCGATGCGGTAGTGCTGGGCGTACTTGAGGGGCACCTCGGCTATTCGGATGTCCCCGCACTGCCCGCTCGCGCCCTTGCCCAGACGCTTGACGATATCGACCATGGCGGGGTCTGCCCTGTCGATGTCAGCAAGCGAGCGGGACGAATACTTTTTTTCTGGGTTGACCATGCGGTACTCCTCCGCGGCCAGCTCGCTGAAGCCGAAGCCGCCGTAGCAGGCGTTGTACATCACCTCTACGACCTGCATGCTGTTGAGAGTTTTTTTGCCCCGCCTGCTTAAATCCCGTCGAGCCCGGCATTCGCTCGGTTTTGGCGCGCCCTCCCCTATAAATTCCCGCCCCCTCCACGCGCTCCCGAGAAGCGAGCATGGATTTCCTCTACCACTCCGCCGCCGTGGACCTCGCGTCCGGCCTGGCCGTGCCCGCGCTCCTCTCGGCCGCCTCGCGCGACTCGGGCGTCGGCCTCGCGCTCGCCGGGGCTGCCCTGGGCGCGGGCCTGTCCTACCCCGACAGGCTGAGGAACACCCTGCCGGTGGCGAGGTCCGCCCTGGCCATCGCCCTCAGCGCCAGGCAGGTCTTCGCGCTCTGGGAATCCAGGGACTCCGACATCGGCGCGGGCCTGGTCGCTATACCCTTGTTTTTCCTGACGTGCGCCCTGCCCGTCGGCAGCGCGTCCGAGTACCTCCGCCGCGCGCTCGCGGTGTCTTCCGCGCTCAACGCGGCCGTGCTCGTCGCAGCGGGGATTTACTACAGCCAAAACGAGCCCGCCCTGGCGCCGACCTCGGACTTCGAGGGCGGCGCCTGGCAGGCGCTGGCAGTCTCCGACGTGGCCTTCTCCGCCGCCGCGCCGCCGTGGTCGACCCCGCGCCCCGTCTGGGTCGCCGCGATCCGGGGCGCCGTGTTCGTGGCCCTCGCGGCGGCGCAGCACGTGGCCCGCGGCGTCATCAGCGGCTCTGGGCCGACGTGGCTGCTCCTGCTGTACACGGCGTGCCTGGTGCAGTCCTCTCAGGCCCACGCCAACTTCATCCGCCTGCAGCTGACGGGCAGGGACCCGCAGCGCGTGCTGATGCTCATCACGTCCGCGGCGCTGACGTGGGGCTACGTGGAGAGGGAGGGCGACCCCGCGGTGACCAGCTTCGTGGCGCTGGGGGTCATCTGCGCGACCCTGGCCGTGTGGGTCCTGCGCAAGAAATTTCAGGACCGGCCTGAGTAAAAAAAAGAGGGCAAGGCAGCCTGATGGGCTTGGATTTTTCCAAAGTCGCACACACACACCTGCACGCCAACAATTTTTTTCAAGTCGATTTCTTGCACTTGTCGAACTTGCCAGTCTCGTAATTTTGCTTGACTGCCCTGGCGCTCTCCCACTCGACCTTGCGCTTCTTGTCGTCCCGCACCTGCTTCTTGACCATCCTAGTCGTTTCCTTGAGCTGCACAGTCTTCCTGTCGATCTTCTGCAGCAGCCTCGCGAAGCTCTCCCCCGTCAGAGAGAACCAGTTGCTCAGAGTGTCGTGCTGGCTCCTCACCCTCTCCACGTCCTCGTTGGTGGGCCCCGAGATGCTGCAGGTCGCGCAGGCGCACCTCGCGAAGACCACGCCAGGGAGGGCAGAGTTGACGGCGAGTATCGCGCCATTGTTCGAGTGGTAGTGGAGCTTCGGGTCCTGCCTGTCCGCCAGCTTGACGACGCAGGGCATCCCCGTGGAGCCCTGCGCCTCCGCCTTGAAGTGCTTCACGTTCCACCCAGCGGGGTCCGCGTCCCTCACGCCCAGCCTCTGCAGCTCCATGGCGTAGGCGTACGCGGCCGAGTGCCTCTCCGTGGAGCCGCTGACGTAGCGCCTCAACTCCTCCGGCAGGGCGGCGAGGAGGGACCCTGCGGGGGCGCGGGCACTACCAGCCCCTCCCTGGGCCGGGAGGGGCGCCCCGGGAGTGGCGTGGTGCCTCAAGGCAGTTCGACTCTGCCGCTCCTCAGACTTCTCCGCGCAGTGGGCCGTGACGGGGACCGCCGCGAGCTTGGGCACGCTGCAGCAGGCCTCGTACATGAGGCGGACCGCGTCGCGCGTGGACAAGACCGAAAAGTCGTGCTGCGCATTCTCAGGCAGGGGGTAGAACCTCGACGGGTTGCAGGCGGGCCTGGCGGAGGCCGTTTTGGGCCTGGGGAAGACGTGCACCTCCCCCCTGCTGAAGGCCCACTGCTCGGCGAGGGCCGAGTAGGGGTCTCGGTCCGACTTGCGGGAGCCGAGCATCGCCACGCCCGTCTTGCCGGTGATGCCCGCCTTGTCGAGGCCGACCTCGGGGAAGTCCGCGATGCAGTCCCTGCCGCCGGCCTTGTCGAAGAAGGCCTGGGCGCGCACCTTGTCGCACTTGTCCCTGAGGCGCGAGAGCTCGCCCCAGGTCTCCCTGAAGCAGTCGCGGAAGACGTGCTCGAGGTGCTGGCAGAGGCCGAAGACGCTGTAGGTGACGTGCATCGAGTGCTTGAAGTCGTCCTTGTCGGGGACGGCGCGCGACTTGGTCTTGACCGCGGCGAGGACCACGGCGTCGCGGTCGACGTGCCTGCGCTCGACCATCTTGCGGTAGAAGTGGAGGGGAAAGGCCTGGCGGAGCTCCTCAATCTGGGCGTCGGTGAGCCTGCCGCGGACCTCGCTGCGCCTGAGCTCCCAGTCGACAATGAGGTAGCCGAAGCGGGAGCCCTCGCGCTGGGTGAGGACAGGCTCGTGCAGGCGCATCTCGTAGACCTGCATGACGGGAATAACGGAAGAGTCTCTGTAGACAAAGTGGCCCTGCTTGAGAATCTCCACAGCCTGCAGCAGGGCGTTCTCGGGGGCCGAGTGGACGACGAACAGGGAGTCGGTGGTCTCCTTGACGCCGTCGGAGCGGCCGCGGAGGGTCTGGAAGCACGTGGGCATGGCCGCGCCGAGGTAGAGAAACCGGTTGGAGGGGTCCTTGGCGCGGCGGGCGCGGAGGGAATCTGCAAATCTGCGGACGGCCTCGGCCTTGCACTTCTCGACCACGTAGAACGAGCCGGGGACGGGGGCGAACGCGGCGACGGCCTCGCTGACCTCGGAGAAGAACTCGGAGGGCAGGGGGCGGGCAAGCGAGACCGAGTGGTGCTGGCAGAAATCGCGGAGGAGCTCGCCGACGTCGGTCTTCACGAGGTAGGGCAGGGGCAGGCGCAGGAGGAACAGGACGGTTGGGGAAGTCCTGCACTCGCGGAGGGCGTCGAGGAGGGCGCGCGCTGGAGTGGACATGCGGGGAAAGAGCGTGGGAGTCCAAGAACAAAGCTTTTATGGCCTAGAATTTTTAATATTAAAAATTTTGTGTAATATTAAAAATCTTGTGTAATATTACAAAACGTGTTTAATATTACAAATAGCGTGTAATATTACAAACTTCTTGTCTTTTTAATATTAAAAATTGGGCTCTATAAAGCCTGCGCCGCCTGCCGAGGCAAACCACACGACAATGTCCCACCTCTTCGATTACATGGACGCTCTGCAGCGCGACGAGTACTGCACGCTCTCGGACACGATCGAGCGCTTGGGATGGGACATCCGGAGCAAGGGTGTGCAGTGCGAGTACAACACCCCGCTCTCTATCAGCATCGGCAAGGAAATCATCGAGAGCGTCCACAACCCCGCCGAGCTTGAGCGCTTGTTTATGCAGGGCCAAATTTACTTGCCAGGAGGCTACATTGACAAAAAGGTGGCTGCCAAGAAGCATCAGGACCTCACTGCGCTGATCGAGTCCCTTTCGCGGAAGAAGGACGAGTGCAAGGCCAAGATGGTGGCGCAGGGCAATTACACGCCCATGGATGAGACGTACAAGAGGCTTTGCATTGATCTTGGCAACCGCAAGCAGGCCCTGCGCGACTTGCACAAGGCCAAGCTCGTGGACGTTGTCGACTTTTACAAGGAGCTGATCCCGTTGATTGACGAGCACAGCGCCCTCTGCGAGAGGCTGTTTGAGCTGCAGATGGAGGTCCTCAGCAAGAAGGAGTCTCGCAACGCCACGGCTCCGACTGAGTCCGCTCCAGGAGAGTCGGAGTTTCCTCATCCTGAGGAGCCGGCTGGGCACTGAAGCGCCCGTCCTGCTCGCCCTCGACGACGAGCCTGCCCCAGTTTGTCGTCAGCATGTCTGCGTACTCGCGGTGCAGCCAGTCGTTTGCGCAGAGGGACCGGTTTTCTTGCAGTAAAATGGCTTGCCCCGCCATGTAGTCGCACATTCTCCTGTGGGCGTAGTCGCCCTTGCACACGCTGGCGAGGGGCGCGTAGGTCATTGGGGGCATGCAGCCGTCGGCGGGGATGTACGTCGCCATGTGGAGGCTCGTGTGGTGGCAGTAAACGTCGTACAGAGTTTTGGGATTATTCTCGAGATTGCACAATTGTTCCAGCAGCGACTTGAGGACGTCTAGCTGCCGCCTCTTGCGCTCGGCGTTCTCCTTGGAGGAGTTTCTGGCGCAGGCGTGGAGCATCAGGTTGGACAGGACGTCGTGGCTGGTCTGGATTCTCTCGCCAGCGACGCGGTTGTCCTCGTCGAGCTGCTGAACAATCACGGGAAGCGGCGGGAGGGGCAGGGCCGCCAGGATGATGGCGCGGATCTCCTGGGTGGAGTCGTAGGGCCTAGACTCTGTGCTCAGCACGCCCTCCATGGGTGGGGTCGAGCTGGGCCAGACTTGGGGCTTACCAGGCAGCCTTGCTAAATAAAAAAAAGCGTCGCGCTCAAAACTCTTTGAACGACTTGCGCGCGCCATTTAAAAGCCCGCGCCAGTCTCGTGCAAAAAAACAGTGCCATGAGCGAGCTAGGAGACAGGAAAGCCCCCGCCAAGCGAAAGGCGCCCGCGACGGACGCGCCCGCCTCGAAGAAGCCTGTGCCGTCCAGGCAGGTCGCGAGCGTGTCGAGGGCCCTCGCGAGCGTCGCGGCCGACGCGTACCTGCAGGTGGACCCCGACATTGCCCACCTAATGCGCGCGGTCGAGGTCAAGCCCAGGCCGAAGGGGAGCGCCCGCACGTTTGCCACGTGGAAGCCCGAGGGCTCTGTCTTTTTCACCCTGATCAAGGTCAAGTCCAACACGATAGCCTTCTGCCACGCCACGGCCCAGCCCTACTACGCAGCGCCCCTCGCGAGGCTCGCCGAGGCCTGCCCCGAGCGCACCGCGTTCCTCTGCCAGTTCTGCCTGGACAGCGGCAGGATACCGCGGCTGCTGGTGTTCGACGTCTTGGAGCAGTGCGAGGACGTCCAGGCGAGGGGCCAGCACCTCCGGGAGCTGGCCAAGTTCCTGCCCCTGCCGCTGTGCACGGTCCAGTGGGCGGGCGAGGCGGAGGCGCTGGAGGGCTTCACGTCGAAGCTGCCCCACAAGGTCGACTGCATCGTGGGCCTGGGGAGCGACCCGCTCAGGCTGGAGCGGTACATGCGCGTGGCCCTGCCGCCGGGCATGCCGGGGGCGGCGACTTTTGAGGGCTTTTTAGTACACTGAGCGCCATGGCCTCGACGAACTCGCGCTGCCGCTCGCAGTCGTAGAACTCGTCGGGGATCCCCCCGTAGTTGTCGAAGAACCCCAGCCTGTTGTGCTGCAGGTGCCTGCGGAACGTGACCATCGTGGGCACCCCCGCCATCATCCCGGGGTTCGAGCTGAACGAGGACCACCCGTAGTTGGCGTGCTGGACGATGGCGGACGCGCCCAGCAGCAGCGCGAAGTCGTCGTAGGCGTGCGTGTTGTCCAGGATCGTGACGCGGCGGCTCCTGACGAGGTCGCGCGCCCACGAGGCGTTGTTGGTCACTGCGAAGATCTTGAGGCCAGGCACGCGCCGGAGGGCCTTCTTGACGACGGATCCTGTGCAGTAGGCCGAGGGGGCGTCGTGGCACCCCAGGAAGCTGTCGTAGGTGTTGTCGTCCGGCCCGCGCAAGTGCAGGACGACGTACGGGGCGTTGGCGTCGATCACGTGCGGGTGCGCCTTGACGGCCTGCAGCACCACGGCCCGCGCGACCCACCTGTAGGACTGCTTGTAGAGCTCCGCGTCGAGCACGGGCCTGCCCGGCAGCTGCACGGCCCGCCAGGCAGTCGTGTAGGCCTGGTCGAGGCCTGCCTCGGCGGGGACGGCCAGGCCCTGCCAGACGACCTTGCGCTCCGAGCTCTTGTGCAGGGGGCTGAGGTCGGGCGTGACTATGTCGAGGGGGAACTCGGGCGGCAGGAAGCGAGCGCGGAAGTCCGTGAGGTTGTAGTCGAAGCCGTGCCACTTTGGCATGTACCTGTGCTGGCTGGGGAATATCTCGGACGGGTCGCCGCACCACCTGAACACCACGCTGACGTAGTTGAGCCGCGCTAGGGTGGCGAGCGTCATCATGGCGCCGACGCGGTCGCCCAGTCCCGTGCAGACGGCCCTGTCGTAGACGTACTGCTGCATATGCACGGTCCGGCGGGCGAGAAAGAAACGATCACGCAGATTGGCTTCGTTTTTTATTAAGCGGTGTCGTCCCGCACCAGCCTGTACCGCACGACCGTCCGCGACACCGTCCGCCCGTCCCCGCCGTAGTCGCAGCCGCCGCAGCAGGGCGTCCACAGGCAGAGGACGCCCGCGAAGACGCCGACGAAGAGGAACACGAACAGGTAGGCTGCAACCCAGTCGTCGCCGAGGGCGTCCTGGCTCCTCCAGTCGCGGTAGCCGTGCCAGTGGTAGTGGTACTCGTCCCCGTCGGGCATGCTCGGGGGCGCGGGGGGCGCCTGGATCGTCACGTAATTGTTAAATATCGGCGGAGCGGCGGGCGGAGGCGCGGCCGGGACTTGGACGACGACGGGCGGAGGCGGCGGCGGGACTTGGACGACGACGGGCGGAGGCGGCGGCGGGACTTGGACGACCACAGACGGCGCCTGCACGTTGACGTTGACGTTGACGCTCACGCTGCCCCCGCCGCCGCTAGAGGAGGAGCCAGTGCCTCCAGTAGTGCCCCCTGTCGAGGAAGAAGTCTGCCCTGTCCATGGCGGGCTCGGCGCGGTCGTCGGCGGCGGCGCGGCGGTTTCCTGCGCGTGCGAGGACTGCCGCGAAGAGGCCGCGGACGACCCCTGCGAGCTTGCCGAAGTGGAGGGCGAAGTTGCCAGAGAGGACGTAGTTGGGGGCGTGGAAGGCGACGTAGAAGACGGCGTAGTTGAGGAGGCCGGCTGCAACTGCTGCGGCGAAGGGGTGGAGCCCGTCTCCGAGCTCGTCTGCTGAGCGAAGCTCTGCAGCATTTCTGAGCTCGCCTGGGATCCGCTCGATGTATTGGTCGAGCTCGCTGCCCCCCCTGCAGAAGTGACCTCGGAGGGGTAGCACGCGTCGGACGAGTTCGAGCCGGTGGGCGAAGTGTGTCCCGCAGGGCATTCCTCGCAGTCCCCGTAGCCTGTCTCGGCCTTAAATGTCCCGGGCTCGCACGGCTGGCAATTCGTGGCGTAGCCGCCGTAGCCAGGGGGGCAGAGGACGGGCATGCACTTTCCCGTGCAGGTCGAGTTCTCGTCGTAGACCCACTCGTAGAACTCCTGGGAGCACGTGGTGTTGACGTCGCAGCTCCCGCTGGCCCCGTTTGCGTTTATGTAGTACTCGTTGGCGGCGACCTGCAGCAGCCTGCGCCTCCTCGCCCCCGGCACGCCGAAGGTGTACGCGAAGCCGCCCTGGTAGAACGAGTGGGGCTGGCCCAGGATGCGGTTGACCTTCGCGGCCCCGTACACCTCGTTGAAGCGAAAGCGGGCCTGGAAGTTGGTGGGGTCGAATCGGACGACGTCTACGAGCTCCACGGTGTCCACGTCGACGTCGAACTGAACGGCCAGCCACTCGGTGAAGCCCGCCGCGAGGCCGGCCTTGACGAAGGCCAGCTGGCGCGAGGTGAGGACCACGCCCGTCGAGAAGTCGACGTTGAGGTTGACGGAAGTGGGCGGGACCTTGAGGCAGATCCTGTCGCCCGTGATGCACTGGGACGTCTTGATCGCGCACTGGCACAGCTCGATGTCGTGCGTGCCGCACACGGTGCAGTTGGCGCACGTCCTGTCGCGCGTGGGGATGCAGGCGATCTTCTCGTACTGGTTCGCGATGCACTTGACGCAGTCGTGGCATATCCCCTCGTTGTCGGGCGAGAAGGTGCCGGGGAGGCACATGGCGACGAACAAGTCCGAGTTGTCCATCGAGAACAGCTCGACGAAGCCCGAGATGGCCTGGACCGGGGCCTCGAGCACCCTGTCAGCGCCCGCGAGGTTCACGACCACGTCCACGTCGGCGCCGCAGAGGCTCGCTGCGGACAGGGCGCACAGGACGGACCAGAGTATCCGGGCGCGCGCTCTGTTCCTGCAACGGCCCATACTTCATTTAGCGGAGGGGGAGCCGGGCGGGGCTTAAATGCGGCGCGCGAAATGCCAAAAACATGATAGG
>Ga0172367_10008268_pt1 | contig 11669 bp, 8 predicted proteins | sample Lak10m_FD_114542 | JGI IMG/M metagenome (GOLD analysis project Ga0172367, IMG submission 114542) | Freshwater microbial communities from Kabuno Bay, South-Kivu, Congo - kab_022012_10m | ecosystem: Environmental > Aquatic > Freshwater > Lake | place: Democratic Republic of the Congo: South-Kivu...
AACAGTCGTCCGCTAACGCGCTGCTCATTTCCATCCTTGCAGTTTTTGACCGTAATCACAACTTCTGATTTGTCAATATCGGCACGCATAAACTCTGTTTCATCCCAGATTTCACCACCGGCATCGCAAAGTTTTTGACCGCACATTCGCAGCCATTTCTCCGAGTCCAAAGCAATATTCAACACAGTGGGTGTGTGCAAGACAGGCGATCGCAATTTAGGGGGATTATTACCATCAAAAAATTTATTGAATCCGTCTTTGTATTCCCGCACAATTAGAGTTTCTAACTCAGAGGCTGTGACCAAACCGAGGTTAAGTAAGCTTTGAAGTTCATCACGAGAAATATTCCATTCTCGATTCATCCGTCCAAAAGGCAAGCGTTCCACCAGTAGCACTTTATAGCCTAATTTAGCCATGACGGCTGCATGAATGACCCCTAGGGCGCCACCGATGTAAATCAGGTCGTAGGTAGGGGATGACAGCGGTGTTATCTTACTAATTTTCTCATCTTCCGCAAATGCTCTAATTTGGGAAAAAACTACTTGACGGGGCTGGCGAGGGTTACGCACCCCTTCCCGCCATCTTTGCTCCCACCAGTAGGCTCGCTTGAGATCATATTCCCCATTAGGCATTTGACGAAAATATTTAACCGTGAGGGGGTAAACAGTTTCTAGTTCCTCAAAAATCGATGCTTGGGAATCAATGACTGGAGGTTCAAGGTATTTATGGGGAAATTGCTGTCTGATTTGATGGTTTAGACGTTTCAGGATTTGTGCTTCTCCACAAACAGGCTGATCTGCCCAACGAAAGACTTTTAGATAAGTAGTGCGCTGTACAGACCAGAGAAATACAGAAAGTTCCCTCGCTAATTTTTCGGTAGTCACCGCCTCGGCATTTGTAATTTTTGTCGGTATTTTCAGGCGCAAGCCATCTGGGGTGACTAATTTTTCCCCACATTCCGGTTGAAAATCTTTTTGCAGCCAACTGAGTACAGCCGCAGTGTCTGGTGTGGGAATTTCTAAATAAAGTATTTCTTTCATCATTTTTGTTGACATTTCGGTATTATCTGTTCACTTAGACGGATTTTACTAAGTCATAAACCAAGTTATATTACGCCCTATTGGTTCAATAAAGATTGAGTAAAGAATTTTTAATAGTTTGTCAAAGTTTACGGTTCATTTTATATTTTTTTAAGCCTACACCATGAATTATCCCATCCCAGACAGTCCCCAAAAAATTTTTGCCCTGCGACAACAGCCCATTGATGAGGAACTAGTAGCATCAGCCATAGTCGGAGTCATCAAACTTGTTCGCTCTCAGGGACAATCTTTAGATGAATTAACCGCGCAACTATTAGCTGATGACCCGATGCTTAATCACCAGCAACGACGTTGGCTTAGTCAATTGGTTACCCAATCCTGGGAACAATTTTCTTGACGGTAATTGGTAGTTAGCCATTGGGAAGTTACATTTGTCCCCTACTCCTTACTGACCTTCATCTAGAAGTTTTCAAAGCTGCTTCTACTTGAGAATGTAACAACAAACCATATTCCAAGCCTTCTACCACTGCTTGATAAGAAGCTGCTAAAATGTTGGGGGAGACTCCTACAGTGGTCCAGCGTTGAGAACCACTTCCTGATTCCACTAACACACGAGTCTTAGCTGCCGTACCTGTATGTCCGTCGAGAATCCGTACCTTGTAATCTGTTAATTCAAAGGTGGCAATTTGCGGATAAAAGTTGACTAAGGCTTTGCGTAAAGCAGCATCTAAAGCTGCAACTGGGCCGTTTCCTTCCGCAGCTTCGAGAATATCTTTCCCATTCACACCTATTTTCACTGTGGCTAGGGCATTGTTAGTTTCTTTACCTTCCACTAAGTCACAATGTACTTGAAAACCTTTGACTTCAAAGAACTGCCGACGACCGCCCAGAGCTTCATACATCAACAGTGCAAAACTCGCCTCTGCTGCTTCAAATTGATATCCTTGACTTTCTAATTCTTTGAGGCGTTGCAGAATTTCTCGGGCGGCTGGTTTGTCCTTATCTAGTTCAATACCAAAAGTACGGGCTTTGGCTAAAACATTACTGAGTCCAGATTGTTCGGAAATTACTATGCGGCGACGGTTACCGACTTGCTGTGGTTGGATGTGTTCGTAAGTTACAGGATTTCGTTCCACGGCTGACACATGGATACCGCCTTTGTGTGCAAAAGCTGAACTTCCGACAAAGGGTGCATGTTCATCCGGGGCGAGGTTGACCACCTCACTCACAAAGCGACTAGCTTCTGTAAGTTGATTGAGCTGGTGTTCTGCAATACAGCCATAACCAAGCTTTAGTTGTAAATTGGGAATTAATGAACAGAGATTGGCGTTACCACAACGTTCACCGTAGCCATTGATGGTGCCTTGTACCATTTTTGCCCCTGCCATTACCGCAGCCAAGGCATTAGCAACTGCCGTATCGGAATCATTATGAGTATGAATACCAATTTGGGGAATTGATTGTGGACTAATGACTGATGAAACATGACTAATAACTGATTCCACGATTTGACCTACTTCGTGGGGTAATGTACCACCATTAGTGTCACAGAGCACTAGCCATTGAGCGCCAGCTGCGATGGCAGCTTCTAAGGTTTGTAAAGCATAATCTCTGTGCTGTTTGTAGCCATCAAACCAATGTTCGGCATCATAAATTACCCGTCGTCCTTGAGAACAAAGATACTGGATGGTATCCCGAATCATTGCTAAATTTTCTGTTAAAGTCGTTTTGAGACCTGCCGTGACCTGTAAATCCCAAGATTTGCCAAAAACTGTCACCCAACGAGTACCCGCAGTCAGAATCGCTTGTAACATGGCTTCAGAGTCAGCGGTGGTATGGGGACGACGTGTGGAACAAAAAGCCACTATTTCTGCCTGTTTAAGCGGATCTTCTTGCAATTTCCAGAAGAACTGAACATCCTTAGGATTGGCACCAGGCCAACCACCTTCGATGAAGGGAATCCCTAGTTGGTCGAGTCTGCGGGCAATGCGTAATTTATCTTCTATAGAAACTGATAAGCCTTCGCGCTGAGTGCCATCCCGTAGCGTGGTGTCATAGAGCCAAAGTCGAGGTGAGGTGTTTGTGGTCATAAAACTGAGACTTGCGAGACAACGAGTAAGGTGATGTGCCAATATACAACAAAAAGCCAGTTTGGTAATTTGGTAATTAAGACATGCCCAAAGTAAAAGCTCAAGGTCAGACAATTGAGTGCGACGTGGGAGCTAATTTAAGGGGAGTTTTGCTGCAAAACGGTATTGACCTTTACAATGGCGGCGCTAAGTTAATCAACTGTCGAGGTATTGGCAGTTGTGGAACCTGTGCGGTCAAGGTAGAAGGTGAAGTATCTGCTGCAAATTGGCGAGATAAAGCTAGACGCTCGCTTCCTCCTCATTCTCCTACAACAGAACTCCGTTTGGCCTGTCAAACTGAGGTATTAGGAGATGTAAGAGTAACAAAATACGATGGATTTTGGGGACAAGGTTCTCAAATATTCTGGACACCAGAAGGTTAGGTTAAAAAAGGAGAGAAAAAAAGATGGGTAGATGGACTCCACTAATTCTCATGGCTGGGGGCTTGGCAATATTACTGGGTACATTATTGGGTATTAACTTTCCCATAGGTGGACAACAAACCGCCGATAATGATGCTCCTGAAGGCAGAACATCTAAAGTTCTTCCAGCTAATATTAATGTTAATAGCTCCTCTGCTAGCAGAGGTACAAGAAACGATACAGCTCCTGAAAACGGAAGCAGTGTTGCCCAGGAAAGTTTTTCTTCTCCTGACAACAGCAGCATCGCTCAAAGTAATGATTCGCCCTCAACCTCTGACAATGGATCAGGTAGCACAAGTACAGGCTTTGATTCAGGTACATCATCCAGCACCACAGCCAGCACATCCAGCACCACAGCCAGCACATCCAGCACCACAGCCAGCACATCCAGCACAGCCAGCACATCCAGCACAGCCAGCACAGCAACTGAGGGTAGGAGACCAATCCGGGCTTTGTGGTAAACCTGGACAGTTGTTAGTTGCTAATAATTAATTACAAGTTATAAGGCGATGAGTTATTAGTTATGAGTTATTGGTTATGTACTAATTGTAGATACCTAATGATCAATGACTAATGAGTAGTAACATTTTAATTATTGGTGGCGGTGTAATTGGCTTGGCAATGGCCGTTGAATTGAAATTGCGCGGGGCTACGGTCACCGTGCTTTGTCGTGATTTTCAGGCTGCTGCTGCCCAGGCCGCCGCCGGGATGTTAGCGCCAGATGCGGAAAAGATCCCCAATCAAGCAATGCGTTCTTTGTGTAGGCGATCGCTGGCTTTATATCCAGATTGGACGCGTAAACTCGAGGATTTGACTGGTTTAAATAGTGGTTACTGGCCTTGTGGAATATTAGCACCGGTTTATGAAAAACAAGGGGATAAAGTAAATGCTTCCCCCACTTCTGAGTTCTCATACTGGTTAGATCAAGTGGCAATTCATCAATGTCAGCCAGGATTGGGGTCTAAAGTAGTTGGTGGTTGGTGGCATCCTGAAGACGCACAAGTTGATAATCGTGCTTTACTGAAACTACTGTGGACAGCAGCAGAGTCTCTTGGTGTTCAATTAAAAGACGAGGTGAAAGTAGAAGGATTTTTACAGCAACAGGGACAAATAGTTGGTGTACAAACTAAGACAGGATTAATTCGTGGTGACCATTATGTTTTAGCTACAGGTGCATGGTCGTCTGAATTATTACCATTACCTGTACGTCCTCGCAAAGGGCAAATGCTGAGTGTACTAGTACCGGAATTTATTTCAGAATTGCCCCTAACAAGGGTTTTGTTTGGAGATAATATTTACATCGTACCGAGGCGGAACGGTTCTATCATCATTGGGGCAACTAGCGAAGATGTTGGCTTTACGCCCAATAACACACCAGCTGGTATTCAAACCTTGCTCCAAGAAGCCATTCATCTATATCCCCAATTAGAGAATTATCCCATTGAGAAATTCTGGTGGGGATTTCGCCCCGCCACAGCCGATGGTTTACCCATTCTAGGCACTAGTCACTGTAAAAATTTAACCTTGGCTACAGGTCATTATCGTAATGGGATATTACTTGCGCCCATAACCGCAGTATTAATTGCGGATTTGATTTGGGAACACAAACTTGATCCCATATTGTCTCATTTTCAATATTCGCGCTTTCCTAGCCAATCATCTACCTCTAACTCGATGCTTACCCATTCGGTCAACTTCCCCCAGGGAAATCATTGTAAAAATTCATCACTTGTCATCAAAGAGCCGCTCAATCCCGTCACCACAGATTCACCACTGGTCATTGCCGGCAAAACTTTTCAATCCCGCTTGATGACAGGAACAGGCAAATATCGTAGCATTGAGGAAATGCAGCAAAGTATTGTTGCGAGTGGTTGTCAAATTGTTACCGTGGCAGTAAGACGGGTGCAAACTCAGGCTGTAGGACATGAGGGTTTAGCCGAAGCCTTGGATTGGACAAAAATCTGGATGTTACCCAATACTGCCGGATGTGAAACAGCAGAAGATGCCATTCGTGTGGCTCGTTTAGGGCGAGAAATGGCGAAACTATTGGGACAAGAAGATAACAATTTTGTGAAATTAGAGGTCATACCTGATCCTAAATATTTACTTCCTGATCCTATTGGCACGCTACAAGCCGCAGAACAGTTGGTTAAAGAAGGTTTTGCAGTTCTGCCCTACATCAATGCAGATCCCATGTTAGCTAAACGCCTAGAAGATGTTGGTTGTGCTACAGTCATGCCTTTAGCATCGCCCATTGGTTCGGGACAAGGGCTAAAAACAACCGCCAATATTCAAATTATCATTGAAAATGCCAGTATACCAGTAGTGGTAGATGCTGGAATTGGCGCACCATCAGAAGCGGCTCAGGCGATGGAATTGGGTGCAGATGCTTTATTAATTAATAGTGCCATCGCTCTATCCCAAGACCCCCCAGCTATGGCCCAAGCTATGAATTTAGCAGTACTGGCTGGTCGTTTGTCATATCTGGCTGGTAGAATGCCCCTGAAAACCTACGCTAGTGCCAGTTCACCTTTGACTGGAACAATTACTAATTAACCAATAGGGCAATCAATTTTGGATTTTGGATTGCAATTTTAGATCTGAAATCTAAAATTTCTACAATTGAAGAAAAGCAAGAAAGTTAGAATTGTTCAACAAAATAAGTAGGCAAAAATAAACTTAACTATGTAACAAAATGTGAAACTCCCAAGACCCTTGGGATTGTTGCGTTCCACCTTCTGCGGACATACATTGAAATTTCCACGCCGACTTAGCTAAGTTGGCTAGATGAATTAAGAATCCCACGTGCTTCTAGCCGTGGGACTGTCAATAAGGCTCAACAGTTGGGGAGAAAACCACCTTTGGGTTATATATCGCAAAGGGTCTGTTGCAGTGGACTTGTTGAACTAAGAATTTTTGTGGCTCCAGTCTGGAGCGTCTGAAGTAAGATAAAACTAATAAAATCAAGGTAATAAGGAATTAATTCATGCCCTATACAAACGAAGAGGGAGGCCGTTTGAACAATTTTGCTAGCGAACCAAAGGTTTATCAAGCAGAACCTCCCACAAACAAGCAAAAGATCACCTATATTTTCTTAGGTCTTGTTGGCGCAGCTTTGGTTGCTGGTTCAATTTTCATTGCCTTCTCTGTTTCTACTGTCGGTTAAACCGAATTTTTTAATAAGATTTAATATTTTAGTATTCCAGGTTCCCATGTAATAGGAGCCTTGTTTTTTTTATTTTTTGTTAGAATGTTATGGGAGGTTAAGTATAAATAGATACTGCCGACTTTACCAAAACTCAAACAATGAATGCATAGTCAGCAGATTAATTTCCTCTGTCTGCTGCTATGTGTTCTGGGAAATTTACATAAACCATGTTTTGGCTCTTTAGCCGCCATGAGCGTGAATGATACTAAACAGACCAATAGTTTTACTTGGAATCGACAAGTATATCATCGTTTAAAACTTGCCCTCAGTCTTGGTTTAAGACGACAAGTTTTTTTAGCAGTTAGTGATAATTTACACTTAAGAAATCAAGTAGCTGCTCGGCTGCATTCTACTTTAGCTTATCCGGTCAGGCAAGTGCTATATAAACCTGTAAACGGTGATGAAACTAGCACTCCAGCTTATCCGCGACTGGTCACATTGAGGTTGAATTTAAGTGATCCCAATCCCATAGATCACATAAATAAATGGCTGGCTAATTATCCACCACCAATGGTTGCTGTATCCAAAGACACACCTGTAAAAAAGCTACCAATACCAATATTTCAAATTGTAGGTGTAGAACAGTTAACCAAGCAACCAGTAGCGATACAACGTTTATTTTTACACTATTTGCGCTTAAGTGAGCAATATTTTTCTCAACAAGAGTCTACCCAATTTCTAGAGTCCAGCCTGCTGTTATGGGTATCACGTCCTTGGTTGACTGCTATTCAGCAATCAGCACCACAGTTTTGGCGTTGGCGTACTGGTGTGTTTGTGTTTGCGGGAGACCCGACACCAACAATGCAAAATCAAGGTTATGCAGAACCTTCTTCGAGTTCTAGAAATTTCGATTTAGAAGATATTGAGCAATCTGCCCTTGATGAATCCATTATTGAAGCAGAACTAAAAGCCGCTTCTGTTAATGGCCTAAAATTTGGGGATGATTTTGACTTGTCGGTGCAATCATCAACCAATGATCCAGGTGAAGAGGAAAAAGCTTTTCCTGTAACTGCGGAACCATTGAAGACTGGAATCCAGGAACAGAAATCAACTGCTAGAACCAGGGAAGATAATAGCCCCTTGTCATCGTCGTTGTCTCATATTAGCAATGAGTTAACCGAGTTAGTTCTCAGCACGATTGACACGAAGATTGCTGACGATAGGGAGGAGCGTGAACAAACGCAGGAAATGCTTTTACAAATTGAAGCACTACACTCACAACAAGTTTCTGGAGAGGTGTTGGCAGCGGCTTATCATAACTTAGGCAACTTATATCGCCTACGCATTGAACAAGGAAAGTCTAGCCTAGAAAATTTGATGGTGGCAATTCTTGCCTATCAGGAGGCCATCACCCACGATGAAACATCACCTCAAGTACCAGATATTTTAAACGACTTGGGTACACTCTATTGGATGCTGTACCGCGCTTCTCATCAATCCGGGGATGGGAAGACTTATATAGAACAAGGAATTGAATTTTATCATTTGGCTTTAAAACTGATATCTTCTGAAGAACGGCCAGACACCTATGCACGGGTACAAAATAATTTAGGCACTGCTTATGGTGATTTGGCTCGTTTTGTTAACCCATCCGAAAATTGGCAGCAAGCTGTATTAGCTTACAATGAAGCACTGCGATATCGTAAAGCCGATATGGAACCATTAAAGTATGCTGCTTGCCAAAATAATTTAGGTACTGCCTACTGGCATTTGGGACAATACTATCAACCAGTGGAAAACTTAAAGCAAGCGATCGCATCATACAGTAAGGCCTTGGCTCACTACAGCCCTGACCAGGAGCCCTTGAAATATGGCATGATTCAGAATAATATAGGTACTGCCTTCTGGAATCTGGCACAGTACGACGAGCAACCAGCAAAAAATTTGCAACTAGCGATTGATGTTTACTGCGAAGCTTTAAAATATCGTACTCCAGCTAATGTTCCTGGTGCTTGTGCTGCCACACAAAATAATTTGGCTACTGCGTACTGGCATTTAGCAAATTTATCTGCAACAACTCAAAATTCAAGGCAAAATTTATTACAATTGTCTATTAGTGCTTATGATGAAGCTATTACCTTGGCGCACTCTATGGGAGGTACATCTTTAAGTTTTGATTTATTTGCTGCTCACAATAATTTGGCATTAGCTCATTATCAGCTAGTAAGAGACCATTCTTTTTCTGGTGACAAAGCTGCCACTTCGCAACACCTAGAAGCAGCATTAAATAATCATTTACAAGCCTTAAATGGGTTTGGCCAACAGCCGGAGGCGTATCAAACAACATTTAATTATGTCGTAAAAATAATTCGTGCTTTCCATAGTGAATTAGGGATACAGGGACAGAATCTAGCTTTATCTAAAGTTCCCAGTCATTTATTACCGCAAATTTTACCTAAATTGTAAACTCAGACAATTTTTTCTGCTTTGTGTTGTTGGTATTTTTTGCATTTCGTTAGTGTATCATTTTGGATTCAAAATCACTTTTTGTCTGGGAGTTGAGGAAACGTATCCACAGCGGATATAGCCATTACCGTGGTAGTGAGGTACAAGGTTTTTTCGTTTTGGGAACAGGGAATAAATTGGTGTGTACTTCATTACAGTGGGAAAGGCTATATTATGAAACACAGAGAATGTGAAAAAATAACCCCGGTTTCTTCAAGCTACCGGGATTATCTCAGTGGCGATTAAATTGCTGGGACTAATGCCTTTAATGCGAACATCTTTTCCATTACATCTGCCACTACTTTATCTGGTGTAGAAGCACCAGAAGTAACTCCTACAATAATTTTGCCATTGGGTAGCCAGTTATTTGCCATGGCTAACTGCCCGTTTAGTTGACGATGTTCGATAGTATTTGCTGATTTAATTCTTTCTACAGAATCAATATGATAGGAAGGAATTCCTCTTTCGGCAGCAATTTGTTGTAATTGAGCTGTATTGGATGAATTAAATCCACCAATTACTAGTATTAAGTCCAGCTTTTCTTCTACTAATTCCAACATGGCATCTTGCCGTTCTTGAGTAGCATCACAGATGGTGTTAAAGCTTTGGAAATGCTGATTTAAATCAACGGTTCCATACTTCTGCATCATTGTCCGCTCAAACAGCTTGCCAATTTCCTCAGTTTCACCTTTGAGCATGGTGGTTTGGTTGGCAATACCAACTCTCTCTAAATCTTGATCAGGGTCAAATCCTGCTGAACAAGCTTTAGCAAACTTTTGCATAAATTCTTCGCCCTCGCCACCATTGAGAATATAGTCGGCAACATATTGGGCTTCTTGTAAATTCAGCACAATGAGATATTTACCTGCAAAGGAACTAGTGGCAATTGTTTCTTCGTGCTTATATTTACCGTGAATAATTGAGGTAAAAGCAACTTTTTTGTGCTTTTCTACGGTATTCCAAACTTTAGATACCCAAGGGCAAGTTGTATCGACAATTTTGCACCCTTGGTCATAGAGAACTTGCATTTCTTGAACGCTGGCTCCAAAAGCCGGTAGGATGACTACATCACCAGTTTCCACAACTGAAAAATCTTTTTTACCTGCTTCCACGGGGATAAATCCGATATTCATTTCCTGCATCCGTTGATTCACAGAGGGATTGTGAATAATTTCGTTAGTAATCCAGATGCGTTCAGTGGGGAAATGCTGACGGGTTTCATAAGCCATGGCTACAGCCCGTTCTACACCCCAACAAAAACCAAAGGCTTTGGCTAATCGGATTGTGACATCACCTTGTGTCAAAATGTAGTTCTGATGGCGAATTTGCTGAATTAAGCCACTTTTATATTCAGATTGTAACTGAGTGGTCACTTCTGCTTGATGACCAAATCCCTTACGATTGTAATTTTCTGAATGTTGGAGCGCTCGTTTAAAAGCTTTTGTATCCATTGTTTTTCTGATTTAAATCACTATTTCTCATTTTCGCGTGCTAGAACGCCATTAGGGATAAATTTTTTCTATTCGCTACTTTCTAAATTCATGTTGCTATACATTTTTGACACTCCCCAACCTAAAGGCGTGGGGATTCTTCATTCATAGACCCAACTCGCTCATGGAAGATTTTTGTAACATGAGTAGAGGTCAAATCTGCTGAACCGTTTGGATCTAATATCCAAGTTGCAGTAGACATCAGATTTTAAATTTCTAGCGCCAATATGTCACCCTGTTGTGATTAGAAAAAATATTGCATTAAAAAACCCGCCACTTCAACCAATGTCAAAGGTCTTATAGGCGGGGGTTGATCAGTAATCAAACACTATCAATATTTATCTTGGGACACTGAGGTGGAACTGTACCCTTCAGTAAATCCTCCAGAGCTAGTTTCTTTGAGGAATCCATTGTAGGCTTCCATACCGTGTTCGCTGATATCCAAACCTTCTAACTCCTCTTCTCTGGATACTCGGATACCTAAAGTAGCTTTGAGTAATAGCCAGAAGATACTGCTGAGAACAACTGTCATCCCCCCTACAGAGAGAACACCAATTAGTTGAATAAATAATTGTCTTAAGCCACCACCGGCAAATAAACCCGCAGAAGGACCGACACCATACCAGGAATAAACACCAGGGCCAACAGACCACAGACCAACTGCCAGAGTTCCCCAGATACCGGAAACTAAATGAACTGAGGTGGCGCCTACTGGGTCATCAATGCGAAGTTTGTCAAAGACTGTGACGGCGAAAACAACAATAACTCCACCAATGAAGCCGATGAGTAAAGAAGCAGTAATACTCACGTAAGCACAAGATGCTGTAATTGCTACCAGCCCGGCCAAAACGCCGTTGATAATCATGGATAAGTCTGGTTTACCTAAGTAAATCCAAGCTGTACCTGTAGCGGCAACTGCACCGGCAGCAGCGGCC
>Ga0172367_10008269_pt1 | contig 11669 bp, 11 predicted proteins | sample Lak10m_FD_114542 | JGI IMG/M metagenome (GOLD analysis project Ga0172367, IMG submission 114542) | Freshwater microbial communities from Kabuno Bay, South-Kivu, Congo - kab_022012_10m | ecosystem: Environmental > Aquatic > Freshwater > Lake | place: Democratic Republic of the Congo: South-Kivu...
GATTATAAAAATAATTCAGATTATGAAGATAATTCAAGTAATGAAGATATTTCAAATGAAGAAGATAATTCAAGTAAAGAAAATAATTATGATTATAAAAATAATTCAGATTATGAAAATAATTCAAGTGATGAAAATATTTCAAATGAAGAAGATAATTCAAATAAAGAAAATTATTCTGATTATAAAAATAATTCAGATTATGAAGATAATTCAAGTGATGAAGATATTTCAAATGATAAAGATAATTCAAATGATGAAGATAATTCAAGTGATGGTTTTCCGAATTTTAAAATGTTTTGAAATTTAAAATGCCAATTTTTTTTTAAATAAATTAAAACTACTTAAAGAAATATTAGTTTATAATAAATAGAAATGAATAGTTTAAAAAGTTCCATTCTATAATGATTTTCTCAAGATGAGAATTATTAATGGCATAAATCCATAAATGAATAATAATTCAATTAAATGTCTTCAAAAAACTTCATTCATGTTAAACGACATGATATAACCAAATTTTTACACTCATTTAACCGTCTAGTTCATATGACTAATAAATCGGCATTTTAAATGTCCTCTTTTAGGTGTAAAATGTTTTGATAAAAATGAAAATGAAAAGAAAAGAAAATAATAATAATAATAATAATGATAAAAATAGTAATTATGAAGATAATATAATACTGATAAAATCACACATAAATGAATATATGTTTAATAATAAAAAAATTGAAAAATAAATAAAATGAATATTAATATATATTAATATTAAGACAAGACAATGGATTTTTATTCAGTTGAAAAAATGTATTCTGATAATGACAATACTATAAATATTAATGAGCAAACAAATTCAATTTATTTTAATGCTGGAATAACTCCAAGAACAATGTCTGAATTAACTCAAAAATTGTTATCAATGGAACAAAAAATTTTACGAAAACAAAAGACATTAAAAAGAAAAATTGACGAAGCTAAAAAAACAGATAAAGATAAAGATAAAGATAAATCTGGAACAGAATATGAAGATTATGATGAACAATTTGAAATAAAAGTTGAATCAAAACCAATTAATTTATACATTACATCAAATGGTGGATTAGTTTATCAAGTATTTGGTGTAATTGATACAATTAGGGGAATGAAAGTTCCAGTTCATACAATTTGTAAAGGATTTGTAGCTTCTGCAGGAACATTATTGAGTTTAGCAGGAAAAAAAAGATACATTACAGAAAGTTCATATATGTTAATTCACGAGTTAAGAGCAGGACATTGGGGTAAATATACGCATCTTTCCGAGTCATTAGACAATTCAAAACAATTAATGGATCATATTAAAAAATGGTATTTATCAAGAACAAAAATGACTGCTGAAGAATTGGAAGAACAATTAAAAAAAGATGTTAGTTGGAATGCTCAAATGTGTTTAGAAAAGGGTCTTGTCGATGAAATTATTAAATATTAATTTCTTGATGTTTTATTTTTATAATTTATATTAGTTATTATTTGATATTTTTATCAAAATAACTAATATAAATTATATTTTTTTATAAATTACTTTTGTATTTTTATGTAAATTTTTTAATTTTTTATGTAAATTTATATGTACTTTTAATTTTTTTAAAGATATTGGTAAATTATCCAATGAACTATTAAAATATCTTCCTAATTCTAAATATTCTAAACTATCTGGCAAATAATCTATATTTTGATTAAAATTTCTACCAAAAATTAAATGAGTTAAATTCCATGGTATTTCTATTTTTTGATTAAACATTAAACCAAAAGTTAAATGTGTTAAATTATGTGGCAAATTTACTCCTTGATTAAATTCTACACCAAAAGTTAAATGTGTTAAATTTGGAGGTAAATCTAAAGATTGATTAAAATACATACCAAAAGTTAAATGAATTAAATTTGGTGGTAAATCTACTTTTTGATTAAAATTTCTACCAAAAGTTAAATGAGTTAAATTTGGTGGTAAATCTACTTTTTGATTAAAGTATGCACCAAAAGTTAAATGAATTAAATTCAATGGTAATTCAATTTTATGATTAAAATAAGAATAAATCCATTTACAATTTTCAAAATCATTATTTTCATAATTATTAAATAAATCATCCATTAATTCATAATCACTAAAAATTAGTTTTTTATAATTTAATAATAATTTATCATCTATTTTTCCATTAAAATATGGACTAAAAATTATTATTTCTTCTTTTGTTATATAATCCATTTAAAATATATTATTATTATAAATATTATTAAATAAATAAATCAATTTTTATACAATAAATAATTTTAACATTTTTTGATAAATTTTTTTATTTTTTTAAACATTTTTATAATTGTTCATAAGTATTTATTATATTTATAAAATAAGATATCAAAATCATATAAAATTTATGTTCCACATTATTAAAAAAATAAATTAAATAATTTAAATATTTATCAAATATACATCAGTATATATTTAATAAATATGGATTGGAATTTTTCAAGTGAATATTTTAAAAAACAATTATATGGTGAAGAATATAATTGTTTAAAACTTTCTGTTGTCAAAATGGTAAAAGTAATTAGTGATAATTTAGATGATGAAAATAATTTGGTATTTCAAAATGTTATTCCTAAAGAAACCAATAGTATTAATTTACTGATTAAGAAAACAGATGATGGTAATGTTTATATTTTAAGTGATAATACTATTGTAGATAATATTACCAAAATTATTGGTAAAATTAATCCAATGATGGTATTTATGGTCCAAATGTTTATCCCAATGTTTAAACCTCTTCAATTAAAATTCGATGTTGATAATTTAAAAGTTTTAGAACTATTTTTAAATAAACAAAAAATGAATGTTTCAGGAGATTTATCATCATTAGATATGAGTTTGAGTGGATTAAGTGCTTTAGGTGGATTAAAAGAATTAGGTTTAGGATTAGGAGGTTTAAATTCTGAAATTACACAATCATCAATCGAAAATACTAATTCTAATTTTAATTATTATAATGAAGATGAAGATGAAGATGAAGATGAAGATGAAGATGAAGATGAAGATGAATCTACTGAAGAAGAAATATCAGAAACAGAAAAATCTGATGATAATAATAAATTAAATATGAAATTTGATGAACTATTTAATGATCTAGGAAATAGTCTAGGTCTAGGAAATGGTTTAGGAAATGGTTTAGGAAATGGTGAAACAAGTGAATTATTTAAACAATTAGGAGGAATAAATATGAATAATCTAGGTGATTTATTAGGAGATTTAAATATTGAAGAACAAAATACATTCACACAAAATAAATCTTCTAGTCAAAATACATCCGGTTTAAATATTTCTAATTTAGCAAATAATATTGGAAATATATGGAAAGATAAATATTATGATGATGAAAATTTAGATGATTTTTTAATAAATGATAATGATAAACAAGAAGAAGGAAATGTAAATAATAAAAATGAAAAAAATGAAGCAAATAAAGATACTGATGAAGATACAGATGATTTAACAAGATATTTAAAATTAAATCCCGAAGAAATTTCAATGGAAATTAGTTTAGTTAATTTAAATGACTATTCAAATATAAGGGAAACTATTAAAATGTTAACAAGTAAAGAAATGTATAATAAACAAATTGAAATGTATCAATCAACAAATAATGAAAATTCTTCTTCATCATTACCTCAAATACCACAATTTCCGGGAATGATAGGAACTAAAAAATGGGTGGAAAAAGATGAAAATGGTGAATCTTGTCTTTATTATAGTTTTGGTAATTCTGAAACTAAACATTTTGCTTACAAACATTTTGCTCAATTAGAAAATATTTTATTGGAATTAATTAATATTATTCAACAAATGTAAATAATTGATTATATTTTAACTTTAATATATTTATTTAAGTTAAAAAATTGATTTAATAATAATAAATTTAAGCATTATAACATTATTATATTAAATAAACCAAATAAGTATGTCTACTAAATCAAAAAATATTAAAGCTAACAAGAAAAATAATAATAAAGATAAAAACAAAGATAAAAACAAAGATAAAAATAATATTGATATTGTAGAAGATTTAAGTTGGAATGATGATATACATAAAGACTTGGATAAGATTAATAATAAAATTCAACAAAAAAAAACTCAACCAACTAAAAAACAAAAGTCAAATAATGCAGAAAATAAAATTATATCCCCAAAAATAAATGCTTATTTAACAGATGAAAAATCAGAAACTGATTCAGATTCTGAAACTATTTCAAATTCAAATGTTAAAAATAAAACAATAAATAATAGATTTGATTTTGTCAATTCAGAATCTGATACAGATACTGAGAGTGATAATGATGATAATAAATTTATTAACGAATTTAAATCAAAATCTATAAATAAATATAATTTTATTGATACAGAATCAGACACAGAATCAAACACAGAAACAGATAAGAAACACGTATTGCTTAGTAAAGATATGAGTATTGATATAAATTATAAAAATAAATCAAATATAAATTTAGTTATTGATAAAAAACCAATAGAATTAAAAGAAATAACAAAAGAAATAACAAAAGAAATAACAAAAGAAATATCTGATGAAATATTAGAAGAAAAACAACAAATTAAATCTACAAAATTAACTAAAAAACAATGCAATGAACAAAAATCACAAACTAAACAAGAAAAAAAAAATGGAAACAAATCTCAATATAAATTTGATTTGAATAATAATTCAAAAACAACTAATTCAATAAGTAATGTATCAAATAATTTAACAACATTGTATACTGAAGATATAGAAGTATTGATTGGTGGTAAAACTTTAATATCAAGTTCAAACATCACAATAAATTCAGGATTAAAATATTTTGTTTTGGGTTCCAATGGTATTGGAAAAACCACATTGCTGAAACAAATATATTCAAATCTAATAGGGAAGATGGATGTCATGATGTTAGATCAAGATATTCAATTAGAATCAACAGAACAAACAATTAGTCAATTTATTTTAGGTGCTGATTCTGAATTGTATGATGCTAAAAAACGGATGGATGAATTAGAACAAAAAGAAGAAATGAATGATGATGAAAATGATGAATATTTGAAGTTATCTGAAATTATTTGTCAAAAAGAATGGGATAAATATGAAGCTGAATCAAATCGCATTATTAATGGATTGGGTTTTACAGATTCATCAATATCTGTAAGTATATTATCGGGAGGTAAGAGAATGATATTAGCAATTGGTAAGGCTTTACTGAGAAAACCAGAAATTTTAATGTTAGATGAACCAACAAATCATTTAGATTTAGATGTTGTTATTTGGTTAACAGATTATTTGGCAGGATACAAAAAAACCCTGGTAATAATTACTCATCAAATTGGGCTTGTTAATTCGTTGGCTGATGTTATATGGTATGTAGGAAATCCAGAATTAACAGGAAATAAAGTTTACACAATAAGAGGACACTATGATAAATTATGTAAATTTTTAGAAGATAAAGAAAAAGATACAAACAAAACTTATGAAAAATTTTCTAAAAGAGTTGATGAATTGAGAAAAAAATCAACACCAAAAAAAGATGTCGATGAATTTATTAAGAAAGAAGGAGTTCCTAGACCACCAAAACCATATATAGTAAATATAATATTTGATAATGTAGTAGAATTATCGACAAAAAATATTATTGAATTTAAAGAAGTTGTATTTGGATATTCAAGTTCAAACCCGATATATACCAAATTAGATATATGTTTAGGAATGGGAAGTAGAATGATTTTAGTTGGACCTAATGGATGTGGAAAGACAACATTTTTTAAACTTGCTTCAGAACAAATTAAACCAAATAATGGATATGTAATTGCTGATGAAAGATTACGAGTAGGATATTATAATCAACAGATTGTAGATCACCTTCCATTAAATTTAAATTCCATTGAATATCTTCAATCTCTAAATTCTAAACTAGATATAAACCAATGTAGAACAATTTTAGGTAAGCTAGGTATAAAAAAAGTAGAGAATTTGGACCTTCCAACAAATAAAATTGGTAATTTATCAGGAGGTCAAAAAGCTCGTGTATCTTTTGCATCAGTGCAAATGTTAAATCCACATCTTATTTTACTAGATGAACCAACAAATCATTTGGATTTAGAGTCAATTGAAGGATTAATTAAGGGTATAAATGATTTTAATGGTGGGATAGTAATAATTACACACGATATGTATCTGATAGAATCCATAAAATGTGCAGATATATATCAAGTCAAATCATCTGATATAATTAAATTTTCTGGTGATTTTGAAAAATATTGTGAGACAATAACAAATAAGTAAATTAAATTAAATATTATTTGATAATTAAAAAATATTTTTATTTAATAAAAAGTAATTTAAAATATATTTCATATATTAAATTATTAAATACAAAATACTATAATGATTAAAATAAATTATAAAGAACCTGAACAATTAGAAATGCCAGATGATATTGCGATTTCCAATATAAAAATATGTGATAAATATAAAAAGGCTGATTATTTAGAACTAAGTAGTATTTCTTGGTTAAAAATTGATCCAAAAAGAAATTATCAAGATTTGGAACAATTATTTAGACACCTAAATTTAGATTCATATGTAATAGCACAAATGGTTCAAAATATTCCTCAAGGATTAAGAATTGGAAGACCAAATGAACCAAATTTGACTGAAAATACTGAAAATACTGAAAATACTGAAAATACTGAAAATACTGAACAAGATGAATTAAAATATATAGCCAAAATTACTTGTATGGGAAAAGATGCTTCAATAAGCGAATTATTAAAATATCATACAACTTGGGAAGACAATTACGAATGTTTGGAAAAAATAGGTTGTTTGATGGCTTTGAAACAAGAAACTTCTAAAGAAGAAGAAAAAAATATTGCTCAAACAAAAGGTATTGAAGAAATTAAAAAATTGTTAGAATGTAAATTAAAATTAGACCTTCAATATTATAGTGTAGAAGAATCTATAGATTTTATTATTAAAGATTTAACTAACAAATATGGAAAAAAACCTGAAAAAATTATTTGTGGAGAAATTGAAACAAATAAAGTATGGGCTTTGATGGTTGATGGTCAAATTGTTAGTCCCATAGGTTGGATGGAAAAAATAATTAATCAAGAAAATCAAAATAATCAAGAAAAAATTACACAAATTCAATCAGTTAATTATGAATTAATTGATTTTAGAAAAATAAAAATAGAAAAATCTTAGAAAAAAATCTTAGAAAAAAATCTTAGAAAAAAATCTTAGAAAAAAATCTTAGAAAAAAATCTTAGAAAAAAATCATTTATTAAAATTATTTGTTAAATATGTCAAAGTATTTAAAAAATTTCATGTAATATTATAAATTAAAAACAATATGAATTTTCATTAATAAAAAATTTTAAATATTCATTTTCCAAATCATCATCCAATTTATCCATATTATTTATTTTTGTGTTTGAATTTGTTGATTTTGATTGATGATTAATAATTTTTTTTCCATCTAAACCAACAACTATATCTGTATCAATACCATTAGATATATTTAATTGTTTATTTTTATTGTAAATTAATTCAAATTTTTCTGGATCATAATCATCAATATTCATATTTTCTTTAGTTTCATTAGTTTTTTCAAATTTGTCAGGTTTGTCAGGTTTGTCAGGTTTGTCAGGTTTGTCAGGTTTGTCAATTTCTTCAGGTTCTTCAAAATTAAACATTTTGTTAATTTGTTCCATAATAAATATATTAATTGAATTTTCATCAAATGAATATGAAAATTCAGAATGGGATAATTTGTATTCATTTAACATTTTTTGATATAATTCTTTTTTATATGTTTCCAGCAATGGATCAATAAATCTTGTTAATCCGACAGAATAATCATTTATTAATTGAATTTGTTGACAATCTTCAAGATTTGCCAATTTTTCTAAACAAGTTCTTAATGGCAATTTTGTCAGATGTAAATAATGAGCGAATAATATAGTAAATCCAACACAATTTCCACCATTATCAACTTGAGAACCAGTAAATTTTTTATTCAAATAAAGATTTTTTGGATTCCATTGAATTGTTGATACAAAATCATATTTTATTCCCATAAAATCACTTAAATCTTTAAAATACTTTTCAATAAGTTTTTCGATCAATTTTAGATATTTTTGTGTTTCATAATAATCAATATAAACATTAAAATAACTAGTCCAACCATTTGGATCAAAAAAATATACTTTTGATTTAAAATTATCTATGATTAAACAAGAACAGTGACCAGATATATTTTTATTGTTGGAAAAAGGAGGACAAAATGAAACAGGTATAAAACAATATTTGTTAGAATTATTAGACAATAAATATTCACACATTGTGTTAGGTGATACAACATTCAACAAAATATTATCATTATTTTTTATAAAACAAATAGGCCAATCATATTCATTATATTTATCTTCATAACAAGATTGAAAATTGGCTTGGATTTGAAAATTTGATGATTGAGGTAAAATATCAATGTAATATGTTGAGTAATATAGATTAATATTATTTGACAATGATTGTTGATTAAACAAGAAATTTGTAATATGTTCTAATATGAAATATTTACATTGCGAAATTTTGTTGTAGATTGTTTTAGTGCATATTCCTGTTTCCAAATATGGAAATAGTGGTTGAATTATTATTTCAAAATTTAAATGAGATTCTAATGACTTTGATTCCATTTGTTTATTTGTTGATATACAATATTATTTATTAAATTTGCTATCATATTTAATAATTTTCAATCTTTTATATAATAAATAACAAAAAAATTGAAAAGAAAACAATATAAATCAATTGTTATATATATATAACAATAAAGTTTAAATTAGATATGGATAATTTTAATAATGAATTTTATAATCCTGAAACAGAATTAAATAATAAATATTCTAATGAAATACATTTACATAGGGTATCAAGAAATGCTAGAAAATGTACTGTGATAGTTCAAGGACTTGTTTTTGATAAAGCAGAAAAGTCAAAAGAATTCATATCAACAGTATCAAAAAAATTTGGTATTTCAGGATGTCAAAAAATGATGGAAGATTATGATAAGAAAAATAAAGTATATGTTTTTAGTGGAGATAAGCGTGATGAAATTGTAGATATACTTGTGGAAAACTATAATCGTGAAAGAGAATTTATAAAATATCATGGTTAAATTTCATCAAAAATTTTTCAATTTGTAAAATCATTTATATGTTTTGCTATTTGTTTTTTAAATTTAACAATTGAATTAAACGAATATTTTTGACTTAAAAATTTAATAAAATATTTTAAATAAAACAAATTTGCTATCCATATATTATATTTTACTATAAATTTATATTTGAATTGAATAAAGAAAAATATAATACCAATAAACATTTTAATAGTTTTATAAATTAATACAAGTGGAAATTTATTATTGGTTAAATAATCTTTATTAAATAAACCCGTAATTTTCATCAAAATTAAATTTTTAATCAAAATAAAAGTTGCAACAAATAATGTTATATATGAATATTTTGTGTAATCATATTGAATAAGATATAAAACAGGAACAATAAAAACATATTCGATAAATAAATTAAATTTTTTACTTGTAATTATATCTATAATTAATGTATTTTTTACCATATTTAAATATTTGTATGTTATAATATATGAATTTATTTAAAAAAATTACACACAGTTAAAAATTATTTTTTAAATCAAATTTTCTCAAACTTTTATTTATTTTTTTATTTATTTTTTTATTTGTTTTTTTATTTATTTTTTTATTTATTTTTTTATTTGTTTTTTTATGATGTTTATTATTTTTGACTGATTTTGATGATTTAGTTGATTTAGTTGAAGAAATACAACCAGAACATATTTGAGAAGTTATTTTTCTATATTTTCTTTGCATAATTGATTGTGAATTATTTTCTGTATTATTTACAATCAATATTTTTTTGAATAAATTATACATTGGAATTAAAATAATATAACAGATAACCAAAACGCATAATAAAATAGTTATTTTTTTAACATTAAAATTTAATTTCAACATTGAAATAACATAATCTAATTTAAATAGCTTATTAATTTTTTGTGATATATAATTCATTATTTTATATGTAATATAATTAAATTATATATTTTTTTTCTATCTGTTGAAATATAAATTTACCAACAATATAATATTAAATTTTATATATAAAACAAACTTGTCATATGTAAAAAAATTGAAAAATATATTAAATATTATTTGAGTATATACTAATATATTATTATATATAATGAACTTTCCATATACTGATAACTTTTTTTCAATTGATGAAACAAATGGTTTTTTACCAATTAAAGCACCATTAGCTATACTACCTGAAAGATATTCAGACGTCCAAGAAATTATTACAAATTTACCCAGTCTTATAAAATCTGGAGACATATTAGAAAAGTCTATTTTGAATTTGAAAAATAAAATAGATATTGTGTGTCAAGAAACAGATATATTTGTTATTCAAGCATTATATCGTGCTTATACATTTTTAACTTCAGCATATTTATTAGAACCATCAAATAGAAATAAAACTGATGGAAAATATGGTGTTGGTAGAAACATTTTACCAGCTCAATTAACACAACCACTCGAATTTGTCAGTTCTAAACTTGATGTTTATCCTTGGTTAGATTATCATTATGCTTATAGTTTAGGTAATTATGTAAAAAAAAATCCTTCATTAGGATTTGATTATTCTAATTTAGATATGGCTTGTAAATTTTCAGGAACAACAGATGAAATAGGTTTTATTATGGTTCATGTTGATATCAATTCACATTCACCTAATTTAATTAAAGGCATTCAAACTTGTATCAATGGAAATAAACAAGAAGGATTGGAATTAATTTTGCATACTATGGAAAAAATAAATGAAAGAAGAAAAACTATGTGGAAGGCTTCTAATCCATCAAATTATAATAATTTTAGAGCATTTATTATGGGTATCCAAGGTAATGAAGATATTTTTGGTTCTGGAGTAAAATATGAAGGTTCTACAAATGAAGAATTAAGAACATATAGAGGACAATCTGGTTCTCAAGATGATATTATTCCAACTGTTGATATCTTTTCTGGATTATTCAAATTTTATCCTGATAATGTATTGACACAATATTTATTGGATATGAGAAGCTATAGACCAAAACCTGTTCAAAAATTTATAACTGATTTGGAATCTAATTATCTTGATTATACAATCTTAAATACTGATGAACTAAAATTATTATATGGTATATTGGAACAAATACATCATTTTAGAAATGGTCATTGGATGTTCGTTCAAAAATATATTATGGCAAATACTAAATATAATGTTGCTACTGGAGGAACACCATTAACAACTTGGATTCCTAATCAAATTCATGCTGTGCTTAATTATATGAGAATTATATTATCAAAAATTCAAAATGATAATGAATATTTTAATACTAAAAAAAATGAATTAGATTACAAATTTAATGTGCTTATGACACAAATTGAAGAATTAAAAAAAGTAAATTATAATGTTGATTTAGTTTATAAATATGAAGGTAAATTAGCAGAAAATTAAATTATTA
>Ga0172367_10008270_pt1 | contig 11668 bp, 13 predicted proteins | sample Lak10m_FD_114542 | JGI IMG/M metagenome (GOLD analysis project Ga0172367, IMG submission 114542) | Freshwater microbial communities from Kabuno Bay, South-Kivu, Congo - kab_022012_10m | ecosystem: Environmental > Aquatic > Freshwater > Lake | place: Democratic Republic of the Congo: South-Kivu...
CCCAGGATCGGCAGCGGCACCGGCGTCTGGGCATGCAGCACGGTCAGCTGGGCCCCGAGAACCTTGGCCAGAGCGATCGCCTGATCCAACGCCCGCACCGACAGCTCCGATCCATCGGTGGGCACCAGCAGATGGCGGTAGGGCATGGGGACGGCAGCAGCTGTCCCAGGTTTAGGCAGGTTGCGGGCCTTTGGGGCCGGGAGTGGTTGTCAGCCCAGCAGCTGCAGTAGCAGGGGATCAGACGGCTCCACCAGAGGATTCACGACTCGCACACCCCGCCAGCAGAAGCCGGCATGCAGATCTTCTGTAAGCAGCAGCCGGGCACCAGCCTCGGCGGCCACGTTGAGCACCAGCGCATCCCAACTGGCCAGCTGGTGCACCACGCAGAGATCCATGGCCCCACGCCAGGCAGCGGCGCTACTCTCCACCAGCGGAAACGCATCCATCCAGCCAATCACGGCGTCTTGGGCCTGGTCGGCCGAACGGCCGGCCTTGCCGGTGAGCACACGGAACAACTCCCCGAGGCATTGCAGGGGTACCACCAGATCGGCGTCAGTGAGTTGCGCCAGCAGCGCGCGGGTGGCGCTCACCCGCTGCCCATCGCCAAACCCCTCGGCATAGACCAGCAGGTTGGTGTCGAGTGCGGCGCGCATCAGTCGTAGAGATCGTCGCGCTGCCAGCTGCGGGGTTCCCCGCTGGCGGGCTGGGCGGCCAGGCGAGCCAGCAGGGCGCGCCGCGCTGCTGTGCTGGGGCCCTGGCTGACAGGCGTGAGTTGGGCGACAGGCCGCCCATGGGAGTGCACCGTGAAGCTCTGACCCTGCGCCACCTGCCGCAGCAGGGCAGAGAAGGTGCGATTCGCCTCAGACGCACTCACCACAGCGGGATCGGCAGCCATGGCAGTTTGTAGTGGATTTCACTACCTTAGCCTGATGCCTCAAAGCACCGCCGGGTTTGCTTTGGATGGTTTAACGCAACATTGCCGTCTCCCATGCGATGGCCAGCCCCAGCGCGATATCCGCACGGCCCGGTTGTGCCGCAACTGGCGACTGGACGATCTGGCCGCCCCATGGGGGTGAGCCGCTTCACGGTGGCCCATGTGGGACCCCTGTGCGCCCCAGGTGACCCGCCGCACCGCGCGGCTCGATGACAAGGTCTGAGCACAGTCGATGCGAAGTGGCAGAAGCGGAGGTGTGAGGTTGGGTAGTCTTAGGGCGCGAGGCGCATTGACGTTGGCGATGGATCTTCCATTGGCAGAAATGAGCGTGGACGACAAGCTTCAGGCCATGGAGCTGCTCTGGGCCGACCTCTCCGAGAACCCTGAGCAGCTGGCCTCTCCTGCCTGGCATAGCGAGGTGCTCCACAACAGGCGTGAGCAGGTGCTGCAGGGCCAGGCCAGCTTCCAGAGCTGGGACGCCGCCATGGGTGAGCTGAGGGCTGAGCTGCGTGGACATCAGGCTCCTTGACAGCGCCCAGGAGAATCTCCGCAACGGCTGGTTTTTTCTATGAACGCCAAGATCCGGGGCTATAAAATCGACATCTACGCAGTCTTGGATTGCCGCCGCGATCCCCGTTGGATCGAGCAGAGATTGCGTCCCTCCGGTGCATTGAAATAGGCCCCTCAAGGTGACTATCAACTGCGATGCAGGCCACCGTTGCATCATGCGCGATCTGCTGCCGCTCGCCATATTCGGCCAGCTGGTTTGAGACCCAGTTGAGCAGGGCCTCGGCCGGCAGCAGCCACACCTGCGAGAGCTCGGCGGCCGCCAGGGCCAGGGGGTTGAGGCCACGCAAGAGCGGCACAATCCCGGCCGTACGCCCTGGACCCAGCCGTTCGAGCGTGAACGGCTCGCCGCGCTCATCGCGCGCGAGCAGCCACAACTGGCCGCGCACCACCAGCACCGCGCCCGGCGATGGGGCGTCAAAGTCGATCAGCTTCTGGCCGGGCCGTAGCTGCAGCAGCACCGCCAACACCGCCTGGGGCGGCAGCGGCTCGGCGCGAGCAGGCCCCAACGGGCCAGGTCGCGGGCGTTGTAGGCCGCTGGCTCGCGCAGCACCTCAATGCAACGGATCGCTGATCACCAGCACCGAGGTGTCGAGCTGGCGCAGCAGGCGGCTGGTGCGGTCGCTGGCGGCGATCGGCAAGCCGGCCACCAGGCGGCGCTGGGAGCGCAGGATCACCAGATCGTGGGCTTGGCTGGCGCGGCCGATCGCGGCTTCGACGCCGTGGTTGGGACGCAGCACAATCTCCGCCGGCACGGCCGCCGCCATGGCGCTGGCCTGGGGTCGCCAGCGCTCGAGCTGGGCCGCCACCTCGGCCAGCTCCCGTGGCGACAGGCGCGGATCGTGCAGATGCAGGACCGTGATCGCCCCACCACGGGCCGAGGCGATGCGTTCGGCCAGCTGAAATTGTTCCAGCGCCGCCGCAGTCAGGTCCTTGACCGGGACCAGCAGGCGGGCCATGGTCTCGGGAGGCTGTAGCAGGCGCGCCACCACCACCGGGCAATGGGCCTGGCGACAGGTGGCATCGACCAGATCGCCCAGCAACCAGCGGCCCAGGGCCGCCGCCGGTGCGGCGCCCATCAGCACCAGATCAGCCCCCTGCTCCAGCGCCGCCCGGGCGATGCCGGCGGCCACGTCGCCGTCGACCCGCAGCAGCGGCTGGCTGGGACAGCAGCCCGGTGCCACCTCGGCCACCGCCTGCTGCAGCCTGGAGCGGCCGGCGCTGATCGCCGCCAGCAGCTCCTGATCGGCCAGGCCGGTGGGCTGCACCTGGCGCGGCGAAACGACCAGCAACGGCAGCAGGCGGCCCTGGTTGCCCGCGGAACCACCGCTCACCAGGCTGGCCAGGGCCATCAGATCGCTCTGATGGTCGGGGTTGGCGATCGGCACCAGCACCCGCAGGGCACGCCGCACCAGGGCCAGCTGGCCGCCCTGATCGGCCGTGTAGCCCGCGGCGGCGGCGGCGGCCAGGCGCGGCATCGCCACGCCGGTGAGCCAGGGACCCAGGCTGGCGGTCACCACCATCATCGCCAGCACGCTGTTGAGCATGCGTTCATCGAGCAGGCCGCCCCTGAAGCCCACAAACGTGGCCGCCAGCGTTGCCGCCACCTGGGGCAGCGACAGCGACCATAGGGTCAGCACCTGGGGGCCGCTGTAGCGGTAAAGCTTGCCGGACCACCAAGACGCCAGGCCCTTGGTGGCGATCAAGGTGGCGATCAACGCCACCGCAAAGGCCGAACCCACCATGGTGGCGGCAAACACCGGCACATCAAGCAGCAATCCCAGGTCGATGAAGAAGACCGGAATGAACAGGGTCGCCCCGACAAACACCACCTGCTCCTTGACGCGGCCATCGGGCAGCACCGCGTTCACCGCCAGGCCCGCCAGAAAGGCACCGACGATCTTTTCGACCCCGGCCACACCAGCCCCCAGAGCCGCCGCAAACAACGCCAGCAGCACCGCCACGAACAGCTGGCTGTCGCTGTTGACGCTGCGCCGCACGATCATCCGCCCGAAGCGGGTGATCACCACCACCACCAGAACTCCGTAAATCGCCACCTTGAGCAACAACGCCACCACGCTGACCCCCGTGAGATCGCCGCGGCCCACACCCATGCACAGGGCCAGCACCAACAGGGCCGCAATGTCGGTGAAGATCGTGCCGCCGATGGCCACCGTCACCGACTCCTCGCGCATGGCGCCGTAGCTGCGCACGCTCGGGTAACCCAGGGGCGTGTGCGAAGCCAGGATCGAGCCGATCAGCACGGCGCTCAGGGCGCTGGAACCGAAGCCCAGGCCCAGGGCCATGCCACCGGCCATGGGCAGCACGAAGGTGAGCACACCAAAGCGCAGGGATCGCTGGCGGATGCGCTGGAACTGGGCCAGATCGATCTCCAGGCCGGCGATGAACAGCAGATAGATCACCCCCACATCGGCCAGCAGCCGCACCGTGGGGCTGTCTTCCGAGAGCCAGCCCAGGGCATGGGGTCCCAGCAGCACCCCCGCCAGCAGCAGCCCCACCAGATCAGGCAGTCCCAGGCGGCGGATCAACGGTGGGACCAGCACGCTGATCGCCAACAGCAGCGCAAAGGTGGCCAGCGGGCTCAAGGCCAGGAAGGCAGCCATGCGTCTAGGCCGACCTGGGCCCTTGCCAGCCCGCCAGATGGGCCGCCGCGCTGGAGCGGGCCAGGGCGCGGGCGGCCGGCAGGGCCGGCTCGAGCCGCTGTGAGCTGAAGGGCGGCAGGGTGCGGCTGCGCAGCCAGGCGCCCCAGCGAAACTCGTGAAACGGAATCAGCGGCGCCGCCTCGATCACCTTCTCCCTTTTCAACATCCAGACCAAGCTGCGGTAGGGGTCGTCCTGCAGTCCCAGCAGCGTCGACGGCAGCACCGCTGGATCGTGGGGACCCAGGCCCCGGCCGTCATAGAGGTACAGCCAACCGCGCTGGTGCAGCGCTGCCAGCACCGCGGCGCGGTCATCGCTGTCCACCTGCAGCACCACATAGCCGAAGGCGCTGGCCTCGGGCTGGATCGCGATCAGCGCCCGCAGGCGGTGGTGTCGGTCGACCATCCACACCGCCCCACTGCGGCTGCGCACCAGCGGCACGGGCTTGCTGGCCAGATAGTCGCGCTGCTGGGCGGGGTTGTCGGCCCTGAAATCGGCGATACGGCTCGACACCTCGGCCAGACCCACGCACAACTGGGTGGGCTGCAGGCTGGCGAGCGGCAGCTCGAGCAGCTCCTGACCAGGACCCGGCGGCGGCAGCGGCTGGTAGGGAGGCAGGCGCAGGGCCATGGCCGCAATCAACGCCACAGCATCCTGGCCCAGACCCAGGCCCGAATCGGGCCACTGGCAGTCATAGGGTCACTGCTGATACCAGCTCCCATGCCTGCAGCCATCTCCGACCAGAACCAGGGCGCCGCTGGAGCGCTCGGTGTGCTGATCTGCGGTCACGGCAGCCGCAACCGTCTGGCCGTCGACGAATTCGCCCAGCTGGCCGAACGGGTGCGGCAGCAGCTGGCGCCGGTGCCGGTGGCCCACGGCTATCTCGAATTCGCCCGGCCGATCCTGCGCGACGGGCTCGAGACGCTGCGCCAGCAGGATGTGGGCCACGTGCTGGCGGTGCCGGCCATGCTGTTTGCGGCGGGCCATGCCAAGAACGACATCCCCTCGGTGCTCAACACCTATGCGGCCGAAACGGGCCTGCGGGTCGACTACGGCCGCGAGCTGGGCGTCGATCTCAAAATGATTCAGGCCGCCGGGGCCCGGGTGCGCGAGGCGCTCGATCAGGCCAATGCGCGCCAGGCGATTCCCCTGCACGACACCCTGCTGGTGGTGGTGGGCCGGGGCTCATCGGATCCCGATGCCAATTCGAACGTGGCCAAGGTGACCCGCATGCTGGTGGAGGGCTTCGGCTTCGGCTGGGGCGAAACCCTCTACTCAGGCGTCACCTTTCCGCTGGTGGAACCGGGCCTGCGGCACGTGGTGCGCCTGGGCTTCAGGCGGGTGGTGGTGTTCCCCTATTTCCTGTTTTCGGGGGTGCTGGTGAGCCGCATCCGCCAGCACAGCGAGCGGGTGGCTGCCGACCATGCGCAGGTCGACTTTGTGCACGCCCCCTACCTGGGCGAGCACCCGCTGGTGGTCGACACCTTTGTGGAGCGGGTGCATGAGGTGGTGGCCGGCGAGACGGCCATGAACTGCTCGCTCTGCAAGTACCGGGCCCAGGTGCTGGGCTTCGAACTGGAGGTGGGCGCCCCCCAGCACAGCCACCACCACCACGTCGAAGGGCTGTGCGAAAGCTGCGGTCTCTGCGAGAACGAATGCACAGGCGCCTGCCAGCCCGATGGGATCCCGATCCCCCTAGGGGGTCATAGCCATCACCACACCCCCTATCCCCATGCCGACCATCCGCTGGGGCCCAGCACCCTGCGCAACCGGCGTGAGCATGAAGGGACATGACGCCCAAAGCTGAAGCTTTGTGGGTGAAACGGGCCAACTTGTCCGTCTCAAAACGTCCCGGGTCTCAAGGGATTCAGCGACATCAGCCCTGCTGATCAATCGCCACATTCCCCACTGCGATCCTGTTTTCCCCAATTCTGACTGGGTTTTTCCACAGCCAAGACGGTCGAAACCGGCGTGCGAGGGCCAACCTGGGGAATCGCATCAACTGTTCAGGCTTCGCTTGACAGGGGCCAGAGCCCCGAACCAAGGGCCCCGGGTGCGCCAGACGACGGTCCGTGGAAGCCTGCGCTACCAACCAATCTCATGCTGACGCAGCTTGGTTCTGAGCTGGATGACCCGCTTTGACGATGCCCCCGGGCGCGTGGCCTACTGAACCCATCACCCGTTGCACCACGACGCCGTTATGGGGCCTGAGCGTTTTCATCTGCAGCGCTGCATCGACCAACCACCCGCCCGCAGCCACACCAAGAGCCCCAGCGCCCGCCCGCAGAACGCTCCCCACCTGCACCGCCCCGTCGCCAGCCAGTCCGCCGGCGAGGAGCAGCCGGACTCCATCAGCCTTGAAGCCGAAGTGCCCGAGGTGCTGCTCGACGGCATGCGTGAGTTTCTGGCAGGCCATCCCCACTGGGATCAGATGCAACTGATCAGTTCGGCCCTGGCCAGTTTTCTGTACCAGAACGGCAGCGACGACCGGCTGGTCAGCCAGGCCTACCTAGATGGTCTGTTTCTGCGCGGCTGAACCGACCACGCCAGGCCCTGGTCGGGTGCAAAAAAAAGCGGGGGTGCCACCCCCCGCCCGTTTCTCCCTTGCCCGACCCTTGAAGGTCGCTCGATGATTGTGATCAGGGCAGCAGGGCCAGACTGTGACCGTTGACACCCCGGGAGCGCGGGGTGTTCAGCCGCTGACAAAGGCCCTGGCCGCCGCCTCACAGGCCCGCCAGGTGACCGCCATCTCGGTGAGGGTGGGGCTCTGCCAGCCTGCCCGGGGCCAGCAGGCACCATCGGTCACCAGCAGGTTGGGGGCACCCCAGCAGCGGTTCCAGGGATCGACCACACCGCCTGTGGGGTCAGCAGCCATGCGGGCTCCGCCCAGCTCATGGATGTAATACCCCGGTGGTGCTGCCCCGGCGCTCAGGGCATGGCTGCCCTTGACCAGCGGTTCGATCAGGGGCATCACGAACAGGTCCTCGAGCGGCCTGATCGCGCCGCCGGCGGCCCCCACCGCCGCGGCCATGCGGGCCTGCATGTGCTGCACCATGGCGTGCTCGTTGCCCCCCCAGCGGCAGGCGATATGGGCGCTGGGCAGACCCCAGGCATCGCGCTGGTGCCGGTTGAGGCTCACCCGGTTGGTCGCCGCCGGCAGCACCTCGCCATGGCCGATCAGAAAGCCCACCGCCTCGTGCGGACGGCGCTGCAGCAGCCGCGGCGGGTCAAAGCGCTGCAGGCCGCACCACAGGCCATAGCCGCCGGCGAACGCTTCGCGGCTACCGCCATCAAGATTGACCGTGTTGGGGATGAAGCAGCTGCCGGCGCCCGAGAGTTCCAGCGGTGCCGGCGGGGTGGGCACATCGGGCAGCGAAAAGAAACGGCCGCTCGAGATGTGGTCCATCAGGTAGTGGCCCAGGGTGCCGGAGGGGTCCTCCAGGCCGCCGCTGCGCCAGGCCGCGCTGGAGTGCAGCAAGATTCGCAGCGATTCGATCGTGGAGGCGCACAGCACCACCAGGGCGGCGGGCGTGCTGTGCTGCGCGCCGCTGGCGGCATCGACCCAGGCAACGCTGCGGGCCCGGCCGTTGTCGAGCTGCACGTGGCTCACCACGGCGCCGGCGCGCACCCGGGCCCTGCCGCTCGCCAGGGCCCGGGCCAGGGTGCTGCCCGGGCTGCTGTGCAGGGGCCAGCCCTCGCCGCGGGGCAGGGCGAAGCCGCGCGAATGAATCAGGGGCAGATCAAGCGCGTCGGCCACGGCCTGGCGCAGGTGCCGCTCACCGGGCGACAGGGGCAAGGGCGGCGCATAGCTGCCATCGGGCAGCTGGGGCAGGCCATCGGCATGGCCATGCACCCCCAGCAGACGCTCGAGCCGGGTGTAGTAAGGGTCTAGCTCGGCCGTGCCGATCGGCCAATTGACGCCACTGCCGTCGGCCTCACCGGCCCTGAATTCGAACTCTGACAGCCGCAGGGTGATGCCACCCCAGGTGAGGCTCTTGCCGCCCACCTGGCGGCCGCGGCTCCACAGAAACGGCGCGTCAGAGGGGGTGGTGTAGGGGTTGCGCTGCTCGTCGACGAACAGCTCCGGGTTGTGCTTCCAGTACCCCGGATGGTGCCCCTGCAGGCGCTGCCGGCCGCTGCTGAGGCTGGCCAGCCGCCTGAGGCTGTTGAGCGGTTCGCTGCCGAACGCGCGGCTCGCCTGGCGCATGGGCCCGGCCTCGAGCACCAGCACCTGCAGCCCGGCCTCGGCCAGCACCATGGCCGCCACCCCACCGGTGGCGCCGGAGCCCACCACCACGGCGTCGGGCACGAAACCATCGAGATCAGCCATACACATAACAGCCTGAGACCCAACAGAAAGCCCCGACAGGTGACCTGCCGGGGCTTCCAGGGAGTTGGTGGCGGGGGCGAGATTTGAACTCGCGACCTTCGGGTTATGAGCCCGACGAGCTACCAGGCTGCTCTACCCCGCGGCACAAATTGAACCTACACCACAGCCTGACGGCCCACAAGCGGGCCGGCGCCCAGCTTCGGCCTCAGGCGGTGCTGCGCAGCTCGCCGACGACCTCGAGCCGCAGGTGGGGCGCCGGCGCCAGAAACTGGCGCCGCAGGTCGTCCAGGGTGATCGGGGTGAGCCAGTCGAGCTGCTCGAGCAGCTGCAGGGCCACCGCATGCTTGGCCCGGGCCGAGCCATCTTCAACCTTGATCGCCACCCCCATGCCCTCGCCCACGCGGCTGAGGCACTGGATGCCCTCGGCCCCGCCCTTGCTGAGCACCTGGCCGTGGCCCTGGCGCATCAGCTCGGTGTCGAAGCGCCCCTCACCGGCCACCAGCTCGGGATGGTTGAGCATGGCCCGCAGCAGCCGCTCGAGGTCGGGCTGGTCGCCCGAGCCCAGATGGGCATAGAGCAGGGCCATCTGGGCCAGCTGCAGCTGCAGGGTGGGGGCGCCGCAGTCGTCGCGGGCAACCAGCAGCTCGGCGGGGGGCAGCGCCAGCAGCTCGGCCACCCGCTTGAGCACCTCCTGCTGCAGCGGATGCTCGCTCTGCAAATAACTCTCGCTGCTCCAGCCCAGCCGTTTGCAGGTGGCCAGAAAGGCCGCATGTTTGCCCGAGCAGTTGTGTTCCAGGGCGCTGCTGCCAGCCACTGGGATCGGGCACTGCAGCTGTTCGGGTTCAACCTCGGCGCCCCAGAGCAACCGAAAGGCTTCGCGGGCATGGGCCGGGGTGCCCGCATGGGAAGCGCAGGCGATCGCCAGGCCCCGCTCGCCACAGCCACAGGCATCGGCCGCACCACTGGCCACGAACACGGTGGCCTGGAACGGCTTGAGCGACGAGCGCACAAAACTGAGCAGCTGGGGGTCACCGGCCCGCATCAACACCCGGCCACGGCCGTCGCAGACGACCGCATGCACGCGGTGGCGCGATTCGACGATGCCGTAGCGCAGCAGCCTCACTTCAAGGGGCGAGACCGAGGCGCGCGGGGCACCACCAAGGCTTGGGGGCAGGCTCATGCGGGCAGCAAGCTGCCCAGAGCCTGACAGATGCCGCCCCCCACCAGCAGCAGCGCCGCAACACCACCGGTGGTTTGCCGCAGCCGCAGCAGCACGGGTCGCACCTGGTGCTGGGCGATCAGCAGATCCTGCTGACGCCAGGCCAGGGGTTTCTCCCAGACCTGGCCGTCGTACCAGCCCGATTCTTCGTAGCTGATGCGCTCAGCCAGCAGACGGCGATTGACATAACTCCAGCCCAGCCACTGGCGCACCAGCAGCAGCAACGGCAGCGCCAGGGCCGCCAGGGCGCCCAGCGCCGCCATCAGCACCGGCGAGTGGCGCAGGCTGACGCTGCCGCTGGCCACGAGCAGCGTCAGCGGCAGCAGCAGCAACCAGCTGACCAGCAGCGGTCGCAACAGGCCGGACATTCCGGCCTGGGGCCAGGCAAAGAACCACGAACGGCTGAGCTGCGTGTACTCCTCGCACGGCCGCTGCTCGGGTGGCACAGGACAGCTGACCATTGCAGATGTCAATGCGCCGGCCCAGCGACAGGACTGATGTAACGCTCCTGCTCTCCGTGGCCCCAGAACGATTCGAGGTCGTAATAGGTGCGTTCACCGGGGGTGAGCACATGCACGATCAATTCGCCGTAATCGAGCAGCACCCAGCGCCCTTCGGTCTGGCCCTCACGGCGTAGGGGCAGGCGCTGCAGCTCGCTCTCCAGCCGGTCTTCGACCGAGCGGGCGATGGCGCGCACCTGCACATCGGTGAGGCCGCTGCAGATCACGAACCAGTCGGCCAGAGAGCTGACCTCCTCGACCCGGATCAGACGGATGTCGACGGCCTTGCGGTCATCGCAGGCTTCAGCAGCGAGCAAGGCAATGGCCCTGCTGTCGGTCAGCAGCTCAGCCATAGACGTTCTCACTGCTGACCGATTGACGGGACCCCTGTTGCTGGGCCATTTCGGCACGGGCGCGGCCGGCGCTCTTGCGCAGGGCTTCGAGCCGGTCTTCGTAGAAGGCACGCTTCTTTTTCTTGCGGGTCTGCTCGACCAGATCCTTAAGGGCGCCGCCCAGGCTCTTATAGGCGTTGGGCAGGGTGTAGCCAAAGCGGCAGGCCAGATCGATCGCCCGCTCATCGGCTGCGATGGCATCGACCAGACGCTTCTCTGAATTGTTTTTGAGATAGAGGCGGTAGCCGGCAAAACCGGACAGCCCCAGGGCCATCACCAGCAGCAGTCCGTCCTGCACCCACAACTCTCCGATCGCACCGCCCAGGCCGATCGCCAGGGCCGCCATCTCCCAGCCATCGCGGGGGATCGCATCGTTCTGGATGCGCCCCACCTCGTGCCAAAACAGCAGGTTGCGGTGGTCGAGGGCCAGGGCGTCCCATTTGTCGAGATCGAGCTGGATCTCCACCTCATCGCGGCCGATCTCCTCGATCGTGATCAGGGGGGGATCCACCGAGGCCGCCGCTTCGACAAACACCCAGCTCTGCATCTCAGGAGGCAACAACCCCTTCAGGCGCTGGAGTTCACTCATCGACGGGACACGCGTGCCAGTGGTGAAGTCAGGTTAGCCACTGCGGTCCCGTCGCGGCCCATGAGAGGCTGAACTGGTTTGCCCGCAGCGCTCCATGCCCCGCCGGTCTGATCTCAGGCGCATCCTGCTTCTGGGGTCAGGACCGATCGTGATCGGCCAGGCCTGCGAATTCGACTATTCGGGTACCCAGGCCTGCAAGGCCCTGCGGGCCGAGGGCTACGAGGTGGTGCTGGTCAACAGCAATCCCGCCTCGATCATGACCGATCCGGATCTGGCGGACCGCACCTACATCGAGCCGCTCACCGCCGACGTGGTGGAGCGGGTCATCGCCCTGGAGCGCCCCGATGCGCTGCTGCCCACCATGGGCGGCCAGACCGCCCTCAACCTGGCGGTGGCCCTGGCCGAAAACGGCACCCTGGAGCGCCACGCTGTCGAGCTGATCGGCGCCAACCTCGAGGCCATCAAAAAGGCCGAAG
>Ga0172367_10008272_pt1 | contig 11665 bp, 9 predicted proteins | sample Lak10m_FD_114542 | JGI IMG/M metagenome (GOLD analysis project Ga0172367, IMG submission 114542) | Freshwater microbial communities from Kabuno Bay, South-Kivu, Congo - kab_022012_10m | ecosystem: Environmental > Aquatic > Freshwater > Lake | place: Democratic Republic of the Congo: South-Kivu...
AATGATTCCCCTTTCCCCTAATTTACGCACAAGACTGGCTCCACCCCTAAAATTGGGGTCAGTCTCCCTTTCTAGTCGAGTACTTCAGGCGCCCCTTTCAGGGGTGACTGATTTAGTGTTCCGAAGATTAGTCAGAAGGTATGCCCCTGACTCCATGATGTATACGGAAATGGTCAACGCCACTGGTCTCCACTATGTGGGAGAGTTGCCCAAGTTGATGGAGCTTGATCCCCATGAAAAGCCAGTTAGCATTCAGTTATTTGACTGTCGCCCTGACTTTTTAGCGGAGGCTGCCCAGAGGGCTGTGGAGGAGGGAGCAGATACAGTCGATATTAATATGGGCTGTCCGGTCAATAAAATCACCAAAAATGGAGGGGGGTCTTCCCTCTTAAGACAACCGGATGTTGCCGCAGCCATCGTTGCGACAGTGGTAAAATCAGTAGATGTTCCGGTGACGGTGAAGACTCGCATTGGCTGGACGGAACAGGAGATTACAATTTTGGACTTTGCTCGGCGCATGGAAGATGCTGGTGCCCAAATGATTACGGTTCATGGCCGTACCAGGGCTCAAGGATACAATGGTTCGGCACGTTGGGAATGGATAGCCAGGGTTAAAGAAATTCTTTCCATCCCAGTGATTGCCAATGGTGATATTTTTTCAGTGTCTGCGGCGGTTGAATGTTTAGAAATGACAGGTGCTGATGGGGTGATGTGTTCCCGAGGCACTTTGGGTTATCCGTTTTTGGTTGGCGAAATTGATCACTTTCTCAAGACAGGTGAACCTTTACCCAAGCCTACTCCTGTGGAATGCTTACAATGTGCCCGAAACCACCTGGAAATGCTCTGGGCATATAAGGGGGAACGGGGGGTGCGTCAGGCTCGGAAACACATGACATGGTATTGCAAGGGTTTTCCGGGAGCTGCTGAATTACGGGGACAATTAGCGGTTATTGAGACGGTTATGGATGGTTTTAGGGTATTAGATCAAGCCATCGACCATTTATCAGGGAATAACCTGTTGACAACCCACAGTTGAAAAATGCCAGGTTATACTGGTTATAGTATTTACAGAAGAGTTATGTTCCTATGGGCATAACCATGGGATGGATTCCCATTCATGACTGTTAACAAAAGGCAACTTGGGATGACACATTCCTGGTTAGAGAGGTTGGAAAATTACCTCAAAAAAGAATCTATTCAAATCAACACCATGTCTACTATGCAAATTCGGTTGGATGATTTAAAACCTAGTCAGGTAGGGGTTCCCATACAAAAAATTCCGTTTTGTGCCAACCAATTTAGGCAATTAGTAGGAAAAATTATAGCAAGTTGTGTGGTTTGTCATGGGGTATTCATGGGCAACCCTGCCATGGCAAATACTGAAAGTAATATAATCAGTTATAGTGAGTTACTCCGTAAAATCGAAACTCAACAGGTTAAGAAAATCCAGTTTGACCCCACTCGTCAAATTGCTAAAGTTACCCTCAAGGGCGAAAAAGAAGAAAAAAGTGTGGTGTTGCTGGCTCAAAACCAGGAATTAGTAGAGTTAAGCCGAGTTAAATCCATTGATTTTGAAGTACAAAGAACGACCGATAGTAGTGCTGCGGTCAACTTACTCTTGAACTTATTTTTAGTGGTATTAATGGTGAGTGTCCTACTGATGATACTCCGTCGTTCAGCCAATGCCTCTAATCAAGCCTTGAGCTTTGGCAAGTCCCGAGCACGATTCCAAATGGAAGCAAAAACGGGCGTGATGTTTGAGGATGTGGCGGGTATTGCTGAAGCCAAAGAAGAACTTCAAGAAGTTGTGGTTTTCTTAAAACAGCCAGAGCAATTTACCGCATTGGGTGCCCGCATTCCCAAGGGGGTATTACTAGTTGGGAAGCCTGGAACCGGAAAAACCCTATTGGCAAGGGCGATCGCAGGAGAGGCGGGTGTTCCTTTTTTCAGTGTATCTGGTTCCGAATTTGTAGAGATGTTTGTGGGGGTTGGGGCATCCCGGGTCAGGGATTTGTTCCGTAAAGCCAAAGAAAATGCCCCCTGTTTAATTTTTATTGATGAAATTGATGCCGTTGGTCGGCAACGAGGTGCTGGAATTGGAGGCGGCAATGATGAACGGGAACAGACCCTCAATCAATTACTGACCGAGATGGATGGGTTTGAAGTAAACACTGGCACTATTGTCATTGCAGCCACCAATCGACCGGATGTTTTAGATGCGGCATTACTGCGACCAGGACGATTTGATCGTCAAATCACAGTAGACTTACCTAACTTAAAGGGGCGTTTAGGAATCTTGGAAGTCCACGCCCGTAATAAAAAATTAAGCACAGATATTTCTCTAGACATCATCGCTCGCCGTACTCCAGGGTTTTCCGGTGCTGATTTGGCTAATCTATTGAATGAAGCAGCAATTCTTACTGCCCGTCGCCGTAAGGATGCCATCACTATGGTTGAAATAGATGATGCCATTGACCGGATTACCGTTGGGTTAAGTTTAACCCCCCTATTGGATAGCAAGAAAAAACGACTCATTGCTTATCATGAAATTGGGCATTCCCTATTAATGACCCTACTACCCCATGCCGAGCCACTGAATAAAGTTACTATTATTCCCCGTTCCGGTGGGGTAGGTGGCTTTGCCCAACCTCTTTACGGGGAAGATATGATTGATAGTGGTCTATATACCCGTGCCTGGTTGATTGATCAAATTACAATTATGCTAGGAGGTCGGGCAGCCGAGGTGGAAGTATTCGGTGATGCAGAAGTGACCATTGGTGCTAGTTCTGACATTCGTAGTGTTGCTGATTTAGCCCGAGAGATGGTTACCCGCTACGGTATGTCTGACCTGGGTTTATTCACACTGGAAACATCTCACAATGAAATTTTTCTCGGTCGTGACTTGGGGACTCGCAGCGAGTACTCGGAAGAAATTGCCATCCAAATTGACCATCAGGTCAGGGAGATCGTCCATCATTGTTATCACCAAGCTCGCCAGATAATTCGTGAACAACGGTTGCTCATTGATCGGTTAGTTGACCTATTGTTAGATCAAGAGACGATTGAGGGTGAAGAGTTTCGTCAAATTGTTGCTGAATATACAACGCTGCCCCATAAGCAATTAGTCTCCGCCTAGATTGGGGGAAAGGAGATTGTGGTGGATTCCTGGGTACTGCCAACTCTATCTGAACTATTAACCCACTGGGAGTTAGGGATGGGGCAACCTTTCCCCAACTCCCGGTGGGTTTCTCCTCATTCCGGCAACATTGAACCCAACCCCCATCCCTCGGATCACCCAGTAGTTCATCAATGGCACGGGGCAGTTGCTGCCATGAATGGTTTACTCCAAACCTTGGGGGATACTAATCCGTCACCTTATCTCCAAGGAATGATTATATCTGGCTCTTTACCAGTGTTAACTCATTCTGAAACCTCTATCCACTACTCCAGTTGGTTATTCAACCCTGTTCCTACGGATACTAATTATGGGTTAACTCCACAACTATTGCCTGGAGCTAGTTGTACTATTGTGACCATGGATAACCCTATCCTATCCCTATTGCCCATGGATCCCTTAACGAAGGAACAATTTTGCTTACTGTTAACCCCTCAATTTAGTTTGGTCTTGGTTTTGGGATGGGAACAAACCGGGGGGATGCAATTTCAATTTTCATTCGCTCCTGAGGTGGTGGAGGCTGCTTGGAAGGCACTGCGATCGCGGGTGGTTTTGACTGCTCCCCACTACCTGAGTAAATGGGATAAACTATGGGACCAATTCCCGCCTATGTCTCCGGATTATCAGTGGGTTATGCAATTCAGTCGTCTACTTCTAGGGTATTTATCTAATCCCCCATCCCTAGTTAAGGACAATAGAACCTTAAACTCTATTCATCAAACCCCGGAAGTGATGCATCCATTCTCCCCCACAGACCAAGTCACCAACATTGGTGATAATCAGCCCTTCGCCTTATCAATGGATGGAAACCACAACCCCATAGTTTCTTTATCCCAAACCCCTAAGGATGATCAACCAGTGGATGTGGAATTACTGCAAGCCATCGCCCACGAAGTTCGCACCCCTCTAGCTACAATCCGCACCTTGAGCCGATTGTTGTTAAAACGCAAGACTCTTCCGCCTGATCTATTACCTCACTTAGAAGCAATTGATCGGGAATGTACAGAACAAATTAATCGATTTAGTTTGATTTTCAGAGCAGCAGAACTAGAAACCTCTGAATTAAAACAACCAGTAGTGCCCCTTATGCCCATGTCCGTTGCCCAGGTATTTCAACAATGCATACCCCATTGGCAGCAACAGTGTGGTCAACGGCGACATACATTAGAAGTTATCTTACCTCCTAAAATGCCCAAGGTCGTCAGTGACCCCACCATGCTCGATCAAGTACTTACCAGCTTGATCGAGCGGTTTACGCGGAACTTTCCCAGTGGCAGCCACATTCAAGTTAAGGTGGTTTATGCAGGCAATCAATTAAAACTTCAACTTCAAGCGAATCCAGTTCAGCAATTGAACCATAGTGAACCTGACCACCCCCGGGATGGAGAAATTGCACCCAAAAACACTTTTAGACCGAGCCTTAAATCCTTGGGGCAACTGCTAATGTTTCAACCTGAAACCGGCAGTCTCAGCTTGAAGTTATCAGTCACTAAAAACCTATTTCAAGCCCTTGGAGCTAAATTAATTGTGCGTCAACGCCCCAATGAAAGTGAAATTCTGACCATATTTCTTCCATTGGAGTGAAGGTTGTGACAAGACCTTATCCAAGACCAGGCAAACTGAGACCCGCAGTCAGAGCTTCCATCTTTTGTTTCATCGTTGCCGTTGAATGTTCATAGGCTTCTTTCATTGCGATCGTTAAAAGATCTGATAACACCTCAGCCCCTTCGGCTAAAGCGGTAGGAGAAATCTCTACCCGAATAGGAGCTTGGTTGCCACTAATTGTGACCTTAACCAATCCCCCGCCCGCTTGACCCACAATTTCTAAACGATCCAGTTCTTCCTGAAGTTGTTTGGCTCCTTCTTGAACCTGTTGAGCCTTTTTAAAAGCTTCGGTAAGTTCTTTCATTTTGCCTAAACCAAAACCAAATCCTGAACCTTGACCTTTATTCATGACTCTGTGTTAATTCCATATAAAATCCGCTAACTTATTATGCCTATTTTGAGGGAAAGTTTGTATAGTTTTCTTGGGAATTTTCCCTTGACATACTCACCGGGCTGAAGCCACGGTAATTCTCGACACTTCACTCACTGACGCCACCGGGTAGTCCTACTCTGTCTCTGCGTCCATTTAGAGTCTCCCAATGCTCTATGGGGACTTGATTCTATATTTTTTGCTACATTTTCTCCCCAAAAGGGAGAAGGGGTTAGGGGATGAGGGCAAACGTGCAACATTGGGATACTCTCTCAGATTGCCCTTAGGGGAAGTTTTAGGACTAGCAAAGATTTTGATAGAGAGGGTTCATTTCGTTGTAATGTAGTAATGATCCAAACTATATCAAACCCTTACCAATTGAGTGGCGGATGCAAGCAGAACAGCTACTAGAATTAGCACTCCGCAAGGGCGTTGAGGCAGCAGAAGTCCTTCAATCTCAATCCATTTCCTCGCCAGTCTTATTTGAGTCCAACCGCCTCAAACAACTAGAAACCATTGAATCAGAAGTAACCGCTCTGAGGATTTGGTTCCAAGGTCGTCCTGGACTGGCAGTTGCCCATGGAGATGTTAACTCCCATGACCTGATTGACCGGGCTTTAGCCTTAAGTACTCTGAATGAGCCGGAATATATTGAACTAGGGGGGTCTACCCCAATTTGTTACCCCGATTTAGGTCAGTCAGTGGGGGTGGATAAACTGATTGACTGGGGAAAAGCGGCGATTCACCACATACGAGAAATCTATCCCGAGGTTATTTGTGCAGCTGATTGGGAATGTGAAACTGAAACAATTCATTTATTGAACTCCCATGGATTGGATGCTTCTTACCGAGATACGACCCTAAGTTGTTCCTTGGCAGCAGAATGGGTACGAGGGGATGATTTTCTCTGTGTTTCTGACGGTATCACTCAACGGAGTACTTTAAATCCGTTTTTCTTAGCACAACAGGTAATCCAGCGGCTAGATTGGGCTCAAGAGAATACGGTGACACCAATGGGCAGAATGCCCGTATTATTCACAGGTAAGGCGGCTGATCTGGTTTGGGGAACAGTACAGGCTGCTTTGAATGGAAAACAGGTTTTAGAGGGTTCTTCTCCTTGGAGTGGACGCATTGGATCCCTGGTTGTTTCTGACTCAATCACCCTATATCAGGAGCCAGATAGGGGACCGTTTAGTTGTCCCTTTGATGATGAGGGTACACCAACCAGGGCAATCAACTTTATTGAGAAAGGGATATTACAATTATTCTATACCGATCGGGTGACAGGACGACGACTGGGGGATGGGACAACGGGGAATGGGTTTCGACCTAGCTTAAGTAGTTATCCCACCCCCGGACTATTTAATGTTTTAATTGTTCCGGGAGAACGAAGCCTAGAGGGTTTAATTACAAGTATGGGTAAAGGGTTAATAGTTGATCAAATCTTAGGCGGCGGAGCTGGGATTTCCGGAGATTTTTCCGTCAATGTGGATTTAGGGTACGGAGTTGAACAAGGAATGATTGTAGGACGAGTTAAAGATACTATGGTATCAGGCAACGTGTATGTTGCCTTAAAAAATTTAATTGAAATTGGTGCTGATGTGGATTGGAACGGTAATTGCTATACTCCCTCTCTCGTGGTAGAGGGGTTATCCATTACTGGTAAATCTTAATTTCATTAGCATTTCCATCCCATGATAAAGGGATTAGCAATGCACACTATTAATTTAACCAAGTAGATGTAACTAAGTAGATGTAACCAAGTAGTTTGACCCTGCCATCACCGTGAAAAACCTCAATGGAGCAGCAATAGTCGGGGAGAGGCATGTCAATAGGTAGCCGCTCCCTCTCCCCTAGGGGAGGAACCAGGGGGCGTAGCCCGCAATCCTCTTTAACGGGGGAATGGGAACGGTTAGCTAGTAGAGTATATAACGTTCATTTAATTATGAAAGTGGAACAATTTTTACTATGAAAGCGATGGTGTTGGCAGCAGGTAAAGGCACACGGGTGCGACCGATTACTTATACAATTCCCAAACCCATGATTCCAATTTTTCAGAAGCCAGTGATGGAGTTTCTATTGGAAGTGCTACGCCAACATGGTTTTGATCAAATTATGGTGAATGTAAGCCATTTAGCCAATGAAATAGAAAGTTATTTTCGGGATGGGCAACGATTTGGAGTTGAAATTGCCTATTCCTTTGAGGGACGAATTGAAGATGGTGAACTCTTGGGGGAGGCCATTGGTTCAGCTGGGGGGATGAAACGAATTCAAGACTTCTCCCCTTTTTTTGATGATACTTTTGTTGTTCTTTGTGGAGATGCATTAATTGATTTAGATCTTACAGCAGCGGTGAAATGGCATCGCCAACAAAACTCTATTGCCACGGTGGTGATGAAGTCAGTTCCTTTAGACCAGGTTTCCAGTTATGGAGTTGTGGTGACTGACTCAAATGGACGAATCCAAGCTTTCCAGGAGAAGCCGCCTGTGGATCAGGCACTAAGTACTAACATTAATACGGGAATCTATATTTTTGAGCCGGAGGTATTAAACTACATTCCATCCAATGAACAGTTTGACATTGGTAGCCAATTATTTCCCAAACTTGTCGAAATTGGAGCTCCCTTTTACGGAATTGCCATGGACTTTGAATGGGTAGATATTGGGAAGGTTCCTGACTATTGGCAGGCGATTCAAGGAGTATTAACGGGAGAGATTAAAAATGTTGCTATTCCAGGACGGGAAGTAAAACCAGGTATTTATACCGGACTTAACGTCGCTGTTAATTGGGATAAGGTGGACATCCAGGGACCAGTGTACATTGGGGGTATGACCCGTATTGAAGATGGAGCTAGGATAATTGGACCTTCTATGATCGGACCTAATTGCTGGGTTTGTTCTGGTGCCACGGTTGAAAGTAGTGTAATTTTTGATTATTCCTGGCTGGGAACAGGGGTTCGGTTGATGGACAAATTAGTTTATGGTCGGTACTGTGTTGATAAAACAGGGGCTACCATCGATGTCCAAGCTGCTGCTCTGGACTGGTTGATTACGGATGCTCGACAAGTTTCTACTGCTCAACCATCAATAGACCGTAAAGTAATTTCCGAATTATTGGGAATGGATAATGTTGCTGGAATATTACCTCTATCCTTGGGGAAAGGGTTTTTATGAGCAAAAGTTTACCCTCAATGACCCCTCAAGTTCCTGAATGCAGTCAATGGCGACAGGGGGAGTTAGTGGAGTTGTTGGTGACTGATATGTCCAAGGATGGGGATGGAGTTGGTCGATGGCAAAATCGAGTGGTATTTGTACCTGACAGTGTCTGCGGCGATCGCGTTGTAGTTCGATTAGTTCATGTTAAACATGAATATGCCTATGGTCAGTTATGTCAAATAATACTGCCATCACCCCATCGTATTCGCCCACCTTGTTTTGTGGCTGATAAATGTGGGGGTTGTCAATGGCAACACATTCATTATCCCCATCAATTAGTCATTAAACAAAATCAAATTCGGGAGGCTTTAACTCGCATCGGTGGATTGAACAATCCCCTAGTTGAACCCGTACTAGCTGCTCCCTATCCTCTATCCTACCGCAACAAGGTAACCTATCCGGTTACGGACTCTTCGGAAGTTCCCTATGTGCGGATTGGGTATTACCAAAAGGGCAGTCATCATGTCATCAACTTGAATCAATGCCCCATTCAAGACGAACGCTTAAATCCTCTACTAGCCGGCGTAAAGCAGGATATTCAGCAACGGGGTTGGTCTATTTATCAAGAATCAGAACACCGTGGAACCATACGTCATTTGTGCTTGCGCATTGGTCGGCGTACCGGAGAAATGGTACTAGCTTTGATTATCCATGATTATGAGCTGCCTCAAATCCAAGAACAAGCCCAGCAGTGGTTAAACCAATACCCAAACTTGGTGGGAGTCTGCCTCAATTACAATCCCCAAAGAACCAACCGGATTTTAGGTCATGCCACCCATTGTGTCGCAGGACGTTCGTATTTGAGGGAGTTCCTTGGTGGGTGTTTATTTCATGTTTCAATTGATCATTTTTTTCAAGTTTATACCGAACAGGCTGAGGCGTTGGTGAATTTAGTCATCGATGACTTAACGTTAACCGGACAGGAAATCCTCTTAGATGCTTATTGTGGGATTGGTACCCTGAGTTTACCCCTTGCCAAACGAGTACGCAAGTTGATTGGACTAGAAGTCCAGGAAAGTTCTATTCAACAGGCGAAGGAGAATGCCCGTCTCAATGGAATCGAGAATCTTCAGTTTTTTACCGGTAAAGTAGAGGAGCAGCTTTTATCATGTCTGGGGCAGCAGGGGGAACCGTGCCCCGACATCGTTCTTTTAGATCCACCCCGCAAGGGCTGTGATCCAAAAGTGATAGAATGTCTCCTTCACCATCGTCCGAACCGAATTGTCTACATTAGCTGCCAACCCACCACCTTAGCGCGGGATCTTAAGCAACTGTGTGGAAGTGGACTTTACCTACTCAACCGCGTTCAACCCATCGATTTTTTTCCCCAAACTCACCATGTGGAATCAGTGGCATTCTTAAGTAGGAACCACTAAAAAATTAATTCTTCCATCCCTAAGGTCACCAGTTGAAAACAGGGCTGCCGAAATAGGGGTTGGTAATTCTTCAACACCATCACTACCCAACTCTTTTCCACCTTTCGTACCACTAAGGTTTAATGGTTCAAATAATTTGAACCAAGGGGCAAACCACCCTTTCATTCTGTATAGGTCTCCCCACTGCTGTTCGTTTTATTTTGTAGCCACTGACGTTCTAAAAATTGTAATGCTTCCGTTGAGAGAAAATTAATTTGTGGAATTTCATTGATTTTTAGAATCCAGCGATCGCTTACTAGTTCTAACTTCCAACGATCATCAGGGTTATTGGAATAAATAGAGGTCATCCCACGTTTATCCACTTCATAACGAAACCCCCACCGAGCAGCTTGGTTCAAAAGGTTTTCAGGAATCACAAAGGTTCAAATCTTCTAACAACAGGAATATGGTAGAGAACAACGGTGTGGATGGTATCAATTGAGGACCCATGGATTAGCATCCAAAATACCTTTGAGATGTGATACAAAAAACAGTTAATGTGTTTCAAAACACAGTGTTTTCATACCTTCTCATTTATGTCCCAGCCCGTTTTCTAGTATCTCTCTCTCTTGAACAAATTAGACTGTAAAAATGGGAACTTTATATGAATTGAAATGAATAGATTTCTCCACTATTTAATTGGTTCTATTTAATTGGTTCTGTTCCCACTCTCCCCGGTAAAGAGGGTTGGGGGCTATGCCCGCTGGTTCTTACCCGAAGGGGAATGGACAGTTACCTTCTGTTATTTCTGGGGCGCCGCTTGGATGAACCAACAGGGGAACGCTTCAATGCAATGGTTAAGAGTGGGACACCCAGCAAATAGCTGATGACCCCTGCAATACCCCCCGTAATCGCACAGCCTACGAGATAACTGGAAATGACATCTTGCCCCAGTGATAAGAAATGGTTGACTGAGCTAAAGGCATCCGTCGGAAATTCATTCCATTCCTTCCCCAACACCCATTGTCCTGTATAGTAATTCATCGCCGTAAACGGTAACGTTGTGGCGGGGTTGCTTAACCAAGTGCCAGCCGCAGCGGATAACTTATTACCCCCTAAAATGACAGTAGTTAAGACGGCAACTGCCATCTGTAATCCAGGTAATGGGAACATCCCCCAAAATACCCCAAATGCAAATCCGCGACTAATTAACTCGGGAGTGGAACGTAGTCGTAATAGACGCAAGTATCCATAATGCCAAAGACGATGCCATCGTTTCATGAATTTATCAGGTCAATTGATTGAATAGAACCTATCATGGCTTCATTCGTTTTTTTAATTGTTCCAACTCTTCATCCATTTCCCATTGCCTGAATTTTTGTGATAAAGGGTCATTGTCCGTTGCCTTTGGAGTAGCTTGATAACTCCAGTCCTGATTCCAGCCCGTTGGAGGTGGAGAGGGAGGAACTTGGGTAGTGCGGGTAGCCCTAGCTTCCATAATTCGTTTTTGGAGTTCCTGCCGTTTCTGCTGAATTTGCGTTAATAGATTCTGGGATTGCTCCAGTCGGTCTTGTACCCCCTGACGCTGCCCCCAGAATTGGTTTCCTTGGCGAAGTAGTTGCGATTCTCGAGCTTCGGCAGGCTCTACCAAATCCCAACGTCGAGCGGCTTTGGCTTTTGCAATACGAGTGTGCCAAAGTTGAATTTCTTGAGCAGTTTCAAGGATAATTGCCTTTAACCGGGTATCTTGTTGCTTCAAATCAGAAATTAATTTTAAAGTATCATCTTCTTGTTCGCGTATCTGTTCTTCCAAAGCTTGTAGCTCCAGATGGGGATGATGGCGAAGAAATTCTTCTAGGCGAATCTCAAGAAAATGACTTAGGTCGTCAAATAATCCCATAATTACGATAGGTGTTCTTTTGGTATTAAATTGTAAGATGTGAT
>Ga0172367_10008273_pt1 | contig 11664 bp, 6 predicted proteins | sample Lak10m_FD_114542 | JGI IMG/M metagenome (GOLD analysis project Ga0172367, IMG submission 114542) | Freshwater microbial communities from Kabuno Bay, South-Kivu, Congo - kab_022012_10m | ecosystem: Environmental > Aquatic > Freshwater > Lake | place: Democratic Republic of the Congo: South-Kivu...
AACATAGTTAACACCATCTTTAGAATATGTGTAAGGTGGTTGACCCCCACTAGCCGACGCAGTAATTTGACCATTACAATTACAACCAGGGTCTTTTTTAGTTAAATTTAACGATAGTGTTGAAGTAGATGAACACGGTCCATTATTTGTTGTAACAGTTCCACTATTACCTCCAAAAACTTGCCAACCACCATTTATTGGTGGATATGCCGAATTAGAATTTATAATTTGAACGTTATTAGGTATTGATGTTCCGGTTAAAACCCATTTATTATTAATACCCCAAAATACAGAATACCCCACAGGGTCTGAAACCCATTTATTTTTACCATTAAATGTACCATCAGGTACTAAAAATATATTAGTCGTATTATATTTTAAACAAAACTCATATAAAGGTATTGTTGTTGTCGGAGGAACAGTAGTTGTTGGTGTTGTACCAGGAGGTGTTAACTCACAAGTTATTGTTTGGGTATAATCACCCGTTGAATCCTTAACTGTTACGGTATATTTACCGACAGATAAATTATTTATTTGTTGGTCGTATATTTGTAAATCAACCCACTCAATATCGTATGGTGGTGTACCACCAAATATATTTAATTTGATACTACCATCCTGACCATTTTCCGTTGATGGATTTGTCGGAATACAAGTAACAACCATATCAAATATGGTCACTACACCACAATTATTTCTTTCAGTAGGTCCTGGCATGCTTATCTTTTATAATAAATAATCAATATGTTCGTTTTTTATAATAGTTTTCATAACTTCAACGTATTTTTTTGTTATACTATCATCATTAATGTAATCAAAATAAGTTGAGTCATTTTTTAATAATTCAATCGGATTTTTACTAATAAAATCACCTTTATAAAATTTATCATTTTTTAAATCATCAGTAACACCCGCCATATGTAATATTTTTTTCTCATAGTATTTAGAAATTGTGTCAGAACCCCAAGAAAAAGATAATTCATCTGAAATTGTTGTTTCTTTATTATTTAACCATAAATTCCACAATACTGACCACATATCAGAAGTCCATATTTGAATACCGTATTTAATTGGAAACATTTGTTCATAATTATGTAACATAACATACAATTTTTCACTATCAATTAATACTTTATCCCAAAACGTATAATCAACATTTTTCATTAAATATTGAGCACCACCTGAAGTTTCTTGATTATTTTTAACAATATCTGATGATATACCAATAACATCACACATTTTATTAATCAAATCATTATACTTCAAAAAAGAATATTTAGTTGTGTACTTTTCAGAACATAACCTCAAATATTCATAACCAATATATATTTTAGTATCTGACAAATAACAAATATTGTCATTAAGTAATGAATCAAAATCAGGTAATTCACGAAAAATAATATCTGAATCATGATAAAAATAACATTCACTATACTGAGGATTTTCTTTTAACCAATTAGACAATATTAAAGGTCTTAATGTTGGTATGTAAACTTTAGTTTTTCTTGTGTCCTCATAATGATACACATTCACACCTAAATCTTTAATTTTTAATGATTCATTACTAGGTGATGAACCATTAATCATAATATATAATACATGTATTTTGTTAGGTTCAATCCCCTTTTCAATAAAATTATTAACATATATCTTAACTTGCCAGTGAAAATATGGTATATCAGGTTGAGCCGAAACAAATACTAAATCAGTCATATATTTTTTTATTAAAAATAATTATGTTTTATTTTTAATAAATGTTAAACAACATCAGACGGTACACGAAACACAGGAAACATCGTAATAAATTTTAAGAAACACCTGTAATTTAGCGTCAAGTAAACTAACTTCAGATTCACAATCGGTATTAATAACAATTTTATTTTTTTCAATGTCAATATCTACAGAACCAATACCATCATAACTTAATAACATGTTTTTAACAGTTCCTGAAAATAACGAATCACTCGGAACGTCATTTAAAGTATAACCCGTGTAAAATTTAGATGTTGCGGTAACACCACTAAGTATTGTTATTGCCTCAAAAATTCCTTTATTTAAGACACAATTTTCATCACCCATTGTTATATCAGCAAAACCTTCTTTTAACATTATTAAAGGTGTTTTCTTTAATAATTTGTTACTATTTTTAAAGTCATCATTACATAATTCATAAACCTCATAACTAATTACAGGACAAATACCTCCAACTAATTCAATACTATCTTCGGTAACACACCCAGTACCATCAATAACAGTTACACTGTATGTACCCTCACTTAAATCAACCAAATTATAACCTGTTTGACCATTAACATTATCACTCCAAGTTATTGTGAATGGGGGAACACCATTTCCAATCAATAAATCAATACTACCATTACCACATTCAGTTGGATTAATTGGACATAACGTAATATTAAAACCACTAGATGTATCAATAAATACCGTTTTAATTGATTTACACACTATATCCTCATCTTTTAAAGATAAAGTGTATGACCCTCCTGGTAAATTTTCGAATGTTTTAGTTGTTTCAGTTGTTGAAGTTTCGCTATCAACATAGCTACCATCGTTATTAGTAATAGTATAAGTAAACGGACCATCACCTTTTGTTACCGTCATAGTAACACTACCATTATCAGAACCACAAGTTGTTCCAACATACGTAAAACTAAAATCAACGTCCGATATATCTAAAATTTCTTTAGTTGTTGTATATACACAATTACCTTTATCTGCAATCGTAACTTGATATGTTCCCGCCTTTAAATTATTAAACGTATAAGGTGTTAAATTAGTTGCGGTCGTATTATCATAATTAACACCCGGTGTTAATGATGTTACAGTTAATGTATATGGTATTTGACCGCCCGTAACATTAATATCAATAGACCCTTGATTATTACCACATTCACTATCTTTTTTATTAATTGAAACAATGTCAAATGAATTTGGTGCGGAAAGTGTAAAACTACCTTTATATTGACACAAACCAGCATCAACAATATCGTAAGTATAAGAACCACCATGTAAATTTTCAAAAATCAATTGAGTACCAAAAGTTACTTGAGAATCCCCTTCTGATAATTTGTAATAATATGGTGGTGTACCACCCGTGATAAAAACACAAGCACTACCATTAGACTCAAAACAAGTTGGTGGATAAAGTTTTATAACAGATTGTCCAATCGGATTTGCAGTTTTTAAAATTGTTTGTTTTTGAAAACTACACCCACTGTTATCTGTTACCAAAACCGAATAAGTCCCTTCACTTAACCCTGTTAATGAACTACCTGTTTGGTCAAATAAATCAACATTATCTTTTTTCCAAGAGTATGTGTAAGGACCAACACCTGTTAAATTAGTAATAAATATTTTACCTGTCGGTCCAATATTTTCAGGTATACATGAAGAATTATCTATGGTGTATAAATCATATGATAAGATTGTTGATGGTTGAATTATTATGGTATCAGTAAACCCTGTACAACCACCATCGTCCACCGCTTTAACATAATAAAAATCAGGTTTTAAATCCGAAAAAATCGCACCATGTGGGTCAATATCATTGTTTGTTTCACCTTCTTTAATAAACCCTAAATTATTATACAAATACCATTTATAATTACCATAATCATATGATGTTGTTGCAGTAATTGACCCATTTTCTAAATTACATAACGTATTTGAAACTGAACTAACCGACGTACAAAAACCCGATGATATGTGTATTTGTGCAATTTGTTCTAAATTACTTGGTTCACTACAACTATCAATAATATTAAAGACATATGAACCACCCGATAAAGATGATTCGGTGTACTCAGTAACACCAACACCTAAATTAACGGTATCAGTCCTTGGTCGAATCCATTCAATACTATATGGTGGTGCTGTACCATCAATAACAATTTTGAAAGCACCTTGATTAGTATTTTTACAATCACCCGTTAAACCTTCTAGCGTATAACTTAACTCACAAGCCATTAATTACAATTTAAATTTAAATTTATTCCAACATTAATACTGAAATTTATCCCTTGACTATTTTCAGAACAAATTGTATTATATATCTCAACTTTAGTATCATCTTCACTTAAAGTGTAGTTATAACCATAAGAATCTAACTTATCTAAACTTAAAATAAGTGCATTATACCATTCAGTGTTTGTTGGTGAACTCATTGATGGGTCACTAAAACCATACCCATCAAAAAATTTATCCTGAATTATTGTCGAACCATTTAATCGTAAATCAACATACCATTCAGAATTCAAAGAATTTAAGTTACAATCATTTGTTGTCTTACTAATTGATTGTAAATATTTTGTCAATACATTACCTAAAACACCCGCAAATGTTGTTATTGTCGGACTTGTACCTGAAGGATATATTGAACAATTAATTAATTGGATAGGACAATCAACCCTATAGAAGTTGGTTACCGCAGGACAAGGTTTACATGGTACAGGAACAATTTGACAACCACGTTGTCTTCTCCATGCGTGTTTTTGTCTATGAAATATTGAGTTCTCATATTTAACACCCGTATTCCATATTGTCGATGCAGGTATCATTTGCTCAACTAGTCGTACCCAATAATCACCTAAACCATTAACATAACTTGTCATGCTTTTATAAGTGAAATTGTTATTTTTAACACCAACAATTTGTTCCGATAATAAATATTTCCAATAAATTGACTCTAACGTAGGGTAACCCATTGTTTTACCATTTGACATAAATTGTCTATTTCTAACGTTAATCATATTTCGCCAAAATGATTGTGCAAATTCAAAAAATGTTTGATTTTTAGGTTTTGGATTTATTACCGTCCAATCTACACCACCTTTTTTAGGATATTGTATATCGTTTAATGGGACTTGGAATGGTACAACACTTCTACTTAATAATTGAGGTGTCGGTTCACATATTACAGGGTCAACATATGAAAATCCTTCATTGGGGATTGGATAATTAGACTCTCTAGACATAAACCAAACGTCGTAAGCCAAACCTTGAGCCGGATTCATAAATAAATCAATATTCTTAACGTTCAATACTAATTTATCGTCATATGTTATATATTTTGAATTATACCCTCCATCTAAATTAGTTCTTAAACCAATCTCATTATCAACCCAGCTTTTATTATTATCAACTTGTCTTGTTAATTTATAACCAAGTCTCATGAATGGGAAACGTCTGAACCTATCTAAATAATCTTGTCCGTAAGTATAAGGTATTAAATATGTTTGTACATTTGAATTAAATCCTGTAAAAACACTAGTCGTTAAATCAACATTTTCAGGAGACCTATGACTTGGTGTTTGTTCAAACCATCCGCTACCTAATTGGAAGAAATAACTTTCACTATCTTCAGGAGCTTGTGGGAACCCATATTCATCCATAGGGAAATCACTTCTCGTTAACGACACGTCTTTTATTTTATAATCGGTCGTATATCCTGTATATTGTACACCTTGGAATGTGAATATATTATTGGGGTCTAAAACAACAGATTCTTCAACATAAGTACCACCCGTTATTTTAGCGTATTGTTTATTAAATTGTTTTAAATTAATTGATTGGTCAGCAAGATAAACATGTTCATTAAATTCAACTAAAGCATCAGGTGCACCAATTAATTTCATTAAAACCTCAACCGATTTTCTAGTCCCTTTTGACTTGAATAAATAAGCGGAATTTAATATTATATTCCTAAAATATTGGTAATTTAATTCATCAGGTGTTGTTGAAGTTTTAACCCCACTAAATTGTGACTTATCATAATTTTTTTGACCAAAAACTGAATTTAAAAAGTTTTCATTAGTAATTGGTGACATATTTGTTGTCCAACCTAATGTTTGAGCCAAATTTTTAAGTAATTGTGACGGTATATCGTTACCAACATTATAATTAACTGAGTTCATATATGCTAAGGCATCTATGAATTTTTTAATTTCATCAAAATTTCTACCATAAATCTGTAAAGTCTTTTCAACTTTTTGACCAATGGTATCAAATTCTTTAAACGCACCTGTTGTTAAAAACCTTGATATTAAATTTGTTTTATAATTATCAATATTTTCAACAAATTCATTTAATTGTTCAAGATATCGTGTAAATGATGGTGTTAATATATCAATATTCCAATTACCTGTTAACGGCCAAGTTAAATTCTCTTTCGATGATGAATAAGTACCATCATCATTTAAAACCGGAACTGTGAATGTTGATGTATATATGGGGTTTGAATATCTATTCAATAAAAACTTTTCAACCTCATCAAACGTTTGATTAAATACCTTCCCAACTTCCGAATCATTTGGTCTAATAACCAAATCATCATATACGTCCGTTTGGTTTGGAAATGGTTCACCAAATACCGAAATCTTTAATACACCAACAGATAATGAATTAGTTGGGTAAACAAACGCAACTTGGTAAATATCCCCTCGATAATACAAATTATACTTACTATAACTAGCATTTAAATCTCTTAATGGTGATACCGCAATTTCTCTTAATTGTAAGTTTTTTGCTGAATTAACTGAGAAATCAATGTCAAATTGATTACGTAAACGTTCAATACTTAACTCAAAAGTTGTTACATTGTTTATTGGATTATAAACAATATTAGTTGCCGTTGTCCCCGTTGAATAATTAATACCTATAAATGTAGATTCTAACGCCGCTGGAAAATAACTAATTATTTTTTGTATTGATACAGAAACTCTTTTAGTTAATGAACCATACAATGTGAAATTTGTAACTTGACTTAAATCAAAATTTGGATAAACTTTAAAATTACTTTCAAATATAGCGTTAGATTCTGTTATACTTCCAATATTTAAATTATCTAAATTAATTGGTTCCGAGAATGTACCTGTATTAAAAGTACGATTACTTTTTTCACCATTAGTGGTTGTAAAACTAAAATTACCTTGCGTTAATCCTCCACCCTGAACTAATTGGAATCCAACTAAATCATCAGAGAATGTTCCAGACCCTGCCGCTGGTGTTGGGGGACAAGTATATTTTTTAATCGCCATTATTCTGTTATGTTTGTAAAGTTTTTACTAAAATCAATATTATCACCTCTATCTTCCCTAACCTCATACAACAATCTATTAAATTGGTCTCTAACTTCATATAGGTTGTATTGTCTGTAGATGTTGTTATCAGTGTCATACATCGTGTATATACCATCATCCATAGATTTAGTTTGATTACCGAACAACGCAATAGCCAATGTTGAGAAGTCATGTTCTGCAATCTCAATGTCTAAAGTCATTGGATTAAAAAAAGTATTTGATATTATTATATTTTGATTTGGTTGACCAATATACGGTATTGAATTTGGTTTATTTGTCGGTGCCGATGATGGTGATAATGTACAAAATATTATATTTGTATTAGTTTGCGTATATCTATACCTAACTGATTTTTGATTTGTGTTTGTTAAATTTTCAATTACCGGCTCACAAAAAAACGATGAGGTAATTAATCTAAAAAAATTAGGTATTTTAGTACCATCAGAATTTAAATATTCAATCCTAAAACCAACCAATCCTTGGTTAACAAATTTATTTCTTGATGTTGATGGAACATCATTTAAATCAATAACGATACCCCTAACATTAGGTAAGGCCGACAAAACCCCACAATCAATTATTTTAGTTCTAATCTCAGCAGGTCTAATAAATAATGTATAAATACCTATCTTATTAAATTGGTCCGCAGGTAATCTTAAATTATATAACCCACCCAATATCTCAACATTAGGATTACCACCTGTATTATCATTATGAAAATAAGGTTTTAATACCGCACTTGAGTCTAATTTTGTTAATAAAAAATTATCAGTTTCATCTCTCGATGGTGTATAATTTAATATAATTTCAACGTCTTCCGGTGATACATCAGCCGGTCTTACCGTTCCATAAGTTCCTGTTGCCATACTATATTTCGTTTATTTTAAAAAATCCGTAACCATATTTTTCAAGGTCACCGACATTATCAACTTCACCCAATCTAATAATTGATTCCAATCCTGATTGTTTTCCTCTTTCTATAAATACATCAGATTGCACTTCCGGCTCATCAATTACATTTAATAAAACTTCATTTTTTGTAATTGCCGAACAAATCATCATATCTGAAGTCATTCCTGATGTTTTTACAACAAATAATGTGGTCCCATTTTCATAATCGTAGTAATCAATATTATTAATAGTATATGCGGTATAACCATCTGTCGGATTTGGCATATGAACCATACCAACACAATTTTCACCACACTTTACTTCTTCACCTACAGAAAATTTACCAACAAATAATTTACTTGTATTACCATACACTTGTAAATCATTTATACTTGAATTTGTATAACCTGTTAGTATTATTGGTATTTTTGTGTAATTTCCACTACTTTGAACATCAACGTCACAAATAGAATCCCCACTAAATATATAATCATAACTTAATGGTGTTGCCGACCAACTACCACCTGCAGGTATGAAATTAGCAGTACCTTTAGGGTCTAAAATTGTTAGATTTGTGTATGGTACGTAAACATTTTTACTTATAATATTAATACCCCATGGACTCATACCTGACATAGTTATTTTATACATCCCATTTTGTGGATACGTATGTTGATAACCATTAGGAGCTGTTGAAGTAATTGTTTCCGTTGGTGAACCGTCCCCCCAATCAACCTTATAATCACTAAAACTTAAAAACTTTTTAAATTCAGTATCGGAGGTATTATAAAAAAAATATTTGTTCGGATTGGAAGTGGATGATGAAAACAAAAAGTTAGTCATAACATCTTGTTGACATATCATACCATCAAAAACTGAGTAATAACCTAAATCTATCGTATTTTCAGTAATTAAAATTGGTATTGTTAATCCTGTTAGTAACGAAGTTCCGTGAGGTGTACCACCTGAAACAACATCGGTCATTGATGAATACGCATAGGTTTGACCTGTAAAATATTTGGTTACCGCACTTGTATATATGTCACAACAATATACATACTCAGCATTTGTTGTTTCACTATCACCAGTATAGTTAACTAAAAATAAATCATTTTTAATTACTTCCGGCGATATTCTATAATGAAAAATTCGTTCTCCCATTTTATTATTAAGGTTGATTTACATATTCATACCATTTTATCGGTGTTTTCTCCATACCAATTCTAGCATTCTTATTAAAAACTTGATACGTTTTATTATTATAATTTAATTCAACTCGATAATAAAAAAAGTCACTCTCGTTAAACAAATATTTATTACCTGTTAATGTTGATTGTGGTCTATTCATAAACCTCATAAAACCACCAAGTCTCGCATTAAAAAACTTAGCCGTCATATAAAAAGTTTTAATATCCAATGTTTTAACGTCTCTTAACCAATAAATATAAAAACCTTCTGTATCCCCCAAAAAATCTAATTTAAATCTTGGTTTTCTGACATTAACTTTAGGTAATACAGGTGATATTATCGCTTCTTCTTTAAACCCTTGTTGTACAGGTATTATAATTGTGAAATAATTAGTTTGTGTTGATATATCATTAGTATCATAAAAATCAAGTTTAAAAAATGATTTAGTAAATGGTTTTTCAAAATAGTATAATTGTAAAGCATTGAATCCTTCAACTAAATAAGATGAAACCCAATCAGAAATAACTGATGTTGATAATGTCTGAGGTGTTCCTGAGTAAAAATTGAACTCATAGTTTATATTACTTTTTATCTCGTCGTACATTTCATGAGCGAATCTTAAAATCTCAAAGTCAGTAGGTTTACCAATAACTTCTTCAATCACATCTTCCTCAAATAAGTCAATACTATCATCACGTCCACCAAAATCCCACTTAATTTCTAACGGAATATTGATATATTCATCATTTTCAGGTATTGTAAATCTATATTTATTCACAAGCATCAATTGTTGGGTCAATTATTATGTCATCGCTGACAAAATTAGTTCCTTCAGGAATTAATTTAAACACAAAATTATTAAATGGATAATGTTTTCCATTTATAAATGGATAATTAACACCACGACCGTTAGGGTCAATATATCCGTATGTATATATATCTCTCCATATAAATAAATTTCGATTGGTTGAAAAGTATGAATAATTCGGAACTATACTATTTTCAGCATTAGCGTCTTCAGTATAATCCGAATAAACTCTTAGAGTCATCTTATTATGTGGTTTATAATAATAACCAAATATATTATTGGGACTAGGTTTTGGTGTGAATTGTGACTTAAACAATGTGTCATTAAATGTAAACTTATGGTATAAATCAGATACTGTCCTTTCTATTTGTTCAAAATTATTCCATTCACATAAATCACCATCAATTATATCATCTATTTTTAAAGATTGGTTATAAAAAAATGTTTTACCACCTTTTTGATATGATAATTTTTTAATGTTGTTAACAATTGAATTAGGTTGACCCCACCAAGCAGATGGAATCCCATTAACCAATGGTAAATTAAAATCAAACCCATACCTTAAAGAGGTTGTAGGTCCTAATGTCCACCCAAAATAACCTTTCCATATAACACTAAAAAAAATTTCAGTTACAGGTCTTTTTTGATTATCAATTAATCCATTTAGGTTCATATCATCACTTAAAGTCATAGTATATGATTGAGAACCCTCTTTAATTGATGTTCTACTTTTTTTATTAGGTGTAAATCCTGATGATTCAAATTTTTTCTTTTTACCAAATATATTTTGTTCAAAACCGGCCTTTGCGATTACCGAATCCGTTTCATTAGATAAAACTTTTAATCTTTTTATATAATACTCAGATGTGGTATCTTGTGGATTATCAATATCTAATACACGTTTAAATGTCCCTTTTGTATTATCATCAAAAGTATTACCCATAAACCCATAATTATATATGTTAAAAACATACCAATCTCCATTAGTAGTACCATCACCTAATGAATAAACGGGAAATATGTCATCATTCAAATATTTAAAACTTAATTTAACATATTCACCAACACTTAATCCGTGTTTCATAGGACATTTAAAACTAACTAAATTATTACCATTTTCAGTAATGTTACTTATAATAAATGGTAAACCATCACCTGAACTCCAAACAATAAAATCACTACCAGAAAAGTTATGTCTCAATTGTCGTTTATATTCATTTTTAAATGGATAAGTAACATAGAACATCCAATTATATGATGACGCACTTTGATTTACAAAATTAACATGATAAACATTATTTGAATCAGGTGTTGTATAACCTTCAACATTATTATCAGTTCTAATAAAGTCAAACTCATAATATTGGGGAAATCCTTCCCAATCAACATTTTTTTCACCTTTTTCACATGATAATTTTGCTATCTCAGCGGCATTTGTATAATACAAGTAGTTTTCAAAAGGGTCATAACCTTGTGTTTTTCCGGTATAAGCATTTTTAAATATTAATGAAAATTTAGCGGCCGGTCTAAATATTGTTGAATTTTGTCTTTCATCATCAAAAACCTGAGTTAGTTTAATGTCAATACTTCTTTCAAATTCAGTTTTTATTTTATATGTTTGTTCAAACGGAACTTGTAACGCTAATGTAGTTTCAGGATCCGACTTATATCTCAAAACCC
>Ga0172367_10008274_pt1 | contig 11659 bp, 13 predicted proteins | sample Lak10m_FD_114542 | JGI IMG/M metagenome (GOLD analysis project Ga0172367, IMG submission 114542) | Freshwater microbial communities from Kabuno Bay, South-Kivu, Congo - kab_022012_10m | ecosystem: Environmental > Aquatic > Freshwater > Lake | place: Democratic Republic of the Congo: South-Kivu...
ACTTGCAGACAGAACTGAACTAGCTACCTATACTCCAGTTGAACTAACTAGAGTTGATGGTGTATTGGGCTGGTTACTTTACGAAGGTGCTTATGACATAACCTTTTGGGAAGGATGTAAGATATCTTCAAACTTTGTAGGTCTTATTAGACAAAGATCTTCAATGTTAAGAAACGGTACAGTATTACACTCATCTGTATTTGATCCAGGATTTGAAACAGACTTTATGGGTACAGTGATGGTTGTTAATAATCCGATCTTCATTGAAGAACATGCAAGGGTTGCTCAAATCTATTTCCACGAATGTGGATCAGTATCAGAAGAAAATTTATATAACGGCCAATGGCAAAATGACAAACAGAGAAGCGGTTTATGAAATTAGACAAATTCCACAAGCTTAAACTCAAATTAGAAGTATTTAAGTTTGAGAAGAATTACTTTACACTCAATCAGGTTTTGTACTACTTCTCTTTCTTAGGTAACATCTTTTTGATTTATTTTGGATACTTCTTTGTAAAATCTATCGCAGATTCAATACCAACCCTCTTTCCGTTTCAACAAACCTTCTTTGCAATCTTTATTGCATTATTCTTAACAGGGTACGAACTAACTAAGAGGTTTATCTTAGAACAACTCTTTGTTGGCATTCTACAAACTAAGAAAGCTACATTAGGTTTAATCATTGGATTTTTACTAAGCTGTATGCTCGTTGCAGGTAGTTTTTATTTATCTGTGAAAGGTGCTCATAGGTTAGTAGATAATACTGAAATCATAAGTACAACTACAGATAAGAGTGTTTCTACAAAACAAGATTCAATAGCTAGGTACTATGATAGGGAAATTGAATTTTATAGAACCCAAACATCTAGAACTAGGGCTGATAGAAAGTATAGAGATTCTATTGTAAATGTTCTTCAGCAAACAAAAGAAACAAAACTTCAAGAAGTAGAATCTAAGATAGTAGATAAGTCTAATACAACTCTAGAGAGGAATAACGAAAACAATACAGCTTTTTTATTCATAACCATATTCTTAGAACTTATAGTTTTGATTGGAGTTGCCTTCAATGCTTACTTTACCATTGGTAGCTTTGATGAGACTAAGAAACTTTTACAAACTCCTAAGTTCAAACAGTTGGAATTAAATTTAAAATTACTTAAGTTATATTATCAAAACGGAAAGAAGGTAGCTGGTGATGAAACAATTTCTTTCAATAAGTTTAAGTCTTTGGTACAAACTCAAAAAGTAGATTGTACTCAAACTGAAATGAAGTCCTTTATTGTACTTCTACAAGAGTTAGATGTTATTAAACAATTTAGAGGTAGAAAGAAAGAGTTTATGATTAGTTATCAACAAGCAAAAGATCTATTGGAGAACCAGGAAGTAGTATAATATGCAACAAAAGAGTTATGTTACAGTTAATAGTAAAGAAACCATAAAAGAACTTTTGCAGCATATTCGAGATAGTGAATATGTAGCATACGATACAGAAACCGATAGTTTGAATCCTCGCAAAGGAAACATTATCGGTTTTTCTATCTCAGGTGAAGTTGGAAAAGGTTTCTATATGCCCATCAAAGTTTATAGAGATGGTGCTTTGCACGATATAGAAATAGAAGGTAGGCTTGCAAACGATTTAGGTAAGAGTATTGTATCTAAGCTATTAGAGAAGAAGCTTATCATGCATAACGCTTCATTTGACGTTAGGTTTACAAAGTCTTACTACGGCATTAATCTACTACCAGCCCTCTATGCAGATACTGGATTACTTGTTCACACAGTAAAAGAGGAAGGTGCGTTTGGTTATGGTAATCCGTTTGGTTTGAAACCTATTGCAATGATGGTTCAAAAGGAGATTGGACTGGATGTAGAGAAAGATGCAAACGAAGAACAGTTAGCACTTAAGGCTAGTATTAAGGCAAATGGTGGACAGATAAGCAAAGAGAACTTTGAGATCTTCAAAGCAGATCAAGAAATACTTGCTATGTATGCTGCTGCCGATACTGACTTAACTCTTAGAATCTATTTCCATTTCTTAGAAATATTGAAGCAGGAGGGTCTTGAGAAGTTTTTCTTTGATGAAGAAGTAATGCCTCTTTACAAAGAGGTAACTATTCCAATGGAAGAACATGGAGTAAGACTCAACATACCTCTTATAGAAGAAACTAAAGTAAGTATCCAAAAGGATCTTTTAAAGTATGGAGAGATGGTTGTTGAAGAGTTACTCAAAGAATCTAAGATAAGAGCTTGGGTTATTGATAGAGCTGTAGAAGCTTATCCACCTAAGAGCAAAGGAACTTTCACACAAAGACTTTTAGAACAATCAAATGTTAATTTAGTTAAGTCAGAGAAGACTGGAAAGTTTACTCTTAATAAATCTACAGTAGCTGGTATGCCTGAATCACCTATAAAGAATTTCTTGATGACTGGAGATACTACCTATTTAACTAAACAACAAATTGTTAAGACAAGTCTGTCTCTTTGGAAAGATGACAACGATGGTAAGTTCTTTAATATTCAATCTAAAGACCAGTTAGGTAAGATTGCTTTTGATGTACTTGGTTTAACACCTTTGTCTTCAACTACAAAAGGCAAAGCTCAGTTTGATGAAGACATGATTCAATCTATTAGCGATAAGTATGTTTGGGCTAAGTATATCAGAATCTACAACAAACTAACAAAGATTAAGTCAGCTTACATAGACAGATTCTTAGATCAATCAGAAGACGGAAGATTCTATCCATACTTTAAACAAAACGGTACAGTAAGCGGTAGATACGGTTCAGACTTACAACAGTTACCTAAACCGTTAGAGGAAGGTCAGGATGAACAAATCGTGATGGATTACACAAACATAATCCGAGCTTTCTTTATTTGTGATGATGGATACAAACTATTAGATACAGATTATCAATCTCTTGAACCTAGAATTTTTGCTGCAGTAGCAGGTGATCAAGGATTGAAAGATATCTTTGCAAACGGTTGGGATTTCTATTCTACGATAGCTATCAAAACTGAAAAGCTTGAAGGTGTGAGTCCTGACACCAAAGCACCTAACTATCTTAAAAAGCTAGATCCAGTTAAAAGACAAACAGCTAAGTCTTACTCACTTGGCATTGCATACGGAATGTCAGGATATGCTCTAGCTATGACTTTGGATGTACCAACTAAAGAAGCAGATAGACTAGTGGAAGGTTACCTAGACGGATTTCCAGATCTAAGAAGGTGGAGAGAGGATTCTAGAGCATTTGTTAAGGCAAATGGCTATATCAAGAACAAAGTAGGTAGAATTAGGCATTTACCTGTAGCAAAAGAGATCTACGAGTCAATGGGTGATAGATTAATGGATTGGAGAGTTAGGAAAGATTTGGAAAGAGAATACGGTGTAGATCAAGTGAATAGTTTGTATAGAGATTATAGGAATGCACTTAATAACTGTTTAAACTTCCAAATTCAGAGTTTTGCAGCTTCGGTAGTAAACAGAGCAGCTGTTCAAATTAACAGAAAATTTCGGAGTGAAAACATACGAGGACAGGTTATTGCACAGATTCATGACCAGCTCATATGTCAAGTTCACGAGGAGGATACTAAGCGAGCTTGTGAGATAGTTCAAGAGTGTATGGAAAATACAACAAAACTTGATGGTGTTGATTTAATTGCTGAACCTGAGGTTACTATTAACTTTAGAGATGGACATTAGTTTTGTAAAACATTATGCTATTTATGAGAAATCAAAGGTACTAGGTAGGCCTTAGTTATGAAAACAATTATTTAACCCGCTCACTGAAAAGGAGCACAAAATTGAGATCGTATGACACAATTTCTACGTCCATTCGAATTGGACCCATTTGACCTTCTTTGGAAGGATCTATTCGAAACCAACTCACATTTCTCTGCAATCACGCAGAAAGTAACTCACCCAGTAGACATTTTTGATAACGAAAACGGCATCACATTTGAAATTGCTGCAGTAGGTCTTACACAAGAAGACATTGCAATCTTGATTGAGAATGACATGCTTCGTATTCGCTATGAAGGTAAGAAAGAAGAAAGACCTTCTATCTACAGAGGTATCAAGAGATCCAACTTTGATTTAAGTTGGAAGATTTCCACTAAGTTTGATTTAAGTAAACTAGAGGCTACATTAGATAAGGGATTGTTGATTCTAACAATTCCAGTTGCAGAAGGCAAAGCTGTTAGGAGAATTGAAATAAAACCAGCAGCCAAACAATTACTGACAGATTAATACAAGCCTACCTAGTACCAAGTTATGATAAAGAATGAATTTTTAAAATTCCAAGACAGACTTTATATTCTAAAAAGAATACTAAGAGAAGATCTTAATCCAGATGTAGATGTGTGGAAGGAACACCTTAAAGCAGATACTGTGTTAAGAAAGGATGGATATCTTTATTTTTTAGAAATCGTGCCTGATCTGGAAATTATTTCGGAAGTTAAAACAAATGAAGTATTATGAGCAAGCTTAGTCCACTAAACGGATATATCGTAATTAGACCAATCGAAGAAGAGGAAACAATGTATGGTAACATTGTCATACCTGACCTAGGAAAAGAAAGACCAGAGATGGGTGAAGTAGTAGCTACCTCGTCTACCTACAACTTTCATTCAGATAAATTTATTGAATCTCAACTAAAGGTAGGAGACAAGGTATTGATTCCTAAACTTGGATCAGTTAGGATTACAGTTGAAAGTGAAGAATATTATATAACCAAAGAACAAGATGTGTATTCTAAATTTAGCGAAACTACATCTGTTTTAGATATTCTTAAAGAAACAGTAATAGACGATGCATTTAAAACAAAAATTAATTAGAAGATGACAACAACAGTTTTCGGAACAGAGTTAAAAAATAAACTATTAGTAGGAATAAAAAAGCTTAACCAATCAGTGTCTTCAACACTTGGACCTGGTGGTCGAACAGTTCTAATTAAAGATAAGAGCGGGGAAGTTAAGGTAACCAAAGACGGTGTAACCGTGGCGAGATCATTCCACGAACTGGAAGACCAAGTTGAGGATTTAGGTGCTCAACTAGTTAAACAAGTTTCAATCAAATCTGCAAATGAAGCAGGTGATGGTACTACGACTTCTACTTTGCTTGCTGCGACTATGGTCGAAGAAGGATTGAAGTTGATTAACCAAGGGTCCAATCCTGTTGAGGTAAAGAAAGGTATTGACAAGTACACAAAGCTTGTTGTAGACGAGATTAGGAAGATTGCTGGTGATATTGCTTCTCAAGATCAAATTAAGCAAGTAGCTACCATTTCAGCTAACAATGACGAAGAGGTTGGCAATCTCATCTCTACAGCAATTGAGAAAGTAGGAAGAGAAGGTATCGTAACAATTGAAGAATCTAAGACGGGTGAGACTGTACTTGAGGTAGTAGAGGGTATGCAGTTTGATAGAGGATATAAATCTCCTTACTTTGTTACAAACAATACTTCAATGCAAGCTGTGCTTGAAGATGCTTCAATCTTTATCTACGATGGTAGAATTACCAAAGCAGCAGAACTTCTAAATGTATTAAACAAAGTAAGTAGTGAAAACAAATCACTTCTTATTGTAGCAGAAGACATCGAAGAAGAAGCATTGGCAACTCTTATTGTAAATAAGATGAGAGGTATCATTAAGGTTGTAGCAGTCAAAGCTCCAGACTTTGGAGAAAGAAGAACCTTGATGCTTGAAGACTTAGCTATCCTAACAGGTGGTCAAGTTGTATCTAAGAACAAAGGACATAAACTAGATAAGTTAGCTCCAATCCAAATTAGTGAATTCTTAGGTAAAGCTAGAACGGTTACAATATCTAAAGAAACTACAACAGTAGTAGATGGTGCTGGTGATGCTGAAGCAATTGCTCTGAGAGCTCAAGAGATTAAAGATCAAGTTGATAAAGCAACTTCATTCTACGAAAAGGAAAAGCTACAAGAGAGACTTGGTAAGTTGATTGGTGGAGTAGCGATCATATCAGTAGGAGGTAATTCAGATATTGAGATTAAAGAAAAGAAAGATAGGGTAGAAGATGCTTTGTTTGCTACTAAAGCAGCATTGTTGGAGGGTATTGTACCCGGAGGTGGTATTGCTCTTATAGAAGCTTTCGATGCAGTAGAAGCTCCAGCAAAAGACTCAAATAGCGATGAAGTGAAAGGTTATAGTATTGTTAAAAATGCTTGTTACGCTCCATTTAAGATAATTCTATGGAACTGTGGAGAGGAAGATGGTTGGAAGATTCTAAACAAAATTGCCAAAGAACAAATCGAGTTTCAATCAATTTTCAATGTAAGTGCGATATTTACTTATGATGCTAAAGCTCAAAAGATTGTTCATGCAATAGACGCTGGACTCATTGATCCAGCAAAAGTTACACGAACAGCTCTTGAGAATGCAGCATCAGTAGCAGGAACGATATTAACCACAGAATCTGTTATATTCGAGAAGAGAGATGAGAAGAAAGAAGATGATAGTATGATGGGACCTTTTTAGTTTAGGTGTTTTTTAGGTATAAACGGCCCTCCTTTCTAGGAGGGCTTCTTTTTTTCCTAACTATTTATAGCTACGGTGATTAGGTACGCAAAACATAATAATCGTGATTACATTATAATCGACAGCACCATTCAATTGGATGGTGAGATAATTCCTATGCAAGTTCAAGTCAATATTCAAAATGTAAATGAAAAAGAAAGACCCAAACTATATAAGATAGTTGGTGTTGCTTTTAACAGGAATATTAGTTTTGATCATCCCCCAAAAAAGTTAAAGAAGTCTTGGTGGCAAATTTGGTAGCAGAGTAGCTATTTATATGCAAATAACCATAGATGAAAACACTAATTGTTTCAATTATGGTTTTGTTAACAGTTTTTTTATTCCGTGGCGACAGAAAAGTTTCATACAAAAAAAATTCCAAGTTATATATTGCAAGTGTGACTAACAACATCAAAGTTGGACCTCACGCAAATAATAAAAATCTTACGCTAGGTGTAAAGAATGTTCTTGCTGAAGTTGCTCAAGAGAGAGGATGGGATATTGTGGTAGATGAAATTGATGCAGAAGTGGTCTTTAAAGCGGAGATGCTATACTTAGATGTAGAACAAACTAAATCTAATCTCTCGGTTTTTCATAAAGATGAGAATGCAGTCATCATTAGGATGAGAGGGCTTGTTTATAATGGAGAGGGAAAACTACTTAGAAGCGAAGTTGCAGAAGCTAAATCAACAGAAACCTCAACATCAGCTTTTCTTATAGACGAAGGTGGTGCATTTAACTCACAGGTTGCTAGACAAGCAGTCAAGAAGACTTGTGTTTTGTTAGCATATCGAATCTTATAAGAAAAACCAAATGAAATATTTCCTTACGTTTTTACTTAGTTTAGGTTTACTATCTTCATACGCACAGAATCCTGAACTTAAAATTTCTCCAAACATTATTAGTGGCAACATTAGTGGTGGATCTATAAAGAAAAATGATACTGTTTCTCTATCACTTGTATACAAAGCAGCAGCACAAAAGTCTGTAAGATCTTTTTATTTAGATTTCCAACATCAGATTACTGCTATCAATATGATAGATATAGTATTTCCAACTGCAGGAGCACAGGGAAGTGGAGTACCTCAAGGTGCTGAAATGACCTACCAGAATCAATACTATCCAGGATACTACTTTAACAGGAATGCAAACAATACCACAGAGTCAGGACAGCAGAACTCAAACTATGCAAGCTACTTCTATACTCAAGGTGGTAACAAAGCAATTAATAGAATTTGGGTAGTATGTAACCAGGATTTAGTAGATGGTGCAATTGCTAACTTGAGATTCAAAATAACAGAAGTAGCAGCAGGCTTTTCTTACGACTCAATTTATTACAACTTTGCTCAAGCATTTAGTGGTAATTATGGAGGTACATATTGGGATGTAAAGATGCCAAAGCCTAACTCAGCTTGGGTAGATGTTTTAGCAACTTCAAACTCTTTGATAAACGGTAACCTAAAGCTAAGTGACAATCTGACTCAAGGATACACTCCTAAAATCATAATAGCAGACTCAGCTACTAACGTAGTTAAGGCAACTTTAACACCTGCAGTAAATGGAGACTTTACTGTAACGAGTCAAGTACTTCCTAACACAGCCTATAAGGTGTATGTAGCTATTACATCAGATAGCTTGCCTGCAACCCTTACTAAAGCTGTAACAGTTTCAGACTACACAGCAGCTTCTACAGAATTCATTAAACAAAACTTAGACGGTTCATTTACTAATTCCAACATAGCTAGTGGTATTGGATTCTTAGGTGCAGATATAAATGGTAACAAGACTTTGGATGGTGGAGACTTAACAGGACTTTTTGCTCAAGTGACAGGTGCAGATACAATCTTCACAGCAACAGCTGGTCAATCTACCTACAACCTTCCAGCTTTTCTTTCTAGCGTGTATGATACTTTAACACTAGCAGGATACAAGGGTTTATCAGATTTGTATACTATCAACTTTAAGACAGCTGACACAGCTAAGAGTTTAAATATAAGGTATATAGTGCCTGGTGATGTAAACAGATCACATTCCTCTTTAAGGACTCAAGCAAACAATGTGACAACCTATAGTAAGAATGGTTTGAAACTCAGCATACCCTCAGCTGCTAACGTAGGATTTCCAAATACATCAGCAACTAATGTAGCTACTATAGATGTGAATGTAGATAATCAAACAGTAACTTCAAATACAATTGAGATCCCTTTTAACGTAGATACAAAGGGTAGTAAAGTATCAGCTTTGCAGTTTGAAGTAGTGTATGATGTAACTAAGGTGAAGTTTGAAGAACTTAAATCAAGCTTACCAAACTCTTGGTATATCTTTGCAAATAGCCAAGATGGTAAAGTAAAGTTTGGTGCTATTGATAAAGATTTCAAGAATGCTATTCAAGGTGCAGCAAGTCCTTTTAAGTTGAAATTCAGCACTTTAGAGAATGGCTTAGATATCAACACTAGAATTAAAATCACTTATAACTTGGATGCAAGTGATGATAAAGGTAATCAATTAGGTATAAACTTAAATTCTAATTCAATCAAACTCACAGGATACAATAACTTCTAAAATGAAAAAGATTCTCTTAATTTGTTCAATACTATTTATAAGCGGATGTACCAAAGTGTATACTCCAACCCCAATGGACCTCGGAAGAGCTCCTGAGTTAACATCTATAAAGGCTATTTCACCTATTGTTTCTGACGGTAAGAATGTTACAGTTGAATTGTTACTAACACCAGGTTCCAAGTATTCATTACAGGTTACAAATTTGTTAGATACCGAACTCAAGGTATTTGGCTTTGTTGCAGATGCGGAAAGTGTATCCAAGAAGATAGACGTTTCGGATCTACCTCAAGGCGATTACAATGTAGTTCTTATTGATATAAAAGGTAAAGAAATAAAAAGAAACATAACTATAAAAAAGTAAAATCTATGTCTGAAGAGCAAAACGAAAGCACAGGTAAGTCCCTTAAGAATGTATTTATTGGACTTGTTAGTACAATCACACTCGGTGTAGGTGGTTGGGTAACTACAAAATTAACAGGTGGTGATAAGGAAGAAACAGCACCAGTTCAGCAAGTAGCTCCTATTATAATCAATAACAACAATAGTCAGCAACAAGCAGCAGGTGGTGGTAAGACTGTTGTAATAAAAGAAAAGGAAACAGTCAAAGAAGCAGCACCCAAGCCAAAAAAGAAAGAAGGCGACGAGTTTAAAGAAGAAGCTCCAAAATGGTAATTTATGAGTAATCCAAGTACTGGTTTTAAAGACCTATTAAATAAAATGATGTCCCGTAGATGGTACATCACTGCATTAGTACTAGGAGGTTTTATATTAATCATGGCGTGTATGTTTACCGCTATTGGTCTTGGAACTCCTATGGCAGCTGAATGGAAAGAGTTGTTATTATTGTTGCTAGGTGCTTTTATAGGAAGCTACGGCAAGATAATCGACTACTGGTTCAGCGATACAGATAAAGATAAGATGTTAGTTCAGAAGATGGATGAAGAGGATGGAGTGACCATGTCTCATACAAACGATATGAAAGAGACTAACAAACCAGTAGCTCCACTTATTCCAGATGCTTTTGTAGCAGGTGCCCAGGCAGCTAGAGAGCTTGCAGTAGTTGAGAATAAACAAAACTACGATCTGAAGAAAGATGAGCAAGAGCATAGACAACTTCTTGAAGTAGATGAACAAGAGCACGAGCAAGAGATGGAGAAGTTGAGATTAGAACACGAAATGAAAGCACATAGATACTGCCAACATGAATGGGGTGACTCAGATCATGACGGCGAACTAGAATGTCAAAAGTGCGGGTTGTTGAAAGATAGGTTTGATGATTCACATTAAAATTCAATAACATGAAGCAATTTCTAAAAAGCCTATTTGACGATTCAAATAGCATTAATGAAAAAAGCGTAGTAGGTTTTGCAGCATTCTGTATTATGTTTATATTTGCTATTGCAGATATTGTTACAGGATGGATGGGTAAAGACTTGTTAGTAAATGAATTTATCTTTAACTCTTTTTTATGGTTAGTACTTGGTTCATTTGGAATTGGTTCAATTGACAAATGGATTAACAAAAGTAAAGGAGAGTAATTATAGGGGCTTCGGCCCCTTTTTTAAATTTATATTATGAAAAGGTTTGTCAATTTGTATGTCAAACTATGTATGGCTTTTGTAATTGTTGCTTTATGTTTTCAAGTTATATTTATTGTTTTAGATTTAACAGGACATGAAAACAAGGCTAAGAGCTTATCATCTTATTTTATTAAAAAATTAGATAGTCGTTTATGAAACAAATAATTTTACTTTTTGTTTTTTTGTTTTTAGTAGAATTTGTTAATTCACAGACAGTGGGTTCAACTAAAACAGAAGCCTATGTAGCAGACTTCGAAAAGAAAAAAGAGATCTCAGCATTCTTGGATTACGAAGGTCCACAGATTCCAATCCAAATCCTAAAGTGTGGTATTAACGATGAGGTGTACGAAATGTATCCAGAGTTAAAAGAAAAGAGAGTGGGACTTGGTGTAGCAAACATTTCTATGGAGTATCTTGAAAACCTAAACCGTTTTAAGTTTACAGAAGATAAGACTGAGATTAAGAATAGAATGGTGAAGCAGTTTCAAGCTAGCCAAGCAGGTATCTCTGAAAACAAACTAGACGGTAGAGGTAAAATAAACTTAGCAAAGTATTTTGTAACTATAGAAGTATACGATTACTCTATCTCAGAAGATGAGACAATCAACTTAAAAGATGGAGTTAAGGACAATCTAGTAACTAGACTTGGTCTACAAGTGAGGTTTACAGATGCTGAGACAGCAACCGTAATTAGTGCTTCAGGATTGGGTGAAGCTAAAACAAGTAGAGAATTAACTTTACTTAACGATGCCACCTTGGATCCTATTAAGTTTAATCAATCAACAATTAGTATTGCTACTAAGAAAGCACTAGACATTGCTTGCGCAAACATTCTAGATAGAATGATTAAAAAAGGAATATTCATTAAATAAAATGTATGATTGATAAAAAAATACTTGAAAAGTAAAAATATGAAGACTACACACATGAGTAAAATAAAATACTACATACTAAGATATTGGATTTCTTTCTCCTTTTTG
>Ga0172367_10008275_pt1 | contig 11658 bp, 13 predicted proteins | sample Lak10m_FD_114542 | JGI IMG/M metagenome (GOLD analysis project Ga0172367, IMG submission 114542) | Freshwater microbial communities from Kabuno Bay, South-Kivu, Congo - kab_022012_10m | ecosystem: Environmental > Aquatic > Freshwater > Lake | place: Democratic Republic of the Congo: South-Kivu...
ACTGATTTTTATCGGCGTCATTATAGTTGACGAGTTTACCGGGGGATCTCTCAGACCCATCTCCAATATGGGAGATACCCTCTTCATCGTCCTGTTCATCCTTGTCACGTATACTCTCGGCGTCTCGCTGATCATCAGGAAGATCCCTGAGGAGGCCTCGCGATTTACCGCTCTCAGGATATTTACCGTGGTACTGGTGGGAATCGGGGCGTTCCTTGCCCTGACAGCCTGGATTGATGATCCGGGTCAGATTTTCCTGGCGCTGAGTATCATCTGGGGAGCTGCCGTAATCTCCATGAGAGACCTTATCCAGAATATTGTCGGAAGCCTGGTGCACCTTATCACGGGAATCTTCCGTATCGGTGATCGTATCCGGCTCCGGGGCGTCTACGGGCTGGTGATGGATATCGGGATTTTCAGGACAACACTCATGGAACTTGACCATGAGTCAGGAGACCGACCGACCGGAGAGATTATCACCATCCCAAACGGCATCCTGTTCCGGGAGACGGTAACCAACACCACCCGCCATATCTCCGTCATAAGCAACGAGATCCGTATCACCATCCCGTTCTCTGCAGACCTTGTGAACGCCCGTAACGTTCTTGAGGATACGATCATCCGTCATACTGCGGACATCAGGTCGCGGGCAGACCGGGAGATTGAGGAGCTGAGCGGGAAAAAGTTTCTTACAGGATTCGAGACGAGACCGCAGATCAAACTTCTGCTCAGCGACTGGGGTGTTGCCATGATTGCCAGGTATATTACCGTGGCAGGTGACCGGGCCCTGATAAAGACCCGGATTGTTGAGGATCTCTCAAAGCACTTGTCGGGGATAATGGATACCCGGCATCAGGTTTTTTTACCACCATGGCAGAATAGAATCGAAATAAAAAAAACGCAGGGTGGAAACTGCTGTTATTCCATATCACGGATATGGTGACCGCCGCCTTCTTCGAGCTGGCGGGCAACTTCATGTTTCATGGAACTGAGTGCATCGGCAGTGATGAGGTTTCCGGTCATCACGTGGACTTCTTTCTTGCCGCTCGTTGGGTTTACCTCGTACGTAACAACAAAATCCTCGTGGTTTGCCATGGCAGAGAAGAGCAGATCGGTCACTGCTTCGTGAAATGGTTTCCCGGACTGCTTCCGCCGCCCTTTCCTGATTGTCATACGTAGTACGTGCGGTTTTTAAAATAATAAACTACCCACTTAAACGGACTGCACCTGACATCGTCTTTTTAAAAGAGAGGCGCGGCCCGGGGCACTGGACCGGCAAGGATTAAACGAACTTTCAGGGTATTTGCAAATAACGTCAGAGGTTCAGTTGCCGGAGGAACCGTTCGTGAAGCCGGGTATCATTGCCGAGTTCAGGATGAAATGAGAACGCCATATGCTTCCCAAACTCAACAGCAGTGATTCCCGTCGCGGTTTTTGAGAGAACGGCAATTCCTTTTCCTGCCTGGGTCACAACAGGCGCCCGGATGAAGATCGCGTGGAACGGTCCGCCGTCGAGCCCGTCAATGACGAGGTCGGCTTCAAAAGACTCCCGCTGCCGGCCAAATGCATTCCGGTCAACGGTCATATCAATGAGGCCGAGCGGGTGTACCCGGGGATCGTCAACGTGGGTAGCCATAAGGACCATCCCGGCGCAGGTTGCAAAGATCCCCCCGCTGAACTGACGGAGGGGTTCGTATAAGCCGTTCTTATCGATGAGGCGGGATATGGTAGTCGATTCTCCGCCGGGAATTCCCAGAGCATTGCATTCTGTAAGATCGACCGGGCTCCTTACCTCAAAAACCTCAGCGGAGGGACCGTGACCCGTCCGTTCGAGGGCGAGAAGGAATGCGTCGATATGCTCGCTCACGTCCCCCTGCAGTGCAAGGACCCCGATTCTAGCGTCCACGGGTCTGCAGCACCTCGTCTTCGCGGAGCTTGTGGACATCGAGACCGGGCATTGCATCGCCAAGGCCGGTGCTGACCTTTGCAATGACATTGGCATCATCGAAGTGGTTGACCGCTTCCACAATCGCTTTTGCCATCCGCTCAGGGCTTGAGGACTTGAAGATCCCCGATCCGACAAAGACACCGTCTGCTCCCAGTTGCATCATGAAGGCTGCATCGGATGGCGTGGCAATGCCTCCTGCCGAGAAGTTGACAACCGGGAGCCGGCCACGTTCCGCACATTCGAAGATGAGCTCGGCCGGCGCCTCGATCTCGCGGGCGTAATCAGCCATCTCTTGCTTGTCGAGCCCCCGGAGCATCCGGATCTCGCCCATGATTGTGCGCATGTGGCGGACAGCCTCGACAACATTGCCGGTACCTGCCTCTCCCTTGGTACGGATCATGGCAGCTCCTTCATTGATCCTGCGGAGTGCCTCACCGAGGTTGCGTGCACCGCAGACGAAGGGGACCTTGAACTGTTTCTTATCGATATGGTATTGTTCGTCGGCAGGGGTCAGGACTTCACTCTCATCGATCATGTCCACGCCAAGTACTTCCAGTACCTGGGCTTCGACAAAGTGCCCGATCCGCACTTTTCCCATGACCGGGATAGAGACTGCGTCGATGATCTCGGCAACTTTCTCCGGGTCTGCCATGCGGGCCACACCGCCAGCTTTCCGGATATCGGACGGGACCCGTTCAAGGGACATGACTGCGACGGCGCCGGCTTCCTCGGCAATCTTTGCCTGCTCGGCATTAACGACATCCATGATGACGCCCCCTTTCTGCATGGATGCAAAGCCGCGCTTGAGAAGCTCAGTGCCAAATCTCAGTTCTTCAAGTTTCATATACCGGTACTATTGATCATCCAACCCAATAAAAACAGTGCACTGGCGGCAATAATTGCAAACATCACCGTAACGGCACGGGTTGCAGCAAGGATGTCAGGTCCGGCATCATCAAGTTTTTTGTGTCCATCCCCGATCGTATAAACACCGGGTTTCTCAAATCGTATTCCGGTGCCCCCGGCCATTGCCCCCATGACTATCCCGCCATTGAACCCGGGGCGTTTGTGCCCATCACGACGCATTACCCTGACTGCCTCCCCGAAGGTTCCTTTGGAAATGAACCAGATGAGGAGGAGAAGAACCGTAATACGGGCAGGGAGAAAATTGCAGATGTCATCCATCCGGGCTGCACACCAGCCGATCCGCTCGCGTTCATCCCGGTACCCGAGCATTGCGTCCATGGTATTCACCGCACGGTAAAAAGCAGCCCCGGCAAGCCCGAAAACGGCGAAGAAACAGAGGGGAGAGATGATACTGTCAGTCAGGTTCTCGGTCATGGATTCGTACCCTGCCGAGAGAATATGTTCCCGATCCAGTTTCGCGGTATCCCGGGAAACCAGCATGCTGACTTTTTCCCGTCCGGATTCAACCCCCGCTTTCAGGGCATCCGTGACTGCCTTCGTGTGTTCTTCAAGTGCCCGCCAGGCCAGACAGCATTTCAGCAGGAGCGGCGCGATAAGGATATATACGTACCAGGGTGAGTACCAGCTGAACAGGAAAAAAGGGACGGCTGCAAGGGATACCGTCAGAAACCAGAAGATAACCCCGAAAACCCGCTGAAGTTTGGGGGGGTAAAGGCCAGGTTTCCCCCATAACCCGATGAATGAACCCAGTAATGCGACCGGATGCCACCGGGAATGAGGATCCCCGGTCAGCCGGTCAATGATCAGCGCAGCACACAGGACGGTGGCTGCGAGGGTTAATCCTGCCGGTACCATGTGTACAATGCCCCGACAATGAGGAAGAGGAAGGAGGCGATATTCAGAAATTCAATTTTTGTAGTGAGCCAGGCGCTGTATAGGATCAGCGCAATGCCCATCATCACCATGAGCAGGTGGGGCCGGCCCTGGGCAACCGGCTGGAGCGGGAACTCCTCCTGTACAACCGGGCGAATCCGCTGGGGAGGGATGACCTTGACCCTCATGGTGGTTTTCACAATCCCGTATCCTGCGATGATCTCAATGTCGAAGAAACCTTCGTGGCTCTCTTTTTTTATGGGAATTGCCAGGATCGATTCGTCGACGACATACAGGTTTTCGTGAAAAAAGTCGGTATACATGCTGGCATTGGACGAGCTCCCCGTGATATGGATCGGGGCTCCCCGGTTCAGGAAATGAAGGTACAGGGTGCTGCCAATCTCCGCACTGATGACCTCTTTTGGGAGGTCAATTGAGTTGATACCACTGCGGTTCAGGTGGATGTCATACCCGGGATCAGACCCTCCCGCAGCCGGGGATATAACCATGGATACTGGCAGCGGGAGGTTCATACCGGTACCTTTCTACTGGTTTGTACGCGGGAGGAGATCGGGGATGCCCTCGTGAATGGGATAGTCCACCTTACAGGCCGCACAGTGGAGATCCCCCTCAAGGATCTCTTTCTCGTCTTCAGTCCTGACATGGAGGGTGAGGTCCCCCTTGCAGACCGGGCAGCAGAGGATATCCATGAGCGAGCGCTTCATGCCAGTTCATCCCGGATATCAATGATCTGGGTGATTTCGGGGCCGGTGGAGATGAGACCGACCGGGCTGCCGATGTCGTCCTCGGCCTGCCGGATGAAGTCTTTTGCCTTCTTTGTCCGCTGGCTGATTTTTGTTGCTCCGAAACAGGCCTTGTCAACATTATCGATACCCGTGATGGCTGCAATCGTACAGCCATTGATCATGGCAGAGTACCGCGCCATCTCCCCATCCCATCCGCCAACACGCCGCTGGCGGTGGGTGACGGTTCCGAACTCCTGGATTCCCATTGCATCGGACTGGGCGATAGGCATCTCTGTACTGAACGGGCCTTCCCCGACCCGGGTCGGGTATGCTTTGAAAACAACGATAACATCATCAATGCGGGTTGGCCCGACGCCGTTGTCAGCTGCTATCTGCGACGCAGAGGTGTCTTTGCTGGTCACAAAAGGATAGGTGCCATAATAGAGTGAGATCCCAAAGCCCTGCGTGCCTTCCAGCAGGATATTGTTCCCCTTCCTGATCTCATCATCGATAGCCTTGGGGACATCAAGGAGGTATTCCGCGAGTTCCGGCACATCCTTTGCCTGCGGTGAGACCCGCATGACCCGGTCAGAATTGGCCGGCCCGCAACCGGAACCGGTGCTCCCGATCTTCTTTGCAAGGTGATCGCTGCCTTTGTCCCGGGCAATATGTTCCTCGGTGATTACCCCGCATCGTTTATCGACAAAGACCCTGCCTTTTACGCCAAGTGTCTCGACTTCGTGCTTCAGGACACGGGGGTCAACGAGGACGCCGCTGCCGATACAGAGTTTTGCATCCTTGTATACAAAACCTGACGGGACCATGCGGACGCCGTATTTCTTCTCTCCGACCTGGACCGTGTGGCCGGCATTCGGACCTACACCGCCGCGGGAGATGATTACAGGTTTATCCTTATGGGCGATGTGGGCAACAACCTTGCCCTTGCCCTCATCCCCAAAAAATCCACCTACGATGATCGAACAGCTCATTGTCTTTCATGTAGTATTGGTTGAGTCCCAAAATAAACTATCCCTCACGGGATTCATCGGGTCCCCGGATGGATAATCTATTTAAAAAATTGTGAGAACTGGCGGGGAATTTCAGTTAAAGCCCGCTGATAAAAAGTTCCATTCTTCTGAGGGCTTCAGCCAGGTCCTTGCGGGAGACTGCATAGGCACACCGGATATGCCCCTCCCCGCCACTGCCAAAGACGCTGCCGGGGACAACCGCAACTTTCTGTTCCCTGAGCAGCTGCTCGGCGAACTCAACATCAGAGAGGCCGGTCTTTTCCACTGAAGGGAAGGCATAGAATGCCCCTTCGGGAACATGGCAGGGGAGACCAATCCGGTTCAGTCCTGCTACAAACATGTTGCGGCGGAGACGGTACTCATTGACCATGCTGTTCTTGTCCTCCTCTGCCGAGCGGAGTGCCTCCACCGCCCCGACCTGTCCCATGACGGGTGCACAGAGCATCACGTACTGGTGGATCTTCAGGGCGGCATCACAAAGTTCACGGGGAGCGCAGAGATAGCCGATGCGCCAGCCGGTCATGGCATACGCTTTCGAGAACCCGTTGAGAGTGATCGTCCGTTCCCGGAGGTCCCCCACTGTTGCCGCAGCACAATGGCGTTTCTCATAGGAGAGTTCGGAGTAGACCTCATCGCTGATAAGCAGGAGATCATGATCAATGACCAGATCGGCAATCGAATTCAGATCTTCCCTGGTCATCACGGCCCCGGTCGGGTTATTGGGGAAATTGATGATGAGGGCCTTGGATTTCCGGGTAATTTTCTCGGCAAGGCTATCCGGGTTCAGCTTGAAATGGTCCTTTTCAACACAGCTGATCGGTACAGCTGTTCCATCCGCAAGGGTGACGCAGGGGGCATACGAGACATAGCTCAGCTGGGCTATAAGGACTTCATCGCCGGGATCCACGATGGAAAGAATGGCAATATCGAGCCCTTCTGAGACGCCGGTGGTAATGATGATCTCGTTGTTGCTGTCATAGTCCAGATTGTAGGTCTGTGCCAGGTGCCGGGAGAGCGAGTCACGGAGAGTCTGGAGGCCGCGGTTGGATGTATAGGAGGTGGTGCCCTGTTCTATTGAGTAGATACTGGACTCACAGATATTCCATGGTGTACGGAAGTCCGGTTCACCCACGCCAAGGGAGATGACATCCTGCATGGTGAGGACAAGGTCAAAAAATTTCCTGATTCCCGATGGAGGTATCTCCTGTGCACGTGCTGAAACAAAGTTGCGCATGGTGCCACCTTACGGGGAATAGGGCAGACGCTCCGTCTCGGGTTGTTCAAAGAACGCGTTGCCATTCTCCTTGTAGGTTTTCATCACGATGTGGGTAGCCGTTTCCCGTATCCGGTCCATCGGTGCAACATGCTCGGAGACAAACCGGGAGACTTCCTGCATATTCTTTCCGGTAACGATGACCTGGAGATCGTAGGTGCCGGTAATAAGACGCAGCGTCTTGACCTACCGGAAACGGCAGAGACGTTCGGCAATCCGGTCGTACCCGAAGTCCCGCTCAGGGCTGACCTTCAGTTCAATAATGGCGGAGACCTCCCAGTTGACAACGGTGGAATAGCCCTTGATGATCCGTGCGGCTTCAAGAGCTTGTACCCTGCCTGCAACCTCCGTGGTTGTGAGATTGGTCATGGTCGCAATTTCTTCTTCCGAGAGCCGGCTGTTCTCCTCAAGAATGCGGAGGATTTCAAGGTCTTTTTCAACATATCACCTGAACCAGGTCTTGAGCCACTTGGTTTCCATCTGGGATACGTCAAGGTCCTTGAGTCCGTTCAGACGCGGATCCTTGAGTACCACTTCGCGGATCTTGCCGGTATTTGAATCGAACCACATCTCTTTTGTCCTGCCATACCGCCCGCGGCTTACGACACGGGTATTAATGACACCCAGCATGTTCAGCTCTGAGATGAGATCCGTGATCCTGCGGTGGGTGAGGACGTCAAGTTCTATTGTAGGGGCAATATCCTGATATATACGTGAGACTTCTCCGCTCGTAAAGATATTCTGCCCCAGCTGTTCCAGGACGAGCATCGAGAAGAGGATCAGCTTGCTCTGTGTGGGGAGCGTTGCAATGCACTCGATCATGCTGTCGGTCTCGATCTTAGCCTGGGCAAGTTTCACATGCGACTCGGTTACCTGGGCAGAGTCATCCCGGTCTGCCAGCTCACCGGAGATGCGGAAGAGGTCAAGCGCACGTCTTGCATCCCCGTGTTCCTGGGCGGCAAGAGCTGAACAGAGGGGGATCACACCATCAGCAATGGCCCCGGGCATAAAAGCCCCGTCGGCGCGCTGGGCCAGGATATCCACCAGCTGGGGGGCATTGTAAGGTGGGAAGACAATCTCCTCTTCCGAGAGCGAGGAGAGGACCCGCGGATCGAGGAAGTCCTTGAAACTCAGGTCGTTTGAGATCCCGATAATACTGACTTTGGAATTCTTGAGATCGGAGTTGATCCGGGTAAGGTTATAGAGGGTGTCATCCCCGCTCTTCTTGACGAGCTTGTCGATTTCGTCCAGGACAATGACAAGGACACCGCCACCGGCTTCAAGCTGGTTCTTGAGCTCAGCATACACCTGGTCCGTGGGCCACCCGGTCATTGGGATGTGGGTGCGGGTCTTATCGCTGGCAACTTCATCCGGGACATCAAGGCATTTCGCAATCTGGGCCAGGACCCGGTACTGGGTATCAATCACTTCGCAGTTCAGATGAACGATCTGGCACAGCGTTCCCATCTTGCTGCTTGCCTTCTCCAGTTCTGAGCCCACATACCGGACGCAGGCTGTTTTTCCGGTGCCGGTTTTACCATAAATAAGAATATTTGAGGGGGTTTCATTCCGGAGAGAGGGGGCAAGGATTGAGGCAACCTCATCAATTTGGGGCTTCCGGTGTGGCAGGATCTGCGGACGATAGGAGTGTCTGAGTACCTCGCGGTCTTTGAAAATCCGGTTGTTGGTGAGGTATTTTTTGAATAATCCGGTAGAAGCGTCTTCAGTTTCAGGCATGGTTACACAGTGGAGCTGAGAGTTTGTAGGATGAGACTAAAAAACGATTGGTTTGTTCGGATTATAAACCCCTTTATTTCGCTTGGAAATCTTGTATTTCCGATGTTATTTTTGAAAAAAAGGCTGATTCTCACTATTTTTATTATTTTATTAATTTTTGATTTTTCCGGTAAAAGACCTGTATCGCGCAATTTATTTTGAGATCTCCCATGAATTTTCCTGAAAATATTTGATCAGGGAGACACCCCTTCATTTCGTGTGGAATTTTATGAATGCTGATGTTTATATCAGCAGGATTTACAAAATGAAGAGCCATTTTAAAATATGTTGTCAATAGTATATAAATAATGTGAATTTAATCTGGCCTGTTTCTCGTTTCATGAGAAAAATCCAAAAACAAAATACTTAAAATTTGAACTTAAAATTAAAAATTATCGAAAAATATTAAGATTTCCAGTAGAAACAATGGGGAGTGCCAGTACGAAGTCTGTTGGTTACCAATAAGGAATTCTCATTACCATGCAACACGTAAAACCTTCTCTATTATGAAAAATGAACACATTCAGCCTTTTGATATCACCGGTGCGGTCATCACGGTTTCAACCACCCGGAGCGTGGCAACTGATACCAGTGGAAAAACCATAGCAGATCTGCTCGGAAAAAAGTCAATTCCTGTTAAACACTATGCCATTGTTCCGGATCATGTTGATGCTATCCGGGATGAACTCTATGACGCTCTCAAGCAGGCGAACTGCATTATCATCAACGGCGGCACCGGTCTTACGCGTGATGATTGTACGATCGAGGCGGTATCTCCCCTTCTCGAGAAGAAACTTGACGGGTTTGGAGAGTTTTTCCGGATGAAAAGTATCCAGCAGATTGGCACATCATCCATGCTTTCCCGGGCAGTTGCAGGAATTATAGGAGGAAAAGCGGTCTTCTGCATCCCGGGATCCACCCCCGCTGTGACCCTTGCAACAACAGAGCTCATCCTCCCTGAGATTGCCCATATCATCAGTCATGCCAACCGCTGAAATTGTTCTTTCCGGGATCACGTTTAACAGAATCCGCTTATACCATTTTTCCACCTGAATTCCGGTCCGTTTTAAACGAGGAAGTTCCATCGACATAGCCAGGTTTCCACTCCTGCTTTTTTCAGGGGCGAAAACCGGGAAATATCGGCGGGACCGGATGCTTTCTTTTCCAAAAAAGGTAAGCATACTGCTACGGTTGTTCTTTGGCAAAAAGGAATAAGTCTCTCACCGCAGGACCTGCAGCAGGGCTACCCGCTCCAGGACCAGCTCGGGGAGATGTTCGGGCCCTCCTGCGGCTTCTATCTCTTCAGGAGACACAGAAAAGTTCTGCATCAGCTGCTCTGCCTTTTTGCAGTCAATGAGGTCCCAGTCCTCCCGGGTATACTGGAATAATGGAGCAAGCGCGGTCCAGCTCTCCTCGCCCCGGTCCGGTGAACAACAGATCCAGACCCGGTTCTCGCCCTCATGGATCCCAAAAGATGCCCCGGTATTGCACTGGCGGGACCCTGCAGCATACAGGAGCGACTCCATCTCGATGGTATTCGAGATATTCGTTCCCTTCTCAAATGCCCGCAGGGCAAAAGAAACCGCGGTCAGGGCATGGGCCCTGCCGGCGATCATATCAGCATTGAAACAGATGATATGCACATCATGAAGCTCCCCGGCTGCCTGAAGATGCCGGAGGAATTCCGATCGATCAGTGATCGTGCAGTGCGCCGCCCGGATAGTACTGAAAGATGACAAATGGTGCATGCAATCATCCGAAGTGTGAAAATGTTGACTGGCCTGCTTTATTATTCTCACCCGGTTTTTTTGGTTCCGGCTTTAACCCCTTCTCCTCCATCCCCGGTGAGGATCTCCCCCCCCTCTCCAGCTGGACAAAGATCTGCTCTGCAATTCCCCTGCCGATGATCCTGGTTACCTGCTCGATGCCGGCTGCCCGTACAGACTCAGGTGTTGTCAGATTGTTATTGAAGAGCCGCCGTGCACGGACTCGCCCGATACCCCTTAGTTTCACGATCGGGAGAAGCTCGCGTCGTATCCCGTTCTTCATGCAGGTCTCGAAATCCCGGATCTGCGAATGGAATGCCGGCATAAACATCCGTGAAAGCTCTCCTGAGGCATGCAGCAGCCAGTTGACACTTTCCACCATCCCATACACGTCTCCCGGGCCGACGCCGTACCGCTCACAGATCTGTGCATCGGGAAGTTCGTCTGCCCAGTCCGAGAGGAGCATTGCGGTCTTGATCGCCCGGTAATAGGTCTCTTCCTCGTCCTCATCCTGCGGCAGGGGGAGCCAGAGTCCCTCCTCATGTTCCTCGATCATCCGGTCCAGAGCCGGTTTGTCGGTGTTGCGGGCATAAAGGCGGGGCATATCGGGAGTGCTGCAGATGAGCTGGAGAAGACCGATATCGGTGTACGTTTCGCGTTCCCGGAGCGTGGAAATGATCATAGCTGCACTCCGGGGATCAATATAAAGCCGGGAGACAAGAGAGCCGAATTCGGTTGCCCCGATATGTTCACCGATTTCCAGTACCATCTCGGAGGAGACGAGGAATTTCAGGGCAGAATCAACGGCCCGCTGCATGAGCCGGCCATGGCGGTGTTCATGGGAATAGAAGCTCCGGTTCATGAAGGAGGCAAGTTCGTTACGGGTCCCGGCAAACCCGGATGCAATGAGGGAGAGGACATGAGTATAGAGGGCTGTCGGCTCTGCAATCCTGGAGTGCACTTCTTCGGCCGGTGCATCGATGTAATAATCGAAGAGCTCCCCGACCTGCCCCTCATCCTTGGCAATAAGCACCGCCTCCCCGTACGGGTCAAGGCGGGGCCGGCCCGCCCTTCCTGCCATCTGGTGGTATTCACTGGCCGGGATTGGCTGCATCCCCTCTCCCGCAGTGAACCGGAGATAATCACGAATGATAACGCGCCGGGCGGGAAGGTTGAGTCCTGCTGCTAGGGTTGGAGTCGAAGATATGCATTTGATGAGTCCCTTCCGGAACCCCTCCTCGACCACGAACCTCTCTTCCCGGCTCAGTCCTGCATGATGGAAGGCAGAACCCTTCTCAACACAGATGGCGAGGCTCTTTCC
>Ga0172367_10008276_pt1 | contig 11657 bp, 10 predicted proteins | sample Lak10m_FD_114542 | JGI IMG/M metagenome (GOLD analysis project Ga0172367, IMG submission 114542) | Freshwater microbial communities from Kabuno Bay, South-Kivu, Congo - kab_022012_10m | ecosystem: Environmental > Aquatic > Freshwater > Lake | place: Democratic Republic of the Congo: South-Kivu...
GAAATCGATTTGACTTTGTTGGAAGGGAGAAAATTGAGGGTGCAGTTGCGAATAGAGCTCATCGAGGGATTTGAGGGATTTGTCGTTTTTGTTAAAGATGTAGATGTTGAATATAAAGTGCATACTAAATACAAGGCCCAGCTGGCGAAAAATCAGGAATTGATCGCTGGTTTGATTCGCAATCTAACGGAAGTTGAATTTCTAAGTAAAATTACAAGCAATTTTTCTCTTTCTGAAGATGTCGTTACCCTCTTGACTGCCATTTGCGAAGGATTAGAAAGAGATTTGGGATTTAAAAGAGCTTCTTTTTTAACTTTTAAAGATGGAAAAATTGAGTCTTCTTCGAAGAATCACCGAATTCACGGTTCAGTACGCTATATTACAAAAGAGTTAGAAGCAAAGGCCTTGGAGATGGAGTCGGAGCCCCCCGGAGCCGTACATCTTTTGCAAATTCAAAAGACCGGTATGAAATGGCTAGTTGCCAACGTGAAACCTCGCCTTGAAAAAAGGCAAATGTTGGTTGTCATGTTGGATTCGAGTTCAGCAGAAAGCGAGTCCAAAGTATTTTTGGCAAATTTGTGTGTGAATGTGAGTACGCTTTTGGATACCAGATCGCTTTATGTTGCAGCTTCCTCAGATCCTCTAACTAAAGTATTCAATAGAAGATATTTTGATTCCCGAATATCATTGGAGGTTTCAAAAGTGACCAGCGAATTTTCTGTGATGAGCTTACTTATTGTAGATGTAGATCATTTCAAAAAAATCAATGATACTTTCGGACATCACGGTGGAGATATTGTGTTAAAGGCAGTTGCGGATCGCCTAAAATACAAACTCAGAGATGAGGATATCGTTGCACGAATTGGTGGAGAAGAATTTGCATTAGTTCTTCCAGGAACAAGGGCTGAAGAGGCCATGGCCGTTGCAGATCGGCTTCGTTTAGCCCTGAGTTCAACTCCCATTGAAATTTCAAATGGCAACGGTCAAATTGTTACAGTACAAGTGACAGCTTCTTTTGGAGTTTCTGAAATGAGTCCGGGTTCGACAATCAGTGGTGTTGAACTTTATCAAGAAGCAGATGCAGCATTGTATTTGTCGAAGTCAAATGGGCGAAATCAAGTAAGCTTGTATCAGAAAAATCATAAGAAGGCTGCTTAAGGGAAAAAAAATTGTTCAGTCTTGACCCAACTCGAAGTTCCATTTAACCTCGGGGCAATCCATGGGATCAATGAAATGAATAAGGCTGAATTAGTTATTGCAGTGGCAAAAAAATTAAATCTCACAAAAGTACAATCTGAAAATTTTTTAGATGCAACTCTGGATATCATTCAAAAAACGGTGTCTAAGGGCGAAGAAGTTAAGTTAGTGGGTTTCGGTTCCTTCACAAGGCAGTCTAAAAAAGCGCGAGTAGGGCGCAATCCTAAAACCGGTGAGAGTGTTGAAATTCCAGGCACTCGCGTTCCTCGATTTAAGCCTGGCAAAGAGTTTAAGAATTCCATGAAATAATTTATTTGAATAGCATCCGCCATAATGGGCGAGAGAGGGTATCCATGCAGCAAGAAACGACCACAATTTTTGAGCCTTTTAAAATAAAAATGGTGGAGCCTCTTCCTATCTTGTCACCTGAAGAGCGAAAAGTAAGAATTAAAGAAGCGCATTTTAATTTATTTTGTTTACCGTCTAAATATGTCACTTTTGATTTTTTAACAGACAGCGGAACCAGCGCGATGTCTGCGGAACAATGGGCCGGTATGATTCGCGGCGATGAGTCCTACGCGGGGTCGCCAAGTTTTGAGAAATTTGAAGCTGTTGTTGGTGGAGTAACAGGAATGCCTTATGTTATTCCAACTCATCAGGGTCGGGCAGCAGAGGCTTTGCTAATGCGGGCGATGATTCAGGAGGGGCAAATTGTCATTGGGAACACTCACTTCGATACGACCCGAGCTAATATTCAGGATGCAGGGGCTGAGGCATTGGATCTACCTGATCCCGGAACTTTGAATTCTGATAAATTTGCACCCTTCAAGGGAAATATTGATTTGGGGCGTCTCAAGGAAATTTTAGCAGGCAGAGGCTTGGGCAAAGTTGCGGCTCTTATTATGACTGTGACAAATAATTCAGTGGGGGGGCAGCCCGTATCTATGGAAAACATAAGGGCTGCCAAAAAAATAGTAGATGAATACAATATTCCATTGTTTATTGATGCGGCTCGATTTGCCGAAAATGCTTACTTTATAAAGTTAAGAGAACCAGGTTACGAAAATAAGTCCGTTAAAGAGATCGCCGGTGAATTGTTTTCCTATTCGGATGGAGTTTTGATGAGCTCCAAAAAAGATGCCTTTGGTAATATTGGAGGTTTTCTTGCGTTAAAAAATTCCGAACTAGCTCAAAAAGTTCGTAGCCTGATGGTTATTACTGAAGGTTTTCCAACCTATGGAGGCCTTGCAGGAAGAGATTTAGAAGCTTTGTCAATAGGGCTTCACGAGGTTCTCGACGAGAATTATTTGGCCTATCGGCTGCGTTCAACAGAGTATCTGGGCAAAGGTCTCGCCGATGCGGGTTTAAAAATGGTTATTCCCTTCGGCGGTCATGCTGCCTATATTGATGCAGGCGCAACCTTGCCTCATATTCCTCCACATCAGTTTCCCGGGCAATCTTTGAGCGTGGCTCTTTATCAGGAAATAGGAGTGCGAAGTGTGGAAGTTGGAACAGTCATGCTCGGGTGCAGGGATACTCAAACTGGGGAAGAAAAACTAGCCCCTAAAGAACTAGTTCGTTTGGCCCTTCCAAGGAGAGTTTATACTCAAAGCCATATTGATTATATTTTAGAACAAGCATGCAGAATGCGAAGGAACTTAGAAAAATTACGAGGCTATGCTTTTACCTATCAGGCACCCGTCTTAAGACATTTTACAGCCCATTTTCGGGAGCTTTAAAGTTTTTCCATAATTCTTTGAGCTTCTTCTTCGTCAATAAGAATGAACTTGTTTTCGGGTTCCTCATAGGCATAGATGTTGGCAGTTTTGAGATCAAACCACCAGCCATGGATTTTCAATAAGTTTTGTTCTATTTTCTCTTTCACTGCAGGATAGGTGCGTAGATGATCTAACTGAAGGAGTACGTTTTGTTGAGACAAAAAATTTAACGGAGATAAGTTTTCACCAATAAGTGAAAGATGTGTTTTTGCGGCTTCTCCATGTCTTAACCAAGATCTTAAATTTGTCGGAGCAACTTTTCCGCGACCCGTGAGGATGGCATTCATGGCTCCACACTCGGAGTGGCCACATACAATAATTTGGGATACATTGAGGTTCATGACTGCAAATTCAATTGCGGCTGCCTCGGATTCATCCGCCAGAGAATGACCGTCGATATCGCAGGTTGGAATAAGGTTTCCAACATTACGAACCACAAAGAGATCCCCGGGATCGGTGGATGCAAAAACATTGGGAACGACACGACTATCAGAACAAGCGATAAATAACGTATCTGGATTTTGTCCTAAGGCCAGTTTTGAAAATTTCTCTCGGTACTCGGGTTGAACGTTTTTTCTAAATTCAACAATCCCTGAAATTAGCTTTTTCATTTTGATATTCTCCTATTGATGAATAATTTCTTCGGTTTTCAAACCGGTCAATTTATGGATCCCGCGGAATAAATACCAAAAAAGTCCCAACATAAAAATTATGGAGGGAACCATAATTACAAAAAGTGATGTGGAAGTCATTTTTGCAATTTGTTCATTCAGTAGTATAGATCTTTGATCAGAGGGTAGGGCCTCATTGATCGGTAAAAAAATTCGTTGAGCTAAAATAAAATTTAAAATCGCACTGAATAAAAACGAAAGCGAAAGAAGGAAAGTTGCTTTTTTTATATGCAATCTAAATTTTTCCTGGCTGGAATTTTCATGGAGTTTTTCTTCAAGGAGCTCTATTTTAATAACACTGGGATTGAGGAATAATGTTTGTATAAAGGGAGATTTTGAAAACGCAGATCCAAATACGAATAGGCCGATTAATCCCGGAAACGCAGCATCTTTTATGGCAAACCAGATGCCTCCCAATCCTGAAAGGGCTAGTCCCCCAGTAAAGCCCACATTGAGTAGGCCTAAAAGGGAGAACATATTAAATTTTCTTTTTTTAGCCAGTTCAAATAGGCCGTAGCCCAGAGGGAAGGCCAGAGCAATGAGCAGAGAATAAAGAGGGGTCAAGAATTGGTGCCCTTTATTGAGAATAAAAATAGGCAAAACTATATTGCAGACAATATTTAAAAAAGTATGTTCATTTTGTGGTTTTTTCACTGATTCTGACATGAGTCTATGATGATTGCCCAAAATAAAAAAGACAAGTTTTAAGTTTCAATTCTTCTGAAAAAGTGCTTGCTTTATTGGAAACCTCCTAATTTAATGGGCCAATTGTTAAACAACGAGTCTCATGCAAGGGTGCATGGACTCATTCATAAAATAATCAAGAAGGGATTTTAAAATGAAAGGTATTTTATCTGCACTTGTTTTGGCATTGGCATTCACAACGGGATTTACTTGTTCTAAAAATGCTCCGACAGAGCAAACTCAAACGCAAGAAGCTCCAGTAAATCAAGAGCAAATGGCGACTCCGCCAGCAGCATCGGCACCTCCTGAAGGCGCTCCTGCGGCACAACCAGAAGCTGCAACTCCTGGGGCTCCTGCTGAAGCATCACCGGCTGGCCACTAGTTTTAGAGGAAGGATGAATGGGGCTTTCAACGGGTCCCGTTCTGCCTGTTTTAGTTTTTTAAGGACGCTTATTTTTTGTTCAAGCTTTCTGTTCTGAATATTCGAACGTTCTTTCAATAGAATGTTTATTCTAAATCTACCTAGATGTTTAGGTGAATTTAAAAATTCCCCCTCCTGGACTTTCCCTTTTTTGATTGCCCTTGACTCTCGATGGAAGTGTAATAGAAATCATTGGAATCCAATGATAAAAATTAAATTTTGCAAACGACGATGAGGGGGAACGAGTGGAATTCATCAGTCAATATCACGGTTATTTTTTAGAAAACTGTACTGCAGTCTGCGTTTTGGGATCGGTGGTTTTATTACTTCTGGTGGGGTACTTGAGTAGTCCTTTGATAGTATGGACTTTAGCAATGGCCGTCATCCTTTTTGGATTTGGTGCGCCCCCTGAACTTATGATTTTATTTTTGGTAGTTGCTGGCATTTTTAATTTTCGGCCCTTGCGAGCGATGTTTGTTTCTAGCGGGGTAATGAAGTTACTCAAAAAGCTGCAAATTGTACCTAAGATTTCTGAAACAGAGCGAGTTGCTTTAGAAGCGGGAGTTACTTGGGTTGAAAAAGATTTATTTTCCGGGAAGCCAAATTTTAATACCATGATGGCGGAACCCTATCCGCACCTGACTCCTGAAGAACAAGCTTTTTTAAATGGTCCAGTGGAAGAACTGTGCCGAATGATTGATCCTTGGAAATTATATCGCACTCGCGATATTGATAAGGAAGTTTGGGAGTATATAAAGAAGCAAAAATTCTTTGGAATGATTATTCCAAAAGAATACGGTGGCCTGGGTTTCAGTGCGCTAGCTCATTCGGAAGTTGTCATGAAAATCGCCTCGCGTTCCATGTCCACAGCGGTTACAGTGATGGTTCCAAACTCCTTAGGCCCTGCAGAATTACTTGTCCACTACGGAACAGATGAGCAAAAAAATTACTTTTTGCCTCGTTTGGCTCGTGGCGAAGAGATTCCTTGTTTTGGTTTAACTGAGCCCTTAGCAGGATCCGATGCGGGTTCGATTACTTCTCAGGGTGTTTTATTTAAAGGACCCGACGGAAAATTATCTATTCGTTTAAATTGGAATAAGCGTTACATCACTCTTGCAGCGGTATCCACCATTGTAGGACTTGCATTCCGTCTTCGCGATCCTGAAAATTTATTAGGTCAAGGGGAAGACCTTGGCATTACCTGTGCCTTGATACCAGCCAATACGCCGGGAGTTGTTTTAGGACGTCGCCATGATCCTTTAACTATTCCGTTCTATAATTGTCCAACCCAGGGCAAAGATGTTGTTGTTTCGATTGATGCAGTTGTGGGGGGTGCGAGTGGTTGTGGTAAGGGATGGTCCATGTTGATGGATTGTTTAGCTGCAGGACGAGGAATTAGTCTACCGGCTCAGGCAACTGGTGGTTCAAAATTAGCAACGCGAGTGACTTCAGCTCAAGGTGTTGTTCGTAAACAATTTGGTGTATCAATCGGCAAATTTGAAGGGATTGAAGAGCCTCTTGCTCGTGTGGGAGGATATACCTACGGACTAGAAGCAATGCGCCGCTATACCCTAGGTGCTTTAGATAAAGGTATTAAACCACCGGTAATTACAGCCATGGTGAAGTATTATTCCACGGAACTGGGGAGAAAAATTATTATAGATGCTATGGATATTTTGGGGGGAGCAGCAATCTCTATGGGCCCTCGAAATCTTTTGGCGGAAATTTATATGGGCACTCCTATCGGAATTACTGTTGAGGGCGCGAATATTATGACACGTACCTTGATTGTTTTTGGTCAGGGTGCACTTCGAGCCCATCCTTTTGCGTTTGCTGAAGTTAAAGCCCTAGAGGCTAATGATTTGAAGGGTTTTGATGCAGCGTTTTGGGGGCATATCGGCCATATTATTAGAAATACTTGTCGAAGTATTTTACTGTCGGTGACTCGCGGTTATCTAACTTGTGCTCCGAGCTGTCATCCCAGTTTGAAAGTGTACTATCGTCGGTTGTCATGGGCTTCCGCAAGTTTTGCCGTATTAGCTGATGTAGCGATGGGAACCCTGGGCGGTTCTCTAAAATTAAAAGAGAAAATTACAGGTCGTTTTGCAGACATTTTGGCGCATATGTACATTGCAACAGCGGTGCTTCGTCGATTTGAAGCTGAAGGTCGTAAACCTGAAGATTTGCCTTTTGCAATTTTCAATCTCAAACATTGCATGGTTGAGATTCAGAAGGGCTTTGACGGTGTTTTTGATAATTTGAGGATTCCTGGTTTAACTTGGTTTTTTAAAGGGTGGTTGGGTGCATGGTCGCGTATTAACTCCTTAGGCAGTTTGTCTTCTGATTATTGGACCCATGTCATGGCTTCTTCATTGATGGAAAATGTAGAATTAAGAAATCGTATGACGGAAGGAATTTATATTCCTAAAGATATTAATCAACAGTTGGGACGTATGGATCACGCTTTTGAGTTAGTTCATAAATCAGAGGCCATTGAGAAAAAAATTAGAAATGCAGTTAAAGAGGGAGCTCTACCTCGTAAAAAAATTGGACTTCTTGTGGAGGATGCTCGTAAGAATAAAATTATTAGCGAAGATGAATTTAATTTAATGCAAGAATGCGATCTCGCTCGATTAGATGCGATTCAAGTCGATGATTTTGATGAGAAGGAATACCGAGCTCGCACTTAGTAACGGTATTTCTTTTTACTCTCATTGAACATTTTCTAAAGAATATGAACCCGAAGTTCCGGCAAAGGACTTTGGGTTTTTTTATGCGTGAGTTTTTGGTGTTGTACTCTCTACGGCACTCGTTTCACGGACTACCACAACTTTAATTTGTCCCGGGTAATTGCATTCTTCCTCAATTCGTTTAGCTATTTTCTTTGCTAAATCAAGTGCTTTAACATCATCCACTTTTTTACTATTGACCATGATTCGGCATTCCCGACCACCACTGAGTACGAAGCAATCAGTAACCCCATCAAAACTGCGAGCAATATCCTGTAATTCTGTAACCTTCTGATTATAGGATTCAATGGTAGAGCGCCTTGCACCGGGGCGAGCACCTGAAATGGCATCCGCGGCAATCACGAGAAAATCCAATTCTACTTGTGGAGTGACATCGTAATGATGGGCACGTACAGCATGTACGACTTCAACTGATTCATTTCTCGCCTCAATAAAATCAGCGCCGATCATGGCATGTCCACCATCCATAACGTGGTCCATGGATTTTCCGATATCATGAAGCATTCCGCATCGCCGAGCTTTTCGAATTTCCAAATTCAATTCAGAAGCAAGTAAGCCGGCAAGCCATCCTACCTCGCTACAATGAAAATATTGATTTTGGGTAAATGAATATCGATAACGGAGAGAACCCATCATTTGCTTTATTTCGGGGTGGAGACCTTCCAGCTTCAATTCTCTAGCAATTAAGTCGCCATCACTACGAATGGTTCGAAATAATTCTTGTTTTTGTTGATCATTCACTTTTTTAATAGTTTCTGGAGTAATTGGTTTTCGATCTTTAAATAATTTTTCTAGAATTCTTCTTGTTAATTCGCGCCGTACAGGATCGAATCCAGCGACGCCCACAAGATCTGTTTCTGGATCGACGATGATATCGCAGCCAGTGACTTCTTGGAGTGTCTTAATGTTTTCGCCTTTTTCATCACATAAAAATTTTCGGGCCTGGGGATCTGGAAAATTAACAGCTCCGATTCCTCGCTCAGGGCAATAGGGCCGAGCAAAGCGATCTATAGAAATGGCCAAAATTCGTTTAGCGTAAATTTCTGCATGTTCCTTAGCATCTTCAATCAATGAATCAGCTTTACTCTGTGCACTCCTTTGAGCCTCGTGAATATCTTCCTCAATCATGCGATTTTTAAAATCATCAATAGAAATTTGTAATCGATCCGCAACTTTGGTGCGAAATTCTAAATTTAGTTGATGAAGGGACTCGCGGCGCTTTTCAAGACTTTCTTGTCGATTTTGAATTTGATTCTCTCTCTGTAAAAGAACTTGTTCAGCTTCTTGTAATAATTTGCGTTTTTCTGCTGTGATTTCATCATGTTTAGCCTTCTTTTCTTGAGCGATTTCTTGGAGCTCTTCGATTCTTTCTTCGCCTTTCAGTAGATCTCCCTGCACCTTGGTCCAATATTCAGTTTCAATCTCTTGAATACGTTCCTGCTCCTCTAAATTTTTAAGATCAATTTGTTCATTTAATTCATCTAAAACATCTGAAGCTTCTTCCTGAGCTGCTTGAATAGTTCTTTTTGCCAACCAGCGGTGAAAAACAAGGGCGAAGGCTCCCCCGAAGAGAGTGCTAATGAGGAAGGTCAGAATCCATTCTGTGGTCATAGTATTGACATCCTTGGTATAAGGTTTTCTTTATCCTATCTGAATTGCCGGAAAATCTCAATAGGAGGGGGGTGTTTTGGATGATTGACTGATGGCACCAGAGAGCCTATCTTGGGTCCTATGAAATCACTGCAACAATTTATTTTTCGATTCACAATAGGTTTGGTTTTGTCGGGGGCCTTGGGGTTTGCCTTATTTGCCTTCATCAAATATTATGATGTGATATTTGCTGAGAAAGTCATTGGCGAAATTTTTAAGGTAGAGCGTGTTACTACAAATGTGGCTTACATAACAGATATGTCGCAAAATCCATCGCCTCAAATGTTTTCCTTTGCGGTTGGAATTAAAGATCGAAATTCAGGCCAAATTTGGACGTCATCCAGCGAGGATCGACAATGGGCCGTTGCAAAGGAAGGGCTTTGCGTCGAAGCTGAGTTTTTGCCTTACCCACCTTGGAATTTGCAAAAAAAAGGGACCTATCATGGGGCTCGTATGATTCGGTTGTTTGAATGTGGAAGGACCCAGTAAATACTTATAGTCGAGTCCGATTTCTCATCGTATCCCGTCGTTGTTCGGCCGGGCGCTCATTGGTTTACTGTCAATTAATAGCTGATACCAAACTCAGTTACGCCCATTGGTCTACGAATTAAATGAGTTTGTTATGAGTTTGCTATTACTAGGGAAGCTAAGCCGATACCTTAGACATAATTTTTTGAACGAGTTCTTCTTTTCGCATAAAAGAAATACCAAATCCATCTTCATTCACCCAAATAACTTCTCCATTGAAAATTCTAGATTTTCCAATGGAGTCTAAATTAATTACACCTCGAATAAATTGTCCTTTACTGGGCCGCGAAGAAGATTGCCCGATTTCAACAAAAGCACCCGATTTGGAAATATTCCGCATGACTGCGATAATGGGACTTTGATTACTTCCATATATTTCGATATTTAAGATTTCTTCGGTGGAATATCGTATCGAGCGCTCGGGCCTTGAAGGGTCTGAATTCCCCTCGGCATTTTGTCTAAGAATCTTGCTCATTTTTAAGTCTCTCCCTTAAAAAATTAAAATCTCAGATGGTTCGTTCTTCTATTGTAATCGGAAGATTTTTTTAAAGCACTAGGATTAACTAGTTTGTGTCATCTTGGTACAAAGGGTGCCAGGTCCTGTTTCTGTATATGCTGCATCATTTTGTATTATTTTCCATTTTTACGACGTCTCAATTTGAAACATTATTTGTTTAATATATAAGATCTATTCATAACTCTGTTGGGCTTTTTTCCGACGATATTTTAGAAAGGAAAAAGGAATGGGTTCACTACGATCCAATTTTTCGAAAAGTTCAAATTTTTGCTCATCAAGCTCGGGAAAGTGAGCGTCCCCTTCAAAGGTTTTATGAATAAGAGTGAGGTAAATTAAATCACAATAAGAGAGAGTCTGACGGTAGATTTCTCCGCCTCCTGCTACATAAACCTCATCACCCCATTTTCCAGTCCGAAGCTCATTCCGAGCAGCGGAGATTGCTGTCTCCACGTCCTTTACAAAAAGGACTCTGTCCATGGTAGGCGACGCGGGAGCCGAGTTCCTACTTATCACAATATGAAAGCGATGAGGAAGTGGTTTGGCTCCTATAGAATCAAAGGTTTTACGACCTAAAATCAGAATATGTCCCTTAGTGGTAGTTCGAAAAAATTTTAAGTCCTCAGGAATATCCCAGGGAAGTTTGTTTTCTGTGCCAATCACTCTATTTTCAGAACAAGCTGCAATTTGAATCAATTTCATAGTCATATTTAAACTGAAATTTCAGCCTTAATTGTTGGGTGGGGATCGTAATCTAAAACTTGAATATCTTCATATTTAAATTGAAAAATATTTTTAATTTCGGGATTTAACCACAAACGAGGCAAAGAACGAAATGGCCTTTTCAATTGTTCTAGAGATTGTTCTCGATGATTTAAATAAATATGGGCGTCACCGAGAGTGTGAATAAATTCTCCTGGTTGTAAATTACAAGCCTGAGCCACCAGATGAATTAATAAAGCATAGCTTGCAATATTAAAAGGAACTCCTAAAAAAACGTCGGCACTCCTCTGATAAAGTTGGCAGGATAATTTTCCATGAGAGACATAAAACTGAAAAAAAGCATGGCAAGGGGGCAATGCCATTTTATCAACATCTCCCGGATTAAATGCAACGACAAGATGACGACGAGAATAGGGATCTTTCTTGATTCTTTCAATAACTTGGGAAATTTGATCTATCTCACGTCCATCAGAAGTTTCCCATGAGCGCCATTGTTTTCCATAAATAGGACCCAGGTTGCCATTGGCATCTGCCCATTCGTCCCATATGCTTACTTTATTGTCTCTTAAATACTTTATGTTGGTGTCACCATTTAAAAACCAAAGGAGTTCATGAAAAATGGATCGGGTATGAAGTTTTTTGGTAGTAAGTAAAGGAAAACCATCCTCCAAATCAAAGCGCATCTGATATCCAAACACTCCAATGGTACCAGTTCCCGTTCGATCCTCTCGAATGGTACCA
>Ga0172367_10008277_pt1 | contig 11657 bp, 7 predicted proteins | sample Lak10m_FD_114542 | JGI IMG/M metagenome (GOLD analysis project Ga0172367, IMG submission 114542) | Freshwater microbial communities from Kabuno Bay, South-Kivu, Congo - kab_022012_10m | ecosystem: Environmental > Aquatic > Freshwater > Lake | place: Democratic Republic of the Congo: South-Kivu...
CACCAGTACTACTAGCTACTTGCCATGTACCATAACCATTAGCATCAGTGGTTAAAACATATCCGGAAGTAGCAGAGGTGCCAAGACGAAATACAGATTGGGTGGTGGTAGAAAAATTATTAGTGCCAGTAAAAGTGTTGTTCGCTGATAATTTGGCATAACTACTCGAAGCTGCTAGCCAAATTGGGTCAGACTCTGTGTAAGAAGTTAGATAACCTGCATTATTTGTCCACTGTGAAATATTTGCTGATGCAAAATTTGCAGTTGTAAGTCCGGTGGAAGTAGTAATATATCCAGTATTATTTGTCCATTGTGAAATATCGCCAGTAACACCAGTAAGCGAACCACCGTTCAAATTTAGGTATGAAATTGTTGTGGTTGATAAATTAGAATTTCCTGTTACGCGTAATAGGGTAGAAGTGATATTGCTAAAATTAAAACCGCCATTCGAATCGGCAAGCGGAATATACACGCTACTTTGTGGAGTTGCAGTAGCAGCTACCCCATCTAAATATTTTGCATTAAACGCATAAGGAGCCGCGCCAATTTGTTTGCGTGGAGATAATGTTTCTGAACCAATTGTAATTTCTAAATATACTGACCCATTATTTTTGAATATCTCTGGGTCAAGAGCATTGTAGCCACTCCCGCCCAAATCAATTGTAAACAAACCACTTGATGGAGTAACACTAACCGCGCTTGGCGATGAAGTTGAACCAGACAAACTATACAGTGGGCTACCGCCACTCACAGCACTATACAAAACAAATTTCATGCTCAAAGTGCTGGTTGCCGCCACCCCATTTGCTAAAACTTTTCCTTGGTAAGTTACGATCGTTGGCGGGTTAGCTGCATTAACAGTAAAAACATGGATCGCCATTGTCAAAATAGCAACAAAAAACAGCCCTAACAACAAAAATTTGTTGGGATTTTTCCTTCCAATTTTTCTTTCCACTTTCACCTCCATATCATATCAATTGTTCTTCAATATTATACCACAAAATAGAGGCAAAAATAACCTTTGGGCTGTTGATAACTTTGCTTAAAAAAATCACAGACACTCGGCCTGTGATTTTAGCTACCTATTGCGAAAAATTAACTACTTTTTTTCTTAATTTTTACATCCATAGTAATTGCTCCTTCATCCTTTTTACCAGTACCAGCTATTTCGATTTTTGTCGGCTCGTAATCCTTGTGTTCATACGTCACATAATACTGATTTCCACCTGCCAAAAAGTGATAACGCCCTTGCCGGTCGGTAATTTCAGTGGCAACCAATTTGTTAAACTGCGAGTCAAACAAACGCGCTACTACTTTTGACACCGGTTCCCTGCTATTCTCATCATACACAATACCCCAACCCTTGGCTCTTTTTGGCTTAGTTATGCGTTTAAACACAAATAAAAAGAACAAATGAACTACCAACAATGCCCACATATACCAAACCGGAGAAATATAGAGCGAAACAACTGTAACCAAAAATCCTAGCCACGATAACCCGGATTGCAAACGCCGCCAAATTTTTTCACGAATAATTCTACCCGGCGTCTTAGTTACACCCACTGGATCAAGTGGAATGTTGGCTGTTATTAAAGAATTTTTCTCAGTTACTTCAATAACCTCGCCATGATAAATATCCAATTTTGATCCATCGTTTTTAAACCCTTTTAACAAAACTGATGGAAAAACTAAATTAGCTTTTTGCGCTTCCAAACGATATTTTCCCCGATCAACTATAAACGCATACCGGCCCTGGCCATCAGTAACTCTGGTTTGCATTAATTTATTAGTTTCCGCGTTAAACAGACGTACCAATGCTAAATCAATTGGTAATTTTGTCAAAGAATTATACACTCCACCCCATTTTTCTCTCTTTCTCTTCCCCAAAAGCAACAACGGCTGCAAAAACAAGAAACGCAACAATGCCACTAAATCAAGCCACGAAGCGGCCACACCAACTGCGGCCACACCAACTGCGGCTGGAGCAGCTACCTGGGTTGCTGCCTGTTCAACCAGCGGATTATCGGCCACATCATTAATGATTTGAACTGATACTTGTGACAATGCCCCAGTCTGTTCTAATAAATTTTTAGCAACACTCACCGCGTTTTTCCCGATTGAAGCATTTGGATCAATAACATCCAATAATTTTTTAGGTTGTTTAATTAAATTAAAATTTGTATTAACAACATTATTTTTTACACTAAAAACTGGAGTTACCCGCTCGAAAAAACCATCCTTTTTGATTTGTAGATAATAATCACCATTCTCTACTACCCAACCATACATTCCATTCACATCAGTAAATACTGGATTTTGCTCGCCATATACGCCCAAATACAACAACGCCCCGTTTGACTGCATCAAACTAACTTCTGCTCCATCCAAGTTAACGCCATCACCTGTAATTTCACCCTTTGGCAAGCCATTAAGATAAAATTGCAAAACATCAAACTGATCATTGCCATAATTAATTTCCAAATAAGCATCATGTTCGCCAACTCCAGGGAAAATAATATCAGAATAATAAATTTCGCTTGAAGAAGAAAAAGAGAATTGATAACTTTGCCCATTAACTTTAAAAACTAAACTCGCTGGTGGATTAACCAGCGCATTTAGTGGCACACCAAACGTAAAACCACTACCCGCCAAATTAAAAACTGTTCTATTTTGTGGGGTTAGAGTAATTTTACGATTACCAGTAAAAAATAATAATTTCCCAAAATCAATCTTGGCAAAGTCGGGAATCGTTGAGGATGGCGGATTATATTCATCGTTATCGTTCGCATCCACACAACCAGGATCAACCGGATAATCGATTTTGCCGTCACTGTCGTCATCCAATCCATTACTGCACTGTTTGCTCTGACAATTAATAAAGGCAACACAATCTGGATCCAAACAATCTATTTTTCCATCTGAATCATCGTCAATTCCATTATTACAGATTTCACCTCCGCCATGTCCGCCGCATGCGGGGTCAGCCAGATCAACCAAACCATTCCCATCATCATCAATTCCATTATTACAAATTTCAGTTGTTGTAATATTACATTCTGCTGTACAATCCGGATCACTACAATCAATTCTTCCATCCCTATCATCATCAATTCCATTATTACAAATTTCAACTGGCACAATACACGCTGGCAGGCTCCGGCAGACCGAATCAGCACAATCAACCAAACCATTGCCATCATCGTCCACTCCATTACCACAAACTTCATGAGTGGTGGTTACAACTTTTCCAAAACGATATACCCCACTACTATAGTTCAGCGACGTATCAAAACTAAAAATTGTATAGTAGTAATTTATATTTGGTAAAACATCGCTGTCGGTCAATGTCTCGCCGCTAGTAATATGCGTCATGTTCGCACTCGGATCATTTGGACCAGTTACCTGACTATTAATGCTGCGTAAAATTTTTACATAATTAAAATCTGAAACATCCAACAAACGTGGATTTGTCCAGTTCAATATTATTGAATTAGTTGTAGTGGTGAGTTGAAAGCCAGTAACATTAGGCGGTGGAGTCAAATCCGGAAGAGTCTTAAAACTAAGCCCAGTTTTCTCAGTATCGTTATGGGCTAAGTCCGTGGCAATAATTTTAAAAAGATAAGTTCGATTAGGTGTTAGGTTGCTCAAAATAATACTATGACTAATCGCTGCTGCCTCGCCGCTCGCCGTGCCCTCATGATCATTTTGTAAACCATACAATACTTGGCCATTGGCCAATTCATTTGTATCAAAGGTTACTGTCACTACACTAACGCCAACCGAAGTACTAACATTACTGATAACTGGTCCAACTAGGTCAACAAATTCGGTTGTAAAACTACCGGTTTTAGTACTGCTCTGGCCAATATTATCTGTAACCGTAACTTTGAAATAATAAGTTGTCTCCATTGAAAGACCAGACAAACTCGTGCTGTAATTACCAACTACCGAACCAGTTAAACCATAATTAGTGGTTGTCCCATAAACAAAACTAACTGATGCAATCGTATGATCATCAGTCGCTATCCATGATAAAGTAGCGGTAGTAAAACTCACAACCGAAGTAACCTCGGAAATAGTTGGCGGCGTGTCTGGTACAACGATGGTCGTAAAAGAATCAGCGCGAGTATTAAGATTATAAAGACCATCGGTCGCTGAGATCCTATATTGATAAGTAGTATTACTACTTAACCCGACTATATTAACTTCGAATAACCCCCCACCCAATTCAACTGGAGTAGTAGAAGAAACATAACCAGATATGCCATAATCAAAAGAAGTACCACCAATACCGGCTGGATCTGATAATAACCACTTAAAATAAGCTGAATTAACCGAAATAGAAGACGAAGAGATTGTGATGCTTGGGCCAGTGGTGTCAGTTGGCCCACCACCACAAACATTTCTTGTGCATGAGGCCGAACAAGTTTTGCTGTCGCCACAAGTTCCGTTACCACCAATGCCATCGTCACAATCCTCACCTGAATCAGTTGTACCATTACCACAATTAGTCACAACCACACCAACACCAATATTACTATCAGTGGCCGCTTTGCCAATTCCTGGGCACAACAAAATAATATTAGCTACTAGTGCTAAAGAAAAAAATAATAAAGTTGTTATTAATATTTTTTTCATTTTCTTTTACCAAATTTTTTCTTTGTTAATAAAAAAATTATCAACAAAAAAATAACTACTGAAAAAACTAACACTGCTGATGTATAAACATACCAAAATTTAATCGGTGCGACCAAACGTTGTTTAGTCAAACCATATTCCAAAACAATATCAGCTTGAAAAATTCCTGACCAAAAAATATTTTTTTCTTTAATAGAAAAACTCGGAGTATAATCACGCACTGCGCCTGGGATCAACTCGCTACCCATTGATAAATTTTCTCGAGCAATTTCTTTCCCCCAAAAATTACGTATTACCAAATCAGCTCTTAACGGCAGCTCAACATTGCCTTTGTTTTGTAAACTCAAAACAAAATTCCAATTCGGAGTAAACCAAATATTTCGCACACTCTTCCAACTATTTATTTTTATCGCTTCATTAGCAACACCCGCGACTTTGATATTAACGAGCGATAATACTCGGCTTGCCAAATTTATATTATCCTTTTTCCCACTCAACTGTTCAACGCCCAAACCCAAATAATATGAACCTGGATAAGAACCTTCCGGCACATCAATCACAAATTGAATATTTTTTTCTTGCCCGCTTAAAAGAGTAAAATTATCAGTTTTTGCTTCAGCCCAACTTTCGATTTCGTTTAACCCAGATACAAAGCTCGGACTACCAGCCGCGGTCTGCCCCACTCCCATAACCACTGGCCTAAAATCACGCGCCACTGAATCATTATTTTTTATTTTTATTTCCAAAATCTGTTTGTCACCCGGATCAATGGTTAAATCAATTTTTGCCGGAACCAAAGAAAGAGCGCTGGCGCCAACCGGACTCAATAAAAAAAATAAAATTAATAAAAACCACTTTTTCATTGGTTAAAAATTAGCCGAAACAATCAAATTAATATTTTGACTATAAGTACCGAGAATTGTACTAGTATTTCTGATTGCTTTAAAAATCAAAACCGTATCACTTGTCGCTGGTACAATTGAAGAAGCCAAAACCAGCCCTGGCGCTATCGCCCGGTCATCAAAAAAAGCAGCGTATGGACCGGTTAAACCCAAACCATATTCTTCTGCACCACTAATTCCGCCAATTACACCATCAACCGCTCCGTCCACAACCGCCGCCAATGAGGTACCAGTTACGCCACCAACCGCAAGAGAAAAACCACTGGCCGAGCCCGAATCAGCAAAAACATTAGTAGAAACCGAACTAGAGGCAGTGTAATTAAACAAAGAACCCAAGCTTAAAGATTGGGAACCGACCAACAAAGATAATTCACCCGGTTCCATATATTGATAACCGCCTCTGATTTCATAGGTGCTACTAACTGATGTGCCAACTGCTGGTTCGCCAGCAGTATCGTTTAACACATAAGCACTGCTAGTACTCAAAACACCGCCAACGCTTATCACATCAGCATAGATATAATAATTAGTCGAAGACATGGCGCCCCAGACTTGCCCCGCAATAAATAAACCGGGTATCAATAATAGAGCCAACCATTTTCGCATAATTATTTTTTGTTATTATCATCAAGCGAGCCACCAACTAAAGATTGAATCTTGGTAATAATATCCTTATTACCAGGATTTAAATCTTTTACTTTGTAATAATATTGTAAAGCGGCCGCGCGATTACCGCGAATCTCATACAACAAACCTAAACTATAAAGGGTGTTGGAATGATTTGGTTCGATCTCAATTGCTCGCAACCACAACTTCTCTGCATCAGCTCGATCATTGGCACCGTTACGATTGTAAAGCAACCGGCCAAAATTATATAACAACTCAACCTGATTGGACACGCGTGGCAAAATAGTTTTATACAAATCAACCGCCTTATCTAATTGCTTGTTTTGTTCATACACTGCTGCCAAACTCACATATGCCCCAACATAATCGGACTTTAAGTTAATCGCTTCTTGATAATTTTTCGAAGCATCGTCCCACTTGCTCAACAAACTATAATTATTACCAAGCCGCCAAGCCAAGACCGGATTGGTTGGTTCCAATTCCTTTGCCTTAAGCAAACTTTTTATCGCCCAATCACGCGCCTCGGGAACCAACATCGCCGCATTCTCATACATCGTTGCTAAATTTTCCCAAATCATTACTGAATTAGGAGAAATATCAGTCGAACGTTTCGCTTCATTCACAGCTTGAGCCACCAAACCGCTCACTGCTTGCATATCTGGCTTAGCTGCCTTACTTAAATTACCTGCTTCCATTAAATAAACTTGTGCCAACAACGCATGATACACATCAACATTATCGCGTCGTGATATTGCTTCCAATAATTTATTCTCCGCTGCTTTCACATCTGTACTGCGCCCGGCTTCTGCATATGATTTTTCTGCAGAGTAAAGTCGAACACCCCATACTGCCACCATTATCACTGCCGCCATAACCACAATCATCAAAAAAGAAAAAGACAGGCTGTATTGCGGCGCATCTTCAATTTCCAATTCTTTTGTCTTAATTATCATTGGATTAATGAAAGAGATACCGGTAATTGACATAGCGAGCAGCAGCCACCACAACCACCACATAACTGGGCCATAAAAACTTACAAAAAAACCAATGCTTAAAATCGCCCAGGCAATCACCACTAAAAATATATCAAGGCGAATATCATTTTTTTGCCAAGCTAAATCCATGGTTAAACTACGAAGCATCCCGTCGAGACGCATCTTGTACCAGACAAAAAATACATGACCAATAACAAACAAAAACAAGAACGCTAATGTTAATGTAAACAACACGCCGCCTTCCGCCAAGAATGACAAAAAGGAATTTATTGGTTGGTTAAAACGCAATGACCAGGCGATCTGATCGGAATTAAAATTAACTGAACGGAACCGAGAAAAGTCATAATTAAATGTTCCCAAACCAGTTCCAACCAAAAAGTTTTTTACACCCGATAAAGCCACGCTCGAAGAAAGGTCCCACGACGGTTTGGCTCCTAAAGAAATTTCTGTTGGTACAGCAGATTGCAAAAATTTTGGTGGACCAAAAATTATAAATATCGTAGTCAACACCAAAGTCGCGAACAGCGCTGACAGCCACCACATGCGTGCTTCGTTGACAAAACTTACTCCCAAAAATAGTAAGAACACCAAACCAATCAACGTCACCCACCAAAGAAAACCAAAACCAAGTAAGGCAATACCAGTGAGAGAAATAATTGCTACCAAAAAATTAAAAACCGAGGAGCCGGCTGATAAATCCTTTTTTATCAATCTACCCGCTGACAAAATAAATATCGCAACAATCCATAGGCCAAAAACACTGTTGGCATAATCAATTGTGTTCCAAATATTCGCGCCAACCAAAGCAGTAAGCCAAGCTGGATTAAAGGCCGAACGAATAATAAATAATAAAACGGTTACGCCGCCAATTAACACCAAAGAATTCAGAACCAATTGCCAACGCGCGCGTGTATCAATGTGATTGACTAAAAGAAAATAATATAAAATTGAAAAAAGCAAAAAAACAAAATTCAAAACAAAATATTCTCCTCGTCCCCAAAAACTATCATATACACTAACAGAAAAAATTGAAGTTACGAGCCCAAGCCCCAAGAGCCACACTAATGGCCAATCTAAAATACTTTTTCGATAAACTAATTTACGAGTGATAACCATTTTAGTTGACCATAACAGCAGTATAATTAGAGTAACTGCTCCTAATACATACTGTTTTGGTATGATATACAAACTAACGAGCGACCGATCCAAAATAATTGGAATAAACAGAATAGACAACACTACAAAAACAAAAGAGACAACATCAATAATTTTAGCCAGGCGTTGGTTATTCATAATTTTAAAATAAAAAAATATTTTAAATAAATTGTCTTTAATATTATAACAAATTTTCCTCACTTACACCACTGTGTATAAGTGATAAAAATTAAGCACTGCCATGACGCTTAAGATTGACTCACAACATGTAACCAAACTTGTGTCCACAGACCTACGCGGCAATTACAAACAATCCTGATACGCGGCAGATAGGTGTTCTAACATTTAGGACTATCCAGCTACCAAAACGAGTGGCTTGGCGTGATTAAATCATCCCAACGACTTAGAATCTAAACTTTTTGATCTTACAGCTTCTAACCCACATGGTTGGTATAAAATGTTTCACGTGAAACATTTTGTCAGATTGTTTAACTTCGCCAAAATAACAACCCTTTTGCTTTTCTAACCCAGTTTTGGCACCACCGAGATTAACCTGTTTATAGCTTATTTCGTAAATTTGTATACACTAGTGTATACAAATACACACATTAGGGGTGAGTTATCAACAGATTTGTCCACAGATATTAACAATCATACATTCGTCAAACCCACCAAAAAATGTTTCACGTGAAACATTTTAGTGCCCAAAACCATAAAATAGCTATTTTAAGGTTACGGCTATTAAACAATACGATCACAAAGACTGATTTGTACAAAAAAACAGCCCTGATCATAAATTTGGCTGTTTTCCTTATATTGTGGACCTAGGCAGAATCGAACTGCCGTCTCAGCAATGCGAATGCTATGTATTACCACTATACTATAGGCCCTTATTTAACCTTGTGCCCAACTCATTCTACTAAAAACCAAACATGTTGTGTGGTCCCACCAGGAATTGAACCTGGATCAGAGCGTTAGGAGTGCCCTATTTTATCCGTTAAACTATGGGACCGATATGTTGCCCGCCTAACAAAATCCAAAAACTGCCTAAAGCCACCCTTTTTAACAAAAAAACACTATGATTACCGCATATTATCACTTCTTTTTTCTTTTGGCAAGCATCGGAAGCGGTACAGCTGTATTCCACGCCAATTCATATAGTGCTTTTAAAATTTTCACCAGAGATTTACTTTCAATCATTACACCAATTTTGTGTGGTTTATGCGTCACAAAGATAACTTTTGAGCCAAAAATATTTATTTCGCCAAAAAAATCTTCAATTCCGGGTAATTGGTTTGGTTTAAGCCATTTTATATGAGTATAGGTCATCGACCCCTTGTAATTCTTCATCCAAGTCCTAGCTGTGGGTGTATCTAGAGCGATAATTCTTTCATGGATTTTCCTCTTGCTACGCTCACGATTATAACCTTCGCCCCAGGATTTAAATTCTGGCCAGCTCCAACCTTCAAAATCAGCGATAGAAAGAATCTCGGTTTTTGAGTCCAAACTTTCCCAGTAGATATTTTTCAACCCTTGCGTTCCTTCTTGATATTTAATTACTGGCTTTTCAGCAAACTTGTAAATCGAAAATAATTTTGGTAAAAGTTTTTCTACATTGATTAACTTGTCTTCCCATTGTCTTTTTTTATTTTTAATATGCTGGATCAAACGTCCTGGATTTTCGGCAGTATAAACCATTTTTGATCCTTTACCAGTGGCGCGATCTACCAAACCATACCAACCCAATTTTTCCAAAGCATAATAACCGAGAGTACGGTTAATACCGGCCTTTTTGGTTATCTCGGCCACAGTCGCCGGACCAAGCTCAAGCAAGGCCAAATATACTTTGCCTTCGGTTTCGTCTAGCCCTAATTGATTAATTAAATTTTCCATATTTTAATGATAACATAAATATCAAAATATGTCAAATCAATTTAACAGTTTATTATTTTATAAACATAAATTGCTTACTTTAGCCAAATTTATGCTATTGATATACAAAAGACCATTGACAGTTTTTGTAAAATATGTAATAATATGCGGTTCCAGAACAAAAACTCTGGAACCAAATGAGTGGTGAGCGCAACACGCTCTTGATATAGGTGTAAGACAAGTCGTTCATTACCAACGGAGAGGAACCATGGAAGCCGTAACCAAAGAAACCATTGCAAACGTTTTTGATCTGCAAAAAAGGTTACCGTCGTACATTGATGGCCAAGTCGCGTTCTTGGGATTCCTTGCAGGAGGTTTTTTCCAAGACGACCGATGTTATCATAACGATCAGGGTGGTATCAAGTCCTTGCGCATCGAAGACGGTGAACTAAAAGTCGAGTTCGCCTGGACCCTCGCCAAAAACGGTGAGGGGAGATGGGTGAAGGAGGGTGCGAAGCCGCATTCGGTGGCGCTCAGCCTGGGTTGCGTCCAAAAGGAACCCGAGGAAGGCGTTTTCTGCCTCTGTGATGGGAGTAGCGCTTACGTCCTTCTCCCAAAAAATTGCTATTACAACGGCTACTGGAAGAACTACGACTTCTCGCGTGATCCTGCTCCCGAAAGGGACCGCCGCCCAAGGTGGTAGCTCACGCACCTCGCCGTCTTCACCGTGCGCCCGACACGTTCAAAACGGGCATCTCAACTTGTGCACAAACGAGGCAAACAATCCGCTTATCTGCCATTCCTGTAAAAACGGTATGCAGGTTGCGGATTTTTTGTTTACATATTTTTTAATGTTTTAAACCAATTGACAAAAGCAAAAAAGAATGACTTAATATGTGCTAACAATCACGCACAAGGAGCCAAGAAAAAAGATGAAACGACCTTATGTTACGAGCTGGGGTCAGCTCCGAGAGATGCTGACCAACAGACGCTACCTCGATCTGCTCCAAGCAGACGAACCTTTCCTTTGCCTCGCTTCGGCGGAACCCGTCCTAGTCCACATCTGGGGAGTGGACCTGGCGAAGACCTTCGGAACGGGCCCGGGAACGTTCCGAGCGCTTTACCTCGCCGACTCGAACAAGAGCGAAGCGACGCAGGTTGCCAGGATGATCGCGGACTTCATCTGCGCCGTCATCCGAACAACCGAGGAAGCGTTCCAATCCGCTGGCACCGTCGCCCTCTTCGTCCACCTCCGCCAGACCAACGACATCACCGGTCGACGCGCGGCAGCAGAAGAGCGCTTCCGTTCGTCGGAGGCCTGCTCTTGGGTGGTGCCCGCCCTAGAGTTCATATTTCGCGAGACCCCCGAAGCTCGCGAAGTGGTTCGCCAGATCGTACAACCGTCGTGGCACGAGTTCTTCGGACTGAGCTCGTAACCGCCTCGCGCAGCGCTCGTCGCCGTCTGCGA
>Ga0172367_10008280_pt1 | contig 11654 bp, 14 predicted proteins | sample Lak10m_FD_114542 | JGI IMG/M metagenome (GOLD analysis project Ga0172367, IMG submission 114542) | Freshwater microbial communities from Kabuno Bay, South-Kivu, Congo - kab_022012_10m | ecosystem: Environmental > Aquatic > Freshwater > Lake | place: Democratic Republic of the Congo: South-Kivu...
TACTAGTAGTCCCAACGGTTGCGATTCATTTATTTCCTGGTCAGTTAAGAACAAAATGACGTTCAAAGAAATTTTTGAGTTAATGGAAGAAAAGAATTACATAGAACATCTTCGGAACCGAGCTATCTTCAAATTAACTGGAGGGGAACCTTTAATTAGTCAGAAACAATTGCTTAAATTTATGGATGCCTTCAACGAGCGTTATGGTTTTAATCCTCGAATTGATTTCGAGACAAACGCTACTCTCATTCCCGATGAACGTTGGGTAAAAGAATTTTGCGCTACTTTTACGACGTCTCCAAAACTAACAACAAACGGAGATCCAGAAGAAAAAACATATAAGCCAGAAGTATTAAAATGGCACGTTGATCACAATTCGGGATTTAAGTTTGTGATTTCTTCCGACCGAGATATTGAGGAAATATGGAGAAAGTATATTGACGACTTCGAAGGAATCAATGTACCGCTGCAGCGTGTTTGGTTTATGCCTTGCTGCGGTTCAAGGCAAGAACACATTGAGAGAGCTCAGGCTGTAGCTGAATACGCAAAAGCAATGCATGTTAATTTTAGTCCAAGATTGCATTTATTAGTTTGGGACATGGCATTGAAAGTTTAAAATTAAGCTGTAAATATATGCCATGAGAATTGCTATTACTGGAGCGCAAAATTCGGGCAAAACCACCCTTATTGAAAATTTCTTAAAAGAATGGCCTATGTATAAAAGGCCAGACAAGACTTATAGAGATATTATTGGTGAAAAAAATTTGCCTTTAAACAAACAAGGAACAAAGGAATCTCAAAAAGAAATTCTCAACGCATTAGTTGACGAGGCTCAAGCTGTTGCTGCTACTGACGATAAATTTGTAATTTTTGATCGATGTGTCATTGACAATATTGCTTATAGTCTTTGGCATCATGCTAAAGAGACGCATGGGTTTGATCCGGAATTTATAATTGACTCAAAAACTATTGCTGCTTTAGCATTAAAGCACATAGATGTAATTTTTTACATACCTGTTAGAAAAGAAATACCAATCGTTTCCAAAGAAAATAGAGAAACTGATGAAATTTTTAGAGAAGAAATTGATAATATTTTAAGCTCTATGGTCACGTCATATGAAAGCGGTTCTGGGGCATTCTTTCCGAGAGAAGATTGTCCTGCTGTTATTAGATTAGAAGGACCACCGGATATGAGAATTCCTCAAATGCGTTTGTATATTAAGCCTGATGGTTTGTTCTTTGGGGAAAGTGATGGATCTTTAATTGATCCTTCTAAGCTTTAATTTAGCTGCAAGATCTTCAAATTTCTTTTTGGGTTTTTCGGCATTCAAGCTCGTTTGAGCAGCCATTTCCAGGTCTGGTGAATTTAGTTCAATGTTGCCGCAATAAGGAACAGGCAAGTATTTGATTATTTTATCGAAGTGATTTCTAAGAAAGTAATCAACATTCTTGTTTTTAGGCTTAGTTCCTACACAAATTACTTTAGGGAATGAACTTTGTTGGGTTTTATAAAACGATTCAATAGAATTGAGACAAAATCCAAAAATAAGTCTTCTGCCATCTGCAGTATTTAAAGAAATATTGTGACGTTTAGCAAAGTCGATTGCTTTTTTGAGACCGTGCTCAAAGGACGGATAAACATCCATTACGCAAATTCGGGATTTTGGGAAATTTTTAATCATTGTATAAAGGTTTTTGGTGGCTTGCCAATGCGTACATTTAAAATACCGTTGTAAAATTCTTCGCTTAAAATTACATCGTGCTCTAATTGTTTCTTTATTTCTTTATACCCCAATTCCCATTTGGATCCACACCATTCAATTATTTCAAAAGTAAAATTTTCTTTGCCGTGCTTAGATATATCCTCGTTTAGCTCTTTAGATGAACCTGTATATGTCTTCCAATCGGATTCTTTATGGTCTATGCGGTTTCTGGTCTTTCCTTTAAGAGGCTTTCGCTTGACTCTCGAAGTACATTGCTTTTTTCCAATGTATTTTTTATTATTAATGTTGTTGGTAATAATGTATATAAATCCAAATGGATTTTCTTGCGCCACTATTTCGCCTCTCAAAACCCAGTGTCCTAGTTCCATAAATTAACGTCTGGATTTTTTCTTTTTTCTTTTAGTTTTCTTTTTGTAGCGAAGTCCTTTTCTTGTCATTACTCCGCCATAAAGGCTTCCAGGAGTGCGAGCATCCCCTGGAGCATAGTTATCTCCACTAAACGTTGTAGCAGTAGAACCGACGTTTGGACCAAAAACTGATCCGACTCCACCGGCTGCAGAATCTTCCGACAGTACTAATGTCACTAAATTTGTAAAATCCATAAAAGTATTTATGTTTAATGTTGACATTTACTATAAATAACTGACATTACCCAAGTCGCTGTTAGGTCCACTCAAAGCGTTATAGCGGAGCTTCGTAGGAAGATAAACAAACAGGATCAGCGATTAATAAATTAAAAACACTACTCGATGTGCGTTTTATGCGTGACCGTTGCTTGGCATTTGCCAGGACCACTCAAGCCAGCCCTTACAGAGTAACCGAGGGGGCATATTAGTTTTACTTTTTGAAGCTTGTTACAACCATTCTGAGACTCGTTTTACACGGAATTTAAAGATGGAGGTTCTTCCCACAAAGGGGGGACCTCCCATCTTCGATCTGATTAACCGGAACTTAAAGATACTTTAAGAGGGGCGGGGAGAAAAAAAGAGCTTGGTTTTATTAATTTTTAATGTAAACTTTTTTTATAAAATGAATGCTGAAACAGAAAACAATTTGATAGAAACGTATTATGCCAAAATTGAAGAGTTTCTAAAAATAGACGAACTGAACATTAAAGAGGTGCAAATGTCTTTGCCTTCTGTACGGCATTATTGGGTAGGCAGATTAATGTTTCATAAACAACAAGTAGCTAAGTTTAAAAAAGCTAAGGAAAAGGCAGCAAAAAAACTTAAAGAAAAATTAGAGGCGGAAACGCCTGTTGGATTAACCGCCAAAACAATAGCTGAATCGATTTCTCAACACGAGCTGGTATTAAAAATCGATGAAGAAATAGCCAATAATGAAATGCTAATTGATTTCTTGACAAGAGTAGAAGCTAATTTTAGAGACGCTCAATTTGGTTTGAATAATTTAACTAAAATTATAACTCTTGAAACTACATAATGCGCGCAATTTTTGATTTTGACACCGTTGCAAGAAAGATTCAAATTAAATCAGATTTTTTGCCTGAAATTCGAGAGCTTTTTTCTGTTGAAAACAAAGCAACAATTTTCGTTAGACGAAGATACGGTCGCAACGTTGCAACAAGAAAATATGCAATTACTAATAAAGGACATATTGACACTCCTTTTTGCAAACAATTATGCAAAGAGCTTAAACAAGCATTTCCTCACTTGCTTTTAGAATTTACCGATAAAGCTTTAGAACACATAAATTCGAACAAATTATCCGATAGCATAGATTCCCTTAATTTAACTCCGAGAGACTATCAAGTAGAATCTGCCAAAAAAGCTTTGACTGAGGGAAGAGGAATAATTGTCCTTCCTACATCTGCTGGAAAAACCTTAACTATTGCATTAATGGTTAATAGCATTTTGCAGAACCAAAACTATAAAGTTCTTATTCTTGTTCCTAATATTCAGCTGGTAGAGCAAACACATCAAGACTTTATTGATTACGGCTTGGATCAAACCACGTTTTCCCGATGGACTGGCGGACATGGTTACACCTCTACTAGCATTGTAATAGCAAATAGCCAAATTTTGTTATCAGAAAAACAAGACACCTCTGTGCTAAAAGAATTTGATTGCATAGTTGTAGACGAATGTCACAAGTTAGCCACTGCAGATAAAATAGCAAAGCTAATTAAAAATTTAAAATGCAAACATTTGTTTGGTTTTACTGGCTCGTTGCCTAACGATAAGTTTGACGTATGGACGCTAAACCGGTTATTTGGCTCTGTGCTATATCATAAACAATCAATCGAGCTGAGAAACGACAAGTTTATTACAAGCGTGAGAGTCGTAGCGTTAGAATTAACTTACGATAATGTTCCAGAATTTACTAGACCTTCAATGTCTGAACCAACTGCTGGATATGAAGAAGAAATAACTTGGTTGCACACAAATGAGTTTAGAAATTCCGTCATTTCAAAATTAATTCAAAGATTAGACACAAATACTCTTATACTTGTAGATCGAATTGCTCATGGAGAGTTTTTATTGGAGTATCTCAAATCAACTACAGATAAACAAATATATTTTATACATGGTTCTGTGGATATTGAAGAACGAGAACAGCTCAGAAAGTTAATGGAAGAAACAAACGGAGTTGTTTGTATTGCTATTTCTAAAATATTTTCCACTGGCATATCGATTAAAAACCTTCATAATGTAATTTTTGCAGCCATAGGAAAAGCGAGAATTAAGATTATTCAATCAATTGGAAGAAGTCTTCGTTTACACCATTCTAAAGACATAGCAACAATTTTTGATATAGCTGATGTATCGTTACATTATGGTCAAAAGCATTTTACAGAAAGAAAGGACCTGTATGAGTCTGAAAAAATTCCATTAATTTCTAAACAATTAGTTGAAAATAATTAAAAGTGCTTTATAATCCATTTAATATATGAATCAGCAGGTAGTTCCTAAAAAAAGAGTCCGAAGAACAAAGGAAGAATTAAAAGTGGTTTATGTAAATCCAGAAGAAATGGAAAAGCTGATTGTGGAGTATTATGAAACAGATATTCTTTCTGAGCGCTTGGCTGAAATGGTGCAGCTTATTGCGGTGAGACTCGGACTAGCCAGAAATTTTTATTCTTACAGTTTCAAAACTGAAATGCAAGGAGATGCGATTGTTAAGATGATGACTGCTCTTCGGAGAAAGCGTTTTAAAATTAACGCTGGTTATAACCCTTTTTCTTACTTTACTAAAGTTGCTTATCACGCTTTTCAAAATTGCATTAAGAAGTCTAAAAAAGACTTCGAAACACTTAAACGTTATCAAGAAGAAATGTACGAAAGTCGCGTTTGTGCCGGCCAAATTCCCTCCAAGAAGAATACTAGAAATGCTTTGTCTGGAGATTATACTGTAAATGGACATTTTGAAGATTAATCCGAAAAATAACAAAGTTTTATTTTTTTCTGACCTGCACTTGGGCGTTCATCAAAACTCCCAGACGTGGCATAATACATGCATTCGTATGTCTGAGTGGATTGACGACACGATGAAGAAGCACAAGCTAGATACGATCTTTTTTGCTGGAGATGTTTTTCACGATCGTCACGAAATTGGAGTCAACACCCTACATGTAGCAAAAAAGTTTTTTGATAGACTTTCTGATTACAAGATACATTTAATTCCAGGTAATCACGACGCTTTTTTATCTTCAACAGTAGAGGTAAATTCTGTAGAAATTCTTCAAAACAAAAACATCAACGTTTATACGTCGCCAACTACAATTCAAGTAGGAGAAAAACGCGTTACGTTTTGTCCTTGGAAAACGGATTTAAACCAATTAGAGTCCGTAGACATGCTCATAGGCCATTTTGAAATATTAAACTTCAAAATGAATGCAACAAAAATTTGTGATCACGGAAATGAGTCTTCGGATTTGTTGGAAAAGGCAAAATTGGTAGTTAGCGGACATTTTCATTTTAGAGAACTACGAAATTACAACGGAAAACATATTTTGTATTTGGGCTCTCCGTATGAGATGGACTTTGGAGACAGAGAACAACAAAAAGGCCTTTCTATTATCAATTTTGATGACTTTAGCGATATAGAGTTTATCGAAAACGACATTAGCCCCAAGCATTATAGAATTAAAATAACCGAGCTCTTACAAAAGAAATATTCCAATCTTCCAGATCTCGTTAAGAACAACATTGTTAGTCTTTATGTAGATACTAAAGTTGATACTCTAACGCTGGATTTGCTGCGAACTAAACTAACACAATACAACCCTCTGCAGTTTAGAACGGAATTTAACATTTTAGAAACAGCTCAAGTTGATACAAAAGACGTCAAAAAATTATCGATTGATATTGAGACAGCGTTCCAGGAATTTGTCGAACACGTAGAGACCAGAGCTACTAAAAAAGAAGTACTTGACAAATGTTTAGAACTATATAAAATATGCCAAACTACTCATGAATAATTCTTTAAATGTGTTAATTTCTTGTCTTTTGTTTAGAGGTCGCACTGGTTCAGAAATGTATGTGTATGAGCTCTCTAAAGGATTAGTCAAGTCAGGATGCAAAGTAACTATATGCTCTCCACATATCAGTGACAAGATGGTAAAACGGGCTGAAGCTGTTGGAGTCAGAGTAATTAATATGAACCAACCAATTGATTTCAATCAGTTTGATGTTATTCATTGTCAACACAAGCCTATAGTTGAGTTTCTCATACAGAAAGCTCCTCACATTAAAAAAATATGTACTATTCACTCAGAAGTTATGTCTCATAACTTGGAAGATCCCGTTAAGCACGATTCCATCAAACATTATATTGCAATCAGACCTGAGATAAAGGATCATATAATGAGCAATTTTCAGATTCCAGAGTCGATGATATCGGTTATATATAATCCAATAGATCAAAGCAGATTTAAACCAGCAGATGTTAAGCAGCATGATGCTGTGTTGTTTGTAGGAACTTTAGATTATCTTCGAAAAGATATGTTATTTGATTTGGCGAAGTATACGAAAGCAAACAATAAATTGTTGTGGCTAGTGGGGGACAATAACGACTCATATCTACCCGAACTTTTAGTTAACAAACACGTGAAACATTCTCCTTCAATTGACGATGTTGAAGAGTATACGCAAAGATGTTCAGAAACGGCTGGAATACTATTAGGGAGAACTACTATAGAGGGCTGGATGTGTGGCAAGCCCGGATGGATATACAATATTGATGCTAAAGGCAAAATCTTAGACAAAAAGTTAACATATCCTCCCGACGATATTCAAAAATTCCATTCTGTCTGTGCATGCAACGAAGTATACGAGAGGTACAAAAAAATATTAAGCGCATGAGAGCAGTAATACTAACCACTGCGTATAACTGTGAGCAGTATGTAGAAAAATGTTTATACACCATTTCCAAACAATCTGTAAAGGATTTTGTTTGTTACATTACAAACGATATGTCGACTGACGGTTCCGTCGATAAAATTAAAAATGTAATTCAAAATGATCCCCGGTTTGTATTAATAGAAAACAAAAAAAAGCTATTTCAATCCGGAAATTATGATCAAGTTATTAACAGTAAGGACTTTAACATTCAAGATTCAGACGTATGCATAGAAGTGGATGGAGATGACTGGCTCAGAAACAGCAAAGTTTTAGAGAATATTTTAGAAAAATATGAGTCGAGAGACCTATGGCTTGCTAACGGGAGTTTTGTATACAGTGACGGCCGTCCCGGATTTGCTTCTCCTCCATTAACCAACATATCGATAAGAAATCAAACGTTTACCCTATCCCACATTAGAACATGGAAAGCTTTTTTATGGAAACAAATAAACACTTTAGATTTAAAAGATGACAAAGGCAATTATTGGGAAGTTGCCGGCGATCTAGCCTTTATGTTTCCAATGTTTGAAATGTGTCCTCCAGACAAATATTTGTTTATGACCGAAGTAAATTATGTTTACAATGAATCTAATCCAATCAACGAACACAAAGTAAGTATGGATAAAGTACTTAAAACAGCAGCTGCAATAAGATCTAAGCAGCCATATAAACAATTAAAACTGATTTGAGTATCAAATGTCAGACCACAAAAACCATCTTATTATCTTTTCAAAAAATAGAGCCTGTCAATTACACTTACTGCTAGAGTCTATTTTTTTAAACGCTCCTTCAATATTTAGCAATATAACGGTTCTATACAAAGCGGATTCAGAGTTTTGTAACAATTACAACACAGTAAAAACCATATTCCCCTCAATAACGTTTATTCGAGAGACAAACTTCAATATTGATTTGTTGAAAACAATATCTGAAGAATACAGTCTGACTACATTTATTGTAGATGATGCTGTAATATACGAGCATGTTCCGCCCCTCCAAAGCGAGACTAAACAATGGATTTATGATGAAAAATGCATTTTCTCATTACGATTGGGACTGAATTGCAAATACTCGCATCCTGCTAACATACACTATAGCATCACTAATTATTCAGAAGCAGGTAACTGTATATTGCTTGATTACTGCGAACAAGAAATTGGAGATTTTAGCTATCCGTTATCAACAGACGGACACATATATAGCACGAAATTAATTAAATCTCTGTTGTCAATAACTCCGTTTAAAGACCCAAATACACTCGAAGCGAACATACAACAGTATGTTGGAACCCAGTACGTTCCCACAAAGCTAAAGTGTTTTAAAAATTCCAAATTAGTCAGCATTCCAATTAATTTAGTAAATACCTCTATAACAAATCGCAACGGATTAAAACATCATTTGTCTGCAAAGCAGCTTAACGATAATTATACAAACGGACAAATAATCGATTTCAAAAAAATTCCATTTAAAAACATAAACGGCCCCCATAAAGAACTACCTTTTACCTTCAAACGAGACACAAATCCACTACATCAAATTATGACCAGCGTAACAGATGACCAACATTACCCCACATTCTGCAAAAAAGCAGCCACAGAAGAAAATGCTTTTATTACATTTAAGTCTCATCCTACATATACTACAGTGCTCGAGCATGTAACATACGAACAAGGACTTGATTATCTTAAAAGAATTAAGCTGTTTAATCAGTTTACAGATGAATTGTCTAAATTTAGAATCAATGATACATTAGGTTCTCCCACTACATACAACTACGGAGAATGTGGAACTTTTTCTCCAACAACGCTTAGATACGTTAAGATATTAACAGATTTATCTCAGCTTGATTTAAACGACAAGCATATTGTAGAAATAGGAGCAGGTTACGGAGGACAGTACGCTACGCTAAGGCAAGTATACAAGCCTAAAAGCTATACCTTTATAGATTTGCCTGAAGTTCTTGAACTCATAAAAAAATATGTATCGAAGCTAAAATTGGACGACATTGAAATCAACTACGTCAACGGAAAAAAGTTAAACTCTGTAATTGAAAGTGACCTATTATTGAGCAATTATGCCTTTTCCGAATGTATTACTAGTGTCCAAGACACTTATATAGCAAACGTGCTCCAGCATGCTCGTCATGGATATATGATTTGCAATAATTCAAACGGATACACACACGACAAAATAAAAAGCAAAATAAACAAGCCAAAAGCTTTGATTTCAGCAGAAGTTCCAAAAACACATTACAAGAATGTGCTATTGACATGGTGAGCAACAAACACGAAATATCAATACTGGATGACATTTTTACTCATACGTTTTCTTCTAGCTTGTGCTTTAAACCCAAAAATCACGTATGGGTAAAACGCATAGAAAAATTACTTACAGTAATGACCGACAATCACGTGTCTTACGTCCAACAAATTCAATCTCAACATAAAATAGCCTGGCTTGTCGAATCTCCTTTAGTGTTTCCGAAAGCATATAACTATATTAAATTTAATTTTAATGAATTTTCAAAAATTTTTACATGTGAAAAAACTATTTTGGACACTATCCCAAACGCTGAATTTGTACCAATCGGAGGTTGTTGGATACCTTTAGAACATCATCAGCTATACACCAAGACTAAGAACGCGTCTATTATAGCATCTACCAAATATTATTTGCCCGGACACAAATTAAGACAAAAAATTTGCAGTTACGGTTTTAATATAGACGTGTATGGAAGAGGGCGCAAAGAAATAGACTCCAAGCTTGAAGGGCTTAAAGATTACAAGTTCTCAGTCGTCGTGGAAAATTGTAAAGCAGATTATTACTTTACAGAAAAAATTATTGATTGTTTTGTAACAGGTACAATTCCCATATACTGGGGCTGTCCAAGTATAGAAGTTTTTTTTGATATAAACGGAATAGTGACTTTTGACACAGCTGATCAACTTAAAGATATATTAAATAACCTCGATGGAGAATATGAAAAACGGGCAGAGTCAATCAAAGTTAATTTCGAAAGAGCAAAAAAGTATTTGATAGCTGACGATATTGTGTATCAAAAAATAAAAAAATTATGCTTTCCCAATTAAACGTCCATTTATACAACGAATTTCATGCAGGGGATGTGTTTTTTTCTAGAGCTATCATTCAGCTAGTTAAACAATATTTAACTGAAGGACAAACAATCAAATATCACCATAATTGCTCTAAAGGAATACTCAAAGACTTGCCTTATGTAACAGAACTTCCGATAGACGAATATTGCGTAAGAGAAAACACAATTTACAAACCAGCAACTGGAGAGTTGTACATTAACACGTGGTACGGACAAGGCAATTTTAAGTTTTTTAATCCAGGCGGAGGAACAACGCTTCGAACAATTCACTCCATATGCCAAAATATATGCAATAATCTGTTCAATTCATGCACTTTTATTGAAGACGAAAACATATACCCTCAAATAAATCATGAAAACATCCCTCATTGTAATTCTGTATTTTTAGGTCCTAATATTCTAATTTGCAACGATTTAGCAATGTCTGGTCAATCGAACAATATGTCCTTCGACATTACTACACATAAGCTATCTACTACGTTTCCAAACTGTACATTTTTTGTTACTAACAAAACTTTTTTATCCAAAAGCCCTAATATAATGTACATAGACGACATATTTCCGTATAGACCTAATTTGCTTGAAATATCCAAATTTTCTCAAAAGTGTTCTTTAATTCTTGGTAGATCTTCAGGACCATATTCTTACTGTATGTCTAAAGACAACATCACAGACATTAGAAAGACGTTTGTATCAGTAGCTAATAATTATATGCCAGGAATATGGGACAAAAGATTTCACAAGTGCACTTATCACCATTTCAATGGGTCTCAAGAAGACAAACTAACTTATTTTTTAACAAATGAACTACAACGAATCGTTGACGGTTTTAGTAAATAATTCAACAAATAGCGATACTTTTGAAGAACTAGTTAAAGAATTTTTTACACAAAACTCTTCTATAACAAATTTATTTCGATATTATACAAAAAGACCCTACAATGTTATCAAAGATCATTTATACACAGCTTTGTATTTTTTTGATCAAACATGTGTTGGTTACGGTCATCTCGATAAAGATAAAGATACAATTTGGCTAGGTTTGGCTGTTACTCCATACGAGCAAAGTAAAGGCATTGGAACCAAAATAATGGAAGATTTATTAGCCAAACGATCTTATCAAATTACACTCAGCGTTGATCGAAGCAACACAAAAGCAATTAAATTATATAAAAAATTTAAATTTGATATTGTTGATCAACATGAAAATTACTTTATAATGAAAAATTAACATGGCTGATACACTAGGAACTTTAATAGATAAGTTGACGACCGTCGATCTTAAAATGTGGAACAATCAAGAACTTTTATATGAAATTCGACGAATGTCTTTTGACGAATACAAAAAAAGGTATTTTAGCACAGAAGAAGGAGCTAATAAATTGTGGAGCGTGCTCAAAAAAGCTTGTGATTTAAACGTGCAAAGAAACCAATTAATAAATGAAGTAGATA
>Ga0172367_10008281_pt1 | contig 11654 bp, 8 predicted proteins | sample Lak10m_FD_114542 | JGI IMG/M metagenome (GOLD analysis project Ga0172367, IMG submission 114542) | Freshwater microbial communities from Kabuno Bay, South-Kivu, Congo - kab_022012_10m | ecosystem: Environmental > Aquatic > Freshwater > Lake | place: Democratic Republic of the Congo: South-Kivu...
CCTCGCCTTTGCCACCGTGGTCGGTGCCACCGGCAGCTTCGGCTCCGGCACCGTCACCGTCGGCACCGCGGCCGGCAACTGGACGCTGAATGCCGACAACTACTTTGGCTTCCGTTTCGTGGCCTCGGACGGCGCCACCCACTACGGCTGGGGCAAGATGGCCGTCGGAGCCACGATCACCACGCGCACCATCACCGAGATCGCCTGGGAGACCCTGCCCGCCACTGCCATCAGCGTCGGTGACACCGGCGGCGGCAGCGGACCCTACGACCCCTGTGCGCCGACCAACCCGTCTGCTGCCGTGGGCAACAACATCTTCGGCTTCAACGACACCGCCGCCGACCTTGACCTCTCGGGCTGCTCGGCGGGCCTCACTGCGTACAAGGCCAACTACTACAAGTTCGTGGCCCCCGCCACCCGCAACTACGACTTCAGCACGTGCGCAGGCACGCAGGACACGGTCCTTGCGCTCCTCGACGGCTGCGCCGCGGGCTCGGGCGTGATTGCGTGCAACAACGACTTCTGCGGCACCGGCTCCCAGGTCACCCTGTCGGCCACCGCAGGCAGCACGTACTACGTGGTCATCGGCTCGGCCAGCGCGACCGCGCTGACGAACCCGGTCTCGATGACCGTCACCCCGTGGTACGACCCGTGCGACCCGGCCAACCCGACGGTCGCGGTCGGGAACAACTCCAAGGCGGTGAACCAGACCACGGCCACCGACCTGAACGTCGGCAGCATGGTCATCAGCAAGGCGAACTACTACAAGTTCACCCCCACCGCTGACGGCACCTGGAGCTTCAGCACCTGCAACTCCGGCGCAGCCACCCGCATGGCCATCATGGCCGACTGCGTGCCCGGCTCGACGGTGATCGCCAGCGACGACAACTCGTGCAGCAACGGGTCGTCGGCGGTGGTCAGCGCCAGCCTGACGAGCGGCGTGCCCGTGTACGTGGTGGTTGGCGGCGAGGGTTCGGACATCCCGTCCCCGATCGAGATCGTGGCCGGCGGCCCGCCGGTGCCGGTCTGCGTGAGCGCCCTGGTTGCCGCGTACGGCGACAACCCGATCGACTCCACGCTCGGCGCCGCCTCTGCGCAGAACGTCTACTCGACGGCTGCACAGGTCTCGACGTCGACGACGCTCATCCACAAGCCGCAGTGGTTCAAGTTCACTCCCACGGCGACCGGAGCCTTCACCTTCAAGTCGTGCCTCGCGGGCGACACGAAGATGGCGATCGGCACGGCCTGCCCGACGGTCGGCGCGATCTTCAACACGATCGCGTACAACGATGACGCACCGAACTGCCTGCAGAGCACGGGAAGCACCCTGAACTACGGCAGCTGGCTCGATGCCACGAACAACGGCGCCACGTGCGTGGGATCCGGCACCTGCATCCCGCTGACGCAGGACCTGGTGGCGGGCACCACCTACTACGTCTGCGTGGGCGGCTTCGGCAGCACCAACGTGGTGAACGGCCTGCTCAACATCAGCGGTCCCGAGGGCAACCCCTGCCCCGGCGACCTGAACCTCGACGGCGAGGTGAACGGCGCCGACCTCGGCCTGCTCCTCGGAGCGTGGGGCCCGTGCCCCGGCACGCCGTGCCTCGGCGACCTGAACCTCGACGGCGAGGTGAACGGCGCCGACCTCGGCCTGCTCCTCGGCCAGTGGGGCCCGTGCCCCTGAGCCAAGCGAAGGCCTGACGAACCGCAATGATTCTTCCACCGCCCGCACCCCTCGGGGTGCGGGCGGTGTGCTTCGGGGCCCAGCGGGGCCCAGCGCCCCCCGCCCCGTATCCTCCGCCCCGCCATGGACGGCGACCACTCAAGCTTCGACCTGCTCTTCAACCCGCGCCTCAACAAGGGAACTGCCTTCACGGAGGCAGAGCGCGAGCGGCTGGGGCTTGTCGGCCTGCTGCCGGACAACGTGGAGGATTCGGGCACGCAGCTCGAGCGCCAGCGGCTGCAGCTTGCACAGAAGCCCAACGCGCTCGAGAAGTACATCTACCTCTCCGAGCTGCAGGACCGTAACGAGCGCCTGTACTACCAGCTGCTGACGAGCGCACCCGCCGAGTACATGCCGCTCGTCTACACGCCCACCGTGGGCGAGGCCTGCCAGAAGTTCGGGCACATCATGCGCCGCCCGAAGGGCCTGTACGTGAGCTACCGGCGCAAGGGACGCATCCGGGAAATCCTGCGCAACTGGCCCGTGGAAGACGTGCGCTTCATCGTGGCCACCGACGGCGAGCGCATCCTCGGCCTCGGGGACCTCGGCGTGTGCGGCATGGGCATTCCCATCGGCAAGCTCGCCCTCTACACCGCGTGCGCCGGCGTACCGCCGCCGCACACGCTGCCGGTGATGCTCGACGTGGGCACCAACAACGAGGCGTTCCTGGAGGACCCGCTCTACCCGGGGCTTCGCATGAAGCGCATCGAAGGCCCCGCCTACGACGAGTTCGTCGACGAGTTCGTGCAGGCGGTGCAGGAGGTGTTCCCGCGCTGCTGCATCCAGTTCGAGGACTTCACCAACCGCACGGCGATGCCGCTGCTCGCGCGCTACCGCGACCGGGTGTGCTGCTTCAACGACGACATCCAGGGCACGGCGTCCGTGGCGGTGGCGGGGCTCTTCGGCGCAAACCGCATCCTCGGGAAGCAGCTCCGCGACCACACGTACCTCTTCTTCGGCGCCGGCAGCGCGGCCGTCGGCATCGCCGACCTGGTGTGCCAGCAGATGGTGCGCGAGGGGCTGCCGCGCTCCGAGGCCGACCGCCGCTGCTGGCTGGTGAACAGCCGCGGGCTGGTGACCGCCGAGACCACCGGGCTCAGCGAGTTCCAGCAGCCCTTCGCGCACCCGCATGCGGCCATCAAGGACCTCGCGCAGATCGTGGAGGCCGTGCGTCCGAGCGTGCTGGTGGGCGTCAGCACCATCCCGCACAGCTTCAGCCGCGCGGTGATCGAGGCCATGTCGCGGATCAACGAGCGGCCCGTGATCTTCCCCTACTCGAACCCCACCTCCAAGAGCGAATGCACCGCGCAGGAGGCCATCGAGTGGTCCAAGGGCAAGGCGATCTTCGCCTCGGGAAGCCCGTTCCCGCCGATCCACTACCGCGACCGGCTGTTCGTGCCCGGCCAGGGCAACAACGTCTACATCTACCCCGCGGTGGGGCTTGCCGTCTTTGCCACCGAGGCCAGCCGTGTCACCGACGAGATGTTCCTCAGGGCGGCCGAGAGCCTGGCCGCGCAGGTGACCGACCAGGACCTGGCGGTGAACCTCATCTACCCGCCGATGGCGAACATCCGCGAGGCGAGCGTCGAGGTGGCGATCCGCGTGGCGGAACTCATCTTCGACCGCGGGCTGGCGCGCGTGCCGCGCCCGGCCGACGCGGCGGAGTTCGTGCGCGCGAAGGTGTACGACCCGGCCTACCGCTGAGGTGCGCCGCCGCACCACGCCGCCCAGGCATCGCGGAGCGCGCCATGGAAGCGCGCACCGTAGGCATCCACGTCGAGGAGCGAGGACGCACGCAGCGCCCCGCGTGCTCCGGCGCGCCATGCGACCAGCCCCTCGCGGTCACGCGCAAGGCCCGCGGCGATGGACGCGAACTCCGCAGGCGTCCGCGCAATCCAGCCGGGCTTACCCGCGGCGCGAAGCAGGCTGGCGCCGACGCGTGCCGCATGGCGGTCGCCCTCGAGCGTCACCACCGGCACGCCCATCCAGAGGGCCTCGCACGTGGTGGTGGTGCCGTTGTAGGGCGTGGTGTCGAGCGCCACGTGCACGCGCCCGTAGAGCGCAAAGTGCTCGGCAGCGCCCGCGGTGTACGCGACCGTCTCGAGGCGCTCGGGTGCGATGCCGCCCGAGGCCAGGCGTCGCTGGACGCGCTCGCGCGTGGACGGGTCGGCGATGGACTTCGACTTCACCAGGAGCCGCGACCCCGGAACCGCGTCGAGCGCCGCTGCCCAGAGCGCGATGGTCGCATCGGTCACCTTGCTCGTCAGGTTGAAGGACCCGAAGGTGACGGGCCCGTCCTCGGGCGGCATGGAAGGCTGCCCGGCGTCGGCGCTCGGCACGTAGCAGAGGAAGCACGGGTCGATGCGCAGCAGCCGCTCGGTGCACCGGTCCTCGGCGCCGGCCGGGTCGGTCACGGTATCGACGATGCGCCAGTCGACCGCGGGATGGCCGGTGGTGTTCGGGTAGCCGATCGCGGTCACGATGACGGGCGCCGGCTTGCGGTCGAGCGCGGCAAGGCGCCCGCCGCGCGTGTGGCCGCTCAGTTCCACGAGCACGTCGATCCCCTGCTCGCGGACGGCGCGGTCAAGCGCATCGTCGCTGAGCATGGCGGCCTCCACCCATGCATCGCTCATCTCGCGGAAGCGCGCCTGCACGGCATCGTGCGGCGCCGGGGCCGATGACGAGAACGACACGAGCGCGTCGCCCGGGAGCCTAGTGCGGTAGATGGGCTCGGCGAAGAAGCCCACCGAATGCGTGCGCAGGTCTCCGGAGAGCACGCCGATCCGGATCGGGCGCGCAGGGTCCCGCGGACGGTCCGACGGCTGCATCTGCGCCCGCGAGATCCGGTCGCGATACGCGCGGTGCTCGGCGGCCAGCTCCACTGCCGGAAGTGCTGCGTAGTTGAGGGCGAACGCAAGCCGCCCCCGGAGCTGCTCGTGTGCAGGCGATGAGGCAACGGCCGAGCGCAGCCAGTCGATGGCCTCGGGCAGCCGGTCGGCCGCCTCAAGCGCGCTCGCGGCGCAGAGCGCAAGCTCGGGCCACGTCGGCCGCAGGGCCAGCCCGCGGCGGCACGCCTCCACGGCACCGTCGGAGTCGTGCACCTCGGCGAGCGCCAGCCCCAGCCCGAGGAAGGCACGCGCATAGCTCGGGTCGACTTCCACGGCGGCGCGGAACTGCGCGGCTGCGTCGCGGGCCCGCCCCGCGCCCATCAGCGCATTGCCCAGGTTGTTGCGGTACCCGGCCACCTGCGGCGCGATGGACACGGCGCGCTCGAGCTGCACCACCGCCTGCCCATGCTGGCCGGACTGCGCCAGGAAAAGCCCCAGCATCTGCAGCGCATCGGCATTGCGCGGCTGCACGCGGACCACGGTGCGCACCGCGGCGATGGCGGCATCCAGCCTGCCCGACTGGGCGTCCTGCAACGCGCGCTGGAGGGTCTGCTGGCTGGACATGCGGATCCGACGAATCGTAGCGGCCGGCTTGCAAACGACGGCCGACGCAAGCTGGGTCAGCGGCACGCGACCCGCTACCCTGCGTGCATGACGTTGCTCCTTGTCTGCGCCGCCCTGGCCTACATCGTCACCGTCTACTTCCTGACCAACCCGCTCGGGCACACGCGGAAGTTCATGTGGCGACGGTTCGTCAACTGGTTCCCGCTGGGGATGACCTACTCGTTCCTCTACATGGGGCGATACAACCTCTCCGTGGCGGCCGTGGCGCTCGGCACGCTCATGGACAAGAAGACGTTCGGCCTGGTGACCGGGTCGGGGCTCACGACCTACGCCGTCGGCCTGCTCTTCGTGGGCCCGCTCGTGGACCGGCTCGGCGGCAAGCGCGGGATGCTGATCGGGGCGATCGGCTCGTCGATCTTCAACTTCGCGATGGGCATCGCCGTGTACATGAAGCTGAACGGCACCCTGGACGTCAGCATGGGCGCCGCGCTCGCGGTCCTCTACAGCCTCAACATGCTCTGCCAGAGCTTCGGGGCCGTGAGCACCATCAAGGTGAAGAGCTACTGGTTCCACGTGCGCGAGCGCGGCACGTTCGGGGCGATCTTCGGCACGCTCATCTCGATGGGCGTCTACTTCGCCTTCGACTGGGGCCGGGCCATCGCGGACGCCGTGAAGCTGGAGCAGCCGGAGACGCCCACCTTCGCGCGCACCGTGCTGAACAACCTCTTCGCGCTCGACGGGCGCACGGTGCCGGCGCTGTGGCTGATCTTCGCCATCCCCGCCGCCATCATGCTGGTGTGGGCGCTGATCGACGTGATCGTGCTGAAGGACACGCCGGACCAGGCCGGCTTCGACCCCCTCGACACGCACGATGCATCGAGCGACGAGATGGCCGGCGACCCGACGCGCAAGGACGGCTACTTCCAGCTGATCTGGCGCGTCCTCTCAAACCCCATCATCCTGATGATCGGCGTCATCGAGCTGACCTCGGGCGTGCTGCGCGACGGGATCCTGAGCTGGTACCTGCTCTTCGCCAAGGAGACCAGGCTCGGCGTGGAGACCATCACCGTGAACTGGGGCTTCTGGGGCGCCGTCACCGGCATCGCCGGCGGGTTCGCGGCGGGCTGGATCAGCGACCGGTTCTTCCACTCGCGGCGCGCGCCGAGCGCCGCCATGATGCAGGTGATCATGTTCGCCACCACGGGCACGATGATCCTCTGCCTGATGCTGGTGCCCATCGATGCGACGGCCGCGTCCGCCGGCGCGGCGCCCGGGTCGTTCACGGCGTGGCTCATCGACGCGCGCCCGGTCATCATCGGGGTCTGCGCAGTGACCACGATGATGGCCGTCATCGGCGTGCACAGCATCATGTCCGGCACGGCCACGGCCGACTTCGGCGGCAAGCGCGCCGCGGCCACGGCCACCGGCATCGCCGATGCCTTCAGCAAGCTCGGCGGCGCGCTGCAAGCGTTCGCGCTCGGGTTCCTGGCCACCAGGGACTGGTCGTACTGGCCGATGTTCCTGTTCCCGTTCACGATCCTGGGACTGGTCTTCGCCATCCGCATGTGGACCCTGCTGCCCAACGCCACGCGCAAGTACCTGGCCGAGGTGGAGGCGAAGAAGCTCGCCGAGCGCCACGCGAAGCAGGGATTGTGAAGCGGCGCCAGCCCGGGCCGACGGACGTCGAGATCGACATCCTCTTCTGCGGCGTCTGCCACAGCGACATCCACATGGCGACGCTGAAGGGCTGAGGCGGGCGCAGCACGGAATGAGGGCGGGCTACCATCCCCGCATGACTCGCCGCGCCGCGGTCGTTGCCGCCGTCCGCACCCCCATCGGCCGCCACGGTGGCTCGCTCGCCGGCATCCGGCCGGATGACCTGGCCGCGCATGCCATCCGCGCCGCCGTGGACCGCAGCGGCATCGACCCGGCGCTGATCGAGGACGTCTACTTCGGGGCCACCAACCAGGCCGGCGAGGACAACCGCAACGTGGCGCGCATGGCGGCGCTGATCGCGGGCCTGCCCGACTCGGTGCCGGGCGCCACCGTCAACAGGCTGTGCTCCTCCGGCCTGGAGGCCATCCACATCGCCGCGCGCATGATCGAGTCGGGCCACGGCGACGTCATGGTGGCGGGCGGCGTGGAGTCGATGAGCCGCGCGCCCTACGTCTTGAGCAAGTCCGACCAGGCCTTCGGCCGCTCCCAGGAGCTGGCCGACACCACCATCGGCTGGCGCTTCGTCAACCCGCGGCTCGCGGCCATGCACCCTCCCATCTCGCTCGGGGAAACCGCGGAGAACGTTGCGCGCGCGCACCATGTCTCCCGCGCGGACCAGGACCGCTTCGCGCTCGCAAGCCAGCAGCGCTGGGCCGCCGCGCAGGCCGCTGGCCGGTTCGCCGACGAGATAACGCCCGTCGAGATCCCGCAGGGCAAGGGCGGCACGAGGCGCTTCGACACCGACGAGCATCCGCGCCCGGACACCACGCTCGAGAAGCTGTCCGCGCTGAAGCCCGCCTTCTCGAAGGCACCGGACGCCACCGTGACCGCGGGAAACTCCTCCGGCATCAACGACGGCGCCGCGGCACTCGTCCTGGTGGAGGCATCGCGCGCAAGGGCCCTCGGGCTCACGCCGCTTGCCATCGTGGGCGCCGGCGCGTCGGCCGGCGTCGACCCGGCGCACATGGGGATCGGCCCCGTGCCCGCGGTGCGCAGGCTCGCGGCGCGCGCCGGCGTGGAGGTGGCGTCCTTCGACCTGGTCGAGCTGAACGAGGCCTTCGCGGCGCAGGCGGTGGCGTGCGTCCGCGGGCTGGGGCTCGACGAGTCGCGCGTCAACGTGAACGGCGGCGCCATCGCGCTCGGCCACCCGCTCGGCGCAAGCGGTGCGCGCATCGCCGTGACGCTCCTCCACGAGATGAGGCGCCGGGACGCGCGGCGCGGGCTGGCGTCGCTCTGCGTCGGCGTGGGCCAGGGGCTCGCGGTGATGTTTGAGCGCGGGTGAGCGCGGCGCTCAGGCCTTCGCCATCCGCCGGAACCCGCTTTCCATCGCCGCCACCAGCGCGTCGACCTCGGGCTCGCCCATCGGCGTGGAGAGCATTCCCGTGCACGTGCCGACCATCAGGAAGCCCTCGGCGAACAGGTGCTCAAGCATCAGCTTGAGGCGCTTGCCCTCCTCGGGCGAGGCATATGCCTCGCGGTAGTTGGCAGGCACCTGCGCCTTCATGTGGACGCGGAACATCGAGCCGCCGCCCGTGACGCTCGCGCAGGCACCGGTGCGGCCGATCGCCTCGGCGATGCCGTGGCGCACGCGGTCGCCGAGCGCGTTGAGGCGCTTCACCGCGGCACGGTCGAAGTGCTCCATCGCCACCCGGCCCGCGGTCATGGTGACCGGGTTGGCGGAGAAGGTGCCGGAGAGCGGGAAGAGGAGCTTCGGCGCGGCCGGGTTGAGCACTTCCATCACCTCGGCCCGCCCGGCGAGCGCGCCCACCGGGAAGCCGCCGCCGATCATCTTGCCCATCGCGGTGAGGTCGCCGTGCACGCCGTACTGGTCCTGCGCGCCGCCGTACTCCGTGCGGAAGGTGATCACCTCGTCGAGGACGAGCAGCGCGCCGTTGCGCGCGGTCCATTCGCGCATCGCCGTGACGAACGCGCGCGACGCGGGCTTCAGGCCCACGCGGTGCGGCATGAGGTCGAGCAGCACGCACGCCAGGTCGTTTCGGTGCTCGTCAAGCAGCGCCACCGAGCGCTCGACGTCGTCGAACGGGATGATGACCACGTCCTCCATCGCCGACTGCGGCGAGCCGTGCACCAGCGGCACGCGGTTCGGGTGGTCGACGCTGCCCCAGTCCTTGGGCGTGGAGCCCTGGCTCGTCTCCACGTAGTCGTAGCCGCCGTGGTAGGCGCCCTCGACCTTTGCGATCTTCGGTCGGCCCGTGAACGCGCGCGCCGCCTTCAGCGCGGCCATCACGGCCTCGGTGCCCGAGTTCACGAAGCGGATGCGGTCGAAGCCGTCGCTGCGCGAGCAGATGTGCTCGGCGTGCAGGACCTCCTGCTCGGTGGCCATCATGAACGCCGTGCCTCGGCCGAGCTGCGCGGCCACGGCCTCCACCACCGGCGGGTACGCGTGTCCGTGGATGAGCGACGCCACGTTGTTGGCGAAGTCGATGCGCGTGATGCCGTCGATGTCGGTGACGCGGCATCCGGCGCCGTGCGCCACGTACGGCGGCACCGACGACCAGAGCACCGTGTTGCGGCTCACGCCCCCGGGCATCACCTTCTTGGCCCGCTCGAACAGCTCCGCGCTGCGGCTGCGGTCGGCGGTGGTGGCTTCGGCGGCGGCGTTGGTGGCCATGTCAGGTTCCTTGCTGGCGCATGCGGTCCTGCAGGAGCGGCGCGCCGGTCCGCTCCTTGACGTATTCGTAGGAGACGCCCGGGGCAAGCTCCACCAGCTCGAACCCGCGCGGCATCACGTCCACCACGGCCAGGTCCGAGTAGACGCGGGTGACCACGCCGCGCCCGGTCAGCGGGTATGTGCAGCGCTCGACGAGCTTCGGGGTGCCCTCCTTCGTGACGTGCGTGGTCATCACGAAGACCCGCTTCACGCCGGCCACCAGGTCCATCGCGCCGCCGACGGCCGGAATGGCGTCATCGGCGCCGGTCGACCAGTTGGCCAGGTCGCCGTTGGCGGCCACCTGCATGGCGCCGAGCACGCTCAGGTCGAGGTGCCCGCCGCGGATCATCGCGAAGCTGGTGGCCTGGTCGAAGAACGCCGCGCCGGGCATCATGGTGACGCGGCGCTTGCCGGCGTTGATGAGCTCGGGGTCGCCCTGCCCGGCCGCCGGCGACGGGCCCATGCCGAGCAGCCCGTTTTCCGTGTGGTAGACGAGCGTGCGCCCTGCTGGCACGAAGCGCGCCACGAGTTCCGGGATGCCGATCCCCAGGTTGACGTAGGACCCGTTGGGGATGTCCTGCGCCACGCGCTCGGCGATGCCGTCGCGCGACCAGCCCACGGCCGGCGCGGCATCCGCGGCGCGGTCCTTCGGCGCGGCGCTCATGGGTAGCTCGCCCCCGCCTCGTTGAGCGCGCTCTCCAGCGCAGGCTCGGCCACGTGCACCACGCGGTCGACGAAGATGCCGGGCGTGACCACGGCCTCGGCATCGAGCTCGCCGGCCGGCACCACCTCGGCCGCCTGCACGATGGTGCAGCTCGACGCGGTGGCCATCATCGGCGCGAAGTTGCGCGCGGTGCGGTGGTACATCACGTTGCCGTGAGAGTCGGCGACGCGGCCCTTGATGAGCGTGAAGTCAGCGCGAAGGCCATGCTCAAGCACGTGCTCGCGGCCGTTGAAGGCGCGCGTCTCCTTGCCCTCGCCGAGCGGCGTGCCCGCCGCAGTGGGCGTGTAGAAGGCCGCGATCCCCGCGCCGCCCGCGCGGATTCGCTCGGCGAGCGTCCCCTGCGGCACGAGCTCCAGCTCCACCTTGCCCGCGCGGTAGAGGTCGGGGAACACCGTCGACCCGGCGGTCTTCGGGAACGAGCAGACCACCTTCCGCACCCGCCCGGCGCGCAAGAGCGCGGCCAGGCCCACGAGGCCGGTGCCGGTGTTGTTGCTGACCACGACGAGGTCCTTCGCGCCCTGGTCGATGAGGGCGTGGATCAGCTCGATCGGGCTCCCGGCCTCGCCGAAGCCGCCGATCATCACCGTGGCGCCGTCGTGGACGTCCGCCACGGCGTCGCGCGCGCTTGCGACCCGCTTGTCGATCATCGGCAGGCCGGTGCGGGCGCATGTGCGCCGTGCGTCACCCGCGCCATCTTGACGCGCGAGTAGTCGTAGAGGCCCGCCTCGTCGAAGAGCACGCGGTCGTTGTAGCCGTCGAACCACAGCGCCTCGGGGTTGCGGCCCACGATGCAGACCTTGCCCTTGTCGGCGGCCTTGCCGGCGTTGCGCAGGATCTTGAAGAGCACCACCCCGTTCTCGCTGCCCTTGAGGCCGGGGATCGGCTGGTTGGTGACCGCGTTCACCTCGGTCTTGCCCTTGTAGTGGGTGATTGAGAGGCGCGCGTGGCTCTCGACGCCCGACAGGCCCTTCTGCGACTCGTTGAGGATCTGCCACGCTCGCTCGATCGGCACGTTGAACGAGCGGTACGCAATGATGTCGCGTCCGCAGAAGAAGTAGTGGTTCTCGCCGCCGGCGCGCTTGAACTCGCGCTGCAGGATGCGCAGCGCGTCCGGGTCGTCGTTGATGCCCTTGATGATGGGCGACTGGTTCTCCACGCTCAGCCAGCCGCGCCCCGCGAGGCGCCGCATGGCGCTGCCGGTGGCCGGCACCCACTGCAGGAAGCCCTGCCCGTTGCGGATGTACTCGCCGCCCGCGTCCTTCGCCAGGAACTCGTCGGGGTGCTCGAAGTGCACCACGATGTGCAGGCCCACCTCGGGATAGTTCCTGTGGAAGTTGTCCAGCATGGCCACGAACGCCTCGTCGAAGC
>Ga0172367_10008283_pt1 | contig 11654 bp, 7 predicted proteins | sample Lak10m_FD_114542 | JGI IMG/M metagenome (GOLD analysis project Ga0172367, IMG submission 114542) | Freshwater microbial communities from Kabuno Bay, South-Kivu, Congo - kab_022012_10m | ecosystem: Environmental > Aquatic > Freshwater > Lake | place: Democratic Republic of the Congo: South-Kivu...
CATCGCGCATCGCGCATCCCGCATCGCGCATCGCGCATCATTTACTGATCACAATCTTGGTAAACAGATTCCCTTTCCCGTTGGCAATCTCCACGATATAGCTTCCCTGGGGCAGGTGCCGGGCGTTGACGGGGATCTTCACCTCGCCGTTCACTACAATATCCCGCTGCTCATAAACCGTCTCGCCGGCAGCGCTGATCATGCGCAGGTTCACCTGTTCAGCGGTGCGGGCATTCAGCCTGACGGTAAAGGAGCCGGTGTTCGGATTGGGGAACACAGCGGCGGTCAGGTGTTCGGCTAACTCATTGATCCCCGTGCAGTCCTTGAAGGTGACGGTGGCTTCATCGGATCCCTCGCATCCCTCATCGCTGGTCACGGTGACGGTATACGCCTGGCTGCCGATCCCCACGCCGGCCGAGTCGACCGTGATCGTCGGGGTGGTCTCCCCTCCGGGACTCCACAGATAGCTTGCAGCTCCGGCAGTGGTGGCATCGAGGGTATAGGTCAGATGGGCACAGATGGAGGTGTCAGGGCCAAGAATTACCACCGGATTGAGATGGATGGTCAGCATCATGGAATCCTGCGCTGCATCGCACACCCCCATGCTCGTTGCCATCAGGTGAAGCGTGGCGGATCCGGCTGTGATATCCGCCTCTCCCGGGAGATAGGTGGGATGAAGTTCATGGATATCGGAAAAGGTTCCGTCGCCCCCGGTCGTCCAGGTGAGTTCCAGGTAATCGGATGCGGTGGCATTGTCGATCAGGTATCCTGATGCACAACCCGATACATCTCCTCCGGCGTAGGCCTGGGGAGGTGATTCGATGGTCAGGGTCATTTCATCAGAGATGGTCACATCCTCCGGACCGTAGGCCGTAATGGTGAGCACAACGCTTCCGGCGGTGATATCATCGGCGCTGGGAGTGTAAAGCGGATTATAGATGGTGGGATCGCTGAACACCCCGCTCCCGCCGGTGGTCCACCTGACCGAGTCGTACCCGATGGCGGCGCTCATCAGCTGGTAGGAATCCCCGGCGCAAACCACGGCATCGCCGCCGGCACTGGCTGCGGTCTGGTATTCGGGCGGGAAGATGATATAATCCACCCATCCCCTGTCGGCTCCCTGGGAGACCATGCCGTTTTTCTCATACTTCCAGGTGAAGGTATGCGGTCCTGCAAGAACCGGATAAACAAAGTATTGCCAGTCGGACTCCCCGGTCCAGGTTCCAAGCAGCAAGTCGTCGACATAGAATAGCAGCTTGTCGGCAAAGATCTCCGATGAGACTTTCCGGTGGAAGCAGATCGTATCGTCCACCAGCACATTGTAGTTGATGGTGAGTCCGGACATCTCGTTGTCGGTCACCTCTCCGGAATGGGCCGAGTAGTTCCCCTCCCATTTCACATCAGGATCGATCACCCAGGGGGTGTTTCCGGTGAATTCCCACGGGAATTTCGTGAAGTCTCCTGTCTCCCAGTCCTCCACGTAAAGCCCGATGCGGGTGGTTTTGTACATTTCGTCCTGGCCAAACTCCCAGGTGGCCACGTTGTGGAACACGGTAGCCGAACCGTAGGGGCAGTCACTGCTGACCTCCACCGGGAATGAGGCATTGACGGATTCGCCTGGGGTCAGGGTTCCGAGGTCGATCGAGTTGTCGAGGAGGGCCACGAAGGGGTTGCTGGATTCAAGTGTGCTCACCACATCGAGGGCGTCAAACTCTCCGGTGTTTTCCGTCAGGAAGCTGATGATGGCCGATTCTCCCGGATCCAGTATGCCGTTGTTGTTCCCGGCGGCATCGTTGATCGTCATGCTCAGGATGGTGACCGCCGGCGCGTGGGCCTCTACATCAAAGTAGCTAATGGTGGTGGTGTCGACTGAATTGACGGCCGTCACCTTGAAGGTGACCATGTATCCGTCGGGGATAAACTCCGACACATTGAATTGGAAGGCGTCCATGATGGTCTTGGATTCCCCGATGTTGAAGTTCCCGTAGAATTCGGTGCTGTCCTCAAAGGTGATGTAGGGGGATTCAGTCGACAGCGTCACGGTGACATCTTCCGCTTCGAGTTCGCCGTTGTTCAGCATCTCCATCCCCATCAGGATGTTCTCACCGTAATCCATCTGTCCGTTGCCGTTGATATAGTCGGCCTGGTAGATCACCTGGGAGGCGGGGATGTGCAGGCTGATGGGGGAGACGTAGGTCATGGCATAGCCAATCCGGTTGTCTGTCCAGCAGGGATAGGCAATGCCGTTGTAGATATCGATCCCCAGGTAATCGCCGAAATAGCCGGAAGCCATGCCGGGGATGGGGGAGGGGGTCCAGGAGACATCGCTCACCTTCATCTCTTCCCAGGTGTCGCCGGCGTCCTGCGACCAGGCCATCCAGGCTTCACACTGGTTGTTGCTCGTGTTCCGGTTGTCGTAAAAGACTACGGCAAGCTGGCCGTTGGCCTGGTCACATGCAATCCAGCTCATGTAATGGGTCTTCCCTGCTCCCGAGGGGTCCTGGTTGACCTTGACCGGCGCCGACCAGGTGGCTCCCTGGTCGCTGGATCGGATGATGTAAATATCACGGTCGGTACCGCTGTTCACCCCCGGATAGCCGATGTTGGGCCATACGATATAGATGTTTCCGCGGTAAGGGCTGTTGCTGATATCGCAGGCCATGGAGGGGAAGGAGTTGACCCGCTGGTTCTGGGGAACCCCTGTGGTACGAACCCCCTTGATGTTGTCCAGGATCCTGGTGGCCGTTTCCCAGGAGGCACCGCCATCCAGCGATTTGGCAAAGCCGATGGCCTTTTCATCTGCCGGCCAGGCATCATAGACCGACCAGGCGGCATATACCTCGCCGTTGGGGCCGGTCTTGAAGTTGATTCCCTGGTTGTGGCTGCCTGCGCTGGTTCCGCTGCTGATGGTAAGCTTTGGCTCCCAGGTGGAACCGTTGGTAAGGGAACGGGTTACCCGGATCTGGTTGCCCTCCATCCATCCGTTATAGATATTGCCGTTGTATGAACTGGTAGGGCTGTTGTCCACCCACAGATGGTTTTTATCCGTACTGCTGGTTGATACCACCGAAGAGGTCCAGGTCACCCCGTAATCGTCGGAAAATGAGACCCCCTGGCCCATGGAGGTGGTGATATAGCCGATAAAATAGCGTCCGGTCATGTTTATGGCGGCGACCGGGTCACCGTAGTTCATTCCGTTGGGACCCAGTGTGGATCCGCCCCAGGTCTCTCCTGCATCATAGGTGTCCAGCCGGTCGGCGCCATAAAAGGAGCTTGTGTTGGGCCAGTTTCCCGAGTTGTTGGAGTTGAGCGCATGGTTTTTGTCGTTCGGATTGATCACAATGGAATTCTCGCTCTGATGGGCTGATTCTTCCGTCACCGGCACATCCGGCGAGTCGTCGATCAGCAGGCCGTCGATCAACACCTTCGTTCCGGTATATTCGGCAGGCGGAACCTGGATGAAGGGCTGAACGGGAACCAGTCCCCAGGCAGCGCATTGTTGCCAGTAACCCATGTTGTCGATACGGGTATCAACCCTGAATCCCGGAGGAGGGGAACTGGTTTCCTGGGCTTGAAGCGAAGGAATAAACATGATAACCAGGCTGATAACAGCCATAAAGGTGAACAGCTTTTTCATGATGCGAATAATTATGGAATGGTTTAATGAATCTCTTGGACAAAGTTATTCAAAATCACTTACAATTATTTAAAATCGTTCAAAATAATTTCATCAGACCGCCAGTTTATTGTATATTTGTAGTCTAATATGTTAATATTTTATTGAGTGCAAACCTTGATCAGGCAAACCGGAACAATATTTTTCGCAGCGCTGATGTTGTTCAGCACTACCGGAGTGGCCGTCTATCACCATATCTGCCAATGCTACCTTGCAGACAGCTCTGTGCAACAGGCAGGCCCGGGATCCCACTGCAAACTGGCAATAAATGATGTTGACCCTACCGCATCCTGTTGCTCCGGTAGCGAGCACACCTGTTGCAGCAAAACCAATCACAAGGGTTGCCGGAACGAGGTGACCTACCTTCGTGCGCCGATTGTCTCCATCCTGCCGGCACAGGAAGAATCGATCAATATCCCATCCGTTGAACTATCGGATTGCCGGATGCCGGATGCCGGATACCCGGATGCGGCCGACTCCTGTACACCCTTTTGGCGTTCTTCGTTTACGCCACCCCAAATCCGGGGATCTCTGATCATTTTCCTCCACACGCTCAAGATCCCTTCACCAGACGAACTTTCATAGGCAGAGGATCCATCATTGGCTCGTTTCACTTCGCCGAGCTCCGCTTCGCTCCGGTTCCTCATTCCTCATTTTTCATTCCTCATTCCTCATTCCTCATTGTCTGCCGTAGTTGATTCATTTCCCGGTTGGCAATTCACACGAAATAACGTACGACATGAAACGAAAAACACTGATTGCCATATACATAGCCACCATTCTTTTTAGCTGGTCCGGATCCCTTCAGGCCCAAACCATCAGGGGATCCGTTTTTGAAACCTCCGAACATAACAACCGGCAGCCCCTGGTCGGTGTCAATGTCTATTGAGCCGGCACCACCCAGGGGACTATCACCGATTCGGAGGGACATTACAAGATTGGAGGAGGCGGATTAAAAAATCCGAAACTCGTCTTCAGCCTGATGGGCTACAGGAAAGACACGATCATCCTGGCACGCAACACATCAAAGCTGGATGTGGAGATGCATCCGGACCTGCAGCTTCTGAATGAGGTGGAGGTCCACGGAAAACTGGACGACTCCTTCGTTTCAAAGCTGAACCCGGTATATACCCAGGTGATCACGGCCGGGGAGTTGCAGCATGCGGCCTGCTGCAGCCTGGCCGAAAGTTTTGAAACCAATGCTTCGGTCGATGTCTCATACAGCGATGCTATTTCCGGAGCACGGCAGATCCAGTTGCTGGGCCTGTCGGGCCTCTACAGCCAGGTGATGACGGAGAATATTCCTTTGATCCGCGGCCTGGCATCCTCCTATGGACTGAGTTACATTCCCGGTCCATGGATGGAGTCGATCCAGGTGGCCAAAGGTTCATCATCCGTGATCCAGGGATACGAGTCAATCACCGGACAGATCAACGTGGAGTACAAAAAACCGGAAGAGAGCGAGAAACTATTTCTGAACGCGTTCGGGAACAGCAACCTGCGAATGGAGCTGAACGGAAACGGATCCATCCGGATCAACGATCGCCTCAGCACGATGCTCCTGGTCCACGCGAGCAATCTGTCTCACCGGTTTGACCGCAACGGCGACGGGTTCATGGACATGCCGCTCTCCACCACCATTACGGCCATGAACCGTTGGAATTACCTGATCCCTGGGAAATACACATCGCGTCTCGCGATCAAGTACCTGTATGAAGACCGGAACGGAGGGCAGATGGATTTCGACCGGCATACCTTCTCGTTTGATACGGCAGGGATATCCGAACTAACAAAACCTTATGGTGTGCGTGTTACCACGAACCGCCTCGAAGGCTTCTGGAAGAACGGATTCTTCCTTGGGAAGTCGGGACACACAAGCCTTGGCCTGATCCTGTCGGGGATCCACCACAACCAGGATGCATTTTACGGGATCAACAAGTACAATGGACTGGAGCAGACATTCTACTCCAACCTTATCCTCACCTCCGCCTTCAGGGATGACCATCACCGTATCGCAGCAGGATTCAGTTATTCTTACGACAACTACCGGGAAACTTACGCACAACACCAGCTGACCTACCTGTACCAGATCACCGGCGATACGGCCAATGGGGCGCTGTACCGGCTGGTTGGCGATACCCTCGTGGAATACCCGCAGAATCGTATTGAATCGAATGTGGGTGGTTTTTTTGAGTACACCCTCGACCTGCACGACAGGTTTGTCGTGATTGCAGGGGTCAGGGCCGATTACAACAACCTGTACGGGTGGATCTATACTCCCCGTCTCCATGCCCGTGTCCAGATTGACAAAAAGACGGTCCTGCGCGGATCCATCGGGAAAGGGTACCGGACGGCCAACCCGCTGGCTGAGAATACAGGCCTCTTCATGAGCCAGAGGAAGCTTCATTTTGCCTCTGACCTTGACCAGGAATCTGCATGGAACTATGGACTCAATTTCACCACCGAGTTCACGGCATTCGGAAGGAAAATGGACATCGCCATTGACATGTATTATACCTCCTTCCAAAAGCAAGTTGTGGTGGATGTAGACAGCTTACCGACAGAGGTTTTTTTCTATAACCTGAACGGCGAATCATCCGCCTTTTCAGCCCAGGTGCAATTGACTCTCAGGCCTCTCGAGGGTTTGACGGCCATTGGAGCGTTCCGGTTCAACGATGTCAGGATGACCGAAGGGGGCCGGCTACGACAAAAAGCCATGGTCAATGCCTACAAGGCTCTGATCACCCTTTCCTATGCTACGAAATTCGAAAAATGGAAATTCGATCTGACAGGCCAGTTAAATGGCCCGGCACGGTTGCCGGATACAGGGAAGCTTCCGGAAACTCTCCGGCAACCCGATTATTCTCCGGTGTGGTTCAACCTGCTGGCACAGGTCACGAAAAAGTTCAAACGTTTTGATGTTTACATAGGAGGGGAGAACCTGACAAACTACCGTCAGAAAGATCCCATCATCGAAGCCAATGCACCCTACCATACCTATTTCGACGGCTCCATGGTATGGGGCCCTGTTACAGGGATTATGATCTATACGGGAGTAAGGTACACGTTGAAATAAATACGAATTACGATACAAAGTAAAAATTGACTTTTAAACAAAAATATGTTTTTACAGCCATGTCACTCCCGGAACCCTCAGAAATCGGACATGACTACTATTCAAACCTCTGCCGTTTGCGGCCAGTGCAAGGAGCGGATCGAGATGCTTTCAGCCTTTGTCTGATCACATTGAAACCATCATGAACTTTTTCTTTGTTTCTGTCTGAAAAGATCTCCGTCCATAAGCATTCACTTGATTTTGCTAAACGATATAGGTATAATTGAAGAAGAAAGTTAATGAACGCCGGGAAGGGCATTAACGAAACGGATCGTAAAATCAGGCAAAGCATCGACATATTCAATGGAAAAATCTTCCAGGCCGTCAACAAACTGCCACTCTCCGCAATCTTTCGGAAGAGAGGAAACAACCTTCACTTCAAGATCCGGCAGGGCCTTGACAATTTGTACCTGGAAAGTGGCAAGACATTTTACTACCTTAACCCTTCCGGTCAAAGGAATATTCTTGCATTTACAATCCTTTGAAATGGGATTATCTGCCGTTCTAAACGACATCAGGCAAAGAACCAGAACCATTAAACCGCTGATAACCGTGTAGCGCATGTTCAAATCTTCCTCAAATAGAAGAATAAAAAGTCAAATGGTGGTGGTAACTAATACCAGAGGATCGGATTCCCGGTTTCTATGGAAGCCTTTGCGAGTAGTATAAGTTGATCAATCATGTGGGGGAATAGATTATAGAGGGTATTATGCTCAGTTATTACAGCAAAACACTCATTGTTAAACTGACCGGAATTAAGAAATTCTCCGGAATTTAAACTGGTAATAAAATCCGTGTTTGTCTCAAAATCAATCATGCGAACAGGTCCGGGCAATGTTCCTTCGATAGTGAATAATTTCGACTTGAACAGAATTTGAAGCTCCTGATACTCCCAAAACCAGGATTTTACAGAATGCGCAATGAAAAAACCTTCGTGCGAAATTCCAAAGAAGTATTCATCATTCTCCTCAAGGAGATAAGGAGTGTTAACATGAGTGAATTCTACCACATGACCATTCTTCTGATTTTGAATACAAACGATCTGATTATCCCTGCCGGGATATTTTAATTGATCCCGATCTTTTCGGCCATTAACCCATTGAGTCGACGCACTATTCCGTTCGGTAATTGCCATTGTGATCAATCCGGTAACTGATGTGTTTCAGTTGATTGTCCCGGGGAGAGGAAGTTCTGTTTTGACACAATCTTCTTGCCGGTCTTTTTCTCCAGTGCTTTGCGCGCATCTCCGGCAATTTTACCGCCGTCCCGAGCGGTTTCCCGGTTCTCATCGAACCCTTCAGGGTGTTGTGTTTTGATAATCTCAGTGGTGGAGGCTTCGCCAAGCATTGAAAAGATCAGCTCCAGATCATTCATGTGGTCGCGCAGATTCTCACGTTTCAACCCTTTCAGGTTTTTATACTCCGACGGAGTCAATCCAAACGTAGCTTTTGAGATCTCTGCAGTCAGGATAGCATACTCCATCTGCTTTCGTACGCCATGGTCGCTCCACTCTCCGGTGAGTTCCTCCCGGATAGCAATGCTGCGCATCCGTTTTTCGATCCAGTCGTCGGGATAGCCTTTGGCTTTATATAACTCCCGGGTACGTTGTGTTGAAAGCTCAGGGTTTTCAATCTCTTCCAAACGTTCATAACCAACCGTGGCCAGCCAGCGTTTAAAAGGTTCCGCTTTTGGTGAAGAAACAGATTGGATGATCCGGAGTAATGTTTTGCTGTCGGCAACATCGGTAAGATAGCTTTTCCCATCTGATGAAACCAGTTTCAGTTGTCCGATTTTTGCGGACAACTCAGAAAAACCTTCCTTCCATAATTTTGTTTTCAGATCATTCCAATACTTTCTTGGCCGTGGACTATCGGTCAGGATCTCGATGATGTCGGTAATCGAAAAATACCACTGTTCTTCTTTTTCATTCCAAACCGAACGAATCTTTTTACTTTCAAATAATTTTATGCTGTTCATGGCTATAATTTCTGCTTAATCGCCCGGGATGCCAAAAGGTAAACCCTTTTTCACCGGAAGTTTTCAACAATCGTGATCTCCTCCTCCGTCAAACCGTAAAGCCGGTAAACCATCCGGTCGATCTTTTCGTCGGTATGACCGATGCGCGCCTTGAGCTGCTCCCTCCGGTCGGGAAGGGTGGCCGCATCCAGCTCTCTGTTCAACTGCAGCATCAGGTCGACGTTGGCGATGATGGCGGCGTGGAGGGAGGTTTCATTCTCATTCGATAAATCAGGTTTTTTAATCGGAAAGGATTTGAAGAATATGTAACTTGGCTCATAAAAACCTCCGCGTAATTTTGGAAGATACTTCTCAAAAAGATACAGATTCAGTTTGCTGTTTAAAATTCCAAGAAGGTATTTGTCTACCAAAGCAATGATGAAGCATTTCTGGTTTGTATACCAACAACTGTCATCAAAAACAAACTCAGGTTTACTCAGAATATTCGGGTAGATGATCTTCGGCTTCTCGAATTCCCCGTAATAATCCACCGCATCCTGGATTTCGTACCATTTGTAGCTGCCCGGTTTGCGTCCGGGCCATTTTTCGCCGGTAAAATCTTTGGGTCTGGGCATCAACTGCTTTTTGAATTGCAGCAGATGGTTCTTGATGGCTGGGAAAGCGTTGATGTCAATACCTCTTTTTGTGAAGATCAGAAACTTATCGCTTTTCGGTTCCCGGTAGCGTTTGATGTCGCGCCCGGCCAGGAAGGGTTTGATCACGTCGGCGCTGCGGGGATCTTCGGCGATGAGGCGGTCGCGGGTGGCGGCATCGATCACAAAGGCTTCGTTGAGGCCGGTCAATACACCACGGTAAATTTTCCCCTTCACATACTCGCCCAGTGGAATTCCGGCCGACCGGATCTTCGCGAGCAACTGCTGTTCGGTTTCCGATCCGAGGTTCCAGTCGGCATCCTCTAAGGATGATTGATCAATGGTTACATGATGTTCGGCCACATAGCCCGGCAACGAATCAAACATCAGGGTTTTCACCGCGGTGATTTCGATGGCGCTTTCAACGCGCCTTTTGCCGCTGATGAAGATGCAGGGATAGGTGGTGGCGCACTGAAAGACCTGGAGGTCGCCGAAGTCGATGATCTGTTGGATGTTCTGCGATTTCAACCATTTCCGCAGGGGTTCACCGTACCCGGCGCGCATCCATTTGTTGGCCACGATGATGCCGAAAAGTCCTCGCTCTTTCAACAATCCCAGTCCCCGTTCGAAAAAATAGGTGTAGAGGTCGGCAACGCCATGATAAACCTTATACTTCTGGCGGAAATAGGTTTTCTGGTCGCCTAACAACTCCTGCCGAACGTAGGGCGGGTTCCCGATCACCACATCGAAGCCGCCCTGCGCAAATACCGTTGGGAAACTCTTTTCCCAACTGAAGGGCTTGATCTTTCTCGGTTCGCCGAAATCCAATTCCAGATCGTAAAAATCGAGAGCGATGAGGCTGTTCCCGCTTCGGATGTTGTCGTCGAGGCTGGGAAGCACCCGTTCGTTCCAGAGTGCAAACTGTTGCTGGATCGATGCCTGCGTTTCGCCCTCCAGGCATTTCAACAGTAGGCTCAGTTTGGTGACTTCAACCGCGTTGGTGTCGATGTCAACGCCAAAGATGTGTGTGGTGAGGATCCGTTTTTTCTCAGCAGTGGTCAGAAACCCGTCGGGGGTAAGGGGTTGCTCTTTTTTCCCTCGAGACGGACGGGAATGTGCCATAAACCATTCCCGGTAGTGATCGAGGAGAAACTGATAGGCTCCCAGCAGGAAACTTCCGCTTCCGCAGGCAGGGTCGACGATGCGGAGGGAGGAGATTTCGTCCGGCGATTTTCCTTCAACCTTTTTTCCCACGGTTTGCTGCACGATGTAATCGACAATGTATTGTGGCGTGTAATAGACCCCGCCGGCTTTACGCACTTCGGGTTTCTCCTCGATTTTCACATGATGACCCTCCGTGACCCGGATCACCTTGCCCAGGAACTGTTCGTAGGCCGATCCCAGAATCTCAACCGACAACACCGAGAATTCGTAGGGACATACCGGGTAATAGAGTTCGGAAAGAATCCCTCCGATGGTTTTTGAATCCACCTTCATGAAGGGCGTGATCATATCCTTCCTAAGATCAAAGATTCCGGAGTTATATTTTTCATCGGCCCGGAAAAAGAGTTCGAGCAACTTTCCGTAGGTGTCGTTTTTGTCAATCACCGATTTCAGGTTTCCGTAGGGTTCAATCCCCCGGTCTTCGGCAATCCGCAGAAAAATTAACCGGTTCAGCGTAGCCTGAACGGCAAAGTTGATCTCCTCATCGCCCAGGTTCGCATTCGATTTGCAGATAGAGACGGCCAGCGTTTTGCGCCATTCATCGAGGGAGAGCAGGAATTCACGGTCGACCGTTGCCGTTCCTTTTTTGGCCGTATCGCTCTGTACGAACGTATCGAAACTGCCTTTCAGTACCCGCTCCTTGCTGAAGGTATCCCACAGGAAGTCGAATTCGGCCAGATAATCCTTCCAGGTAAGGTAACGCACCCGTGATACGGCAGCGCCGTCGGTGGGAGATGGTTTGCGGGTGCAGTCGTACACGGCAAACTCTTCAAAATCGGTGATGATCGAAACGGGTAGTTTGGCGCTCCATCCATAACGCCGTACCTGGTAAGCCGGCTGGATGTCGTTCTTCACATCGACGCGGGGTTTCTTGGCCTCTACAAAGAAGAGCCGCTTCCCTCCCGGCAGCCGGAACGAATAATCGGGGGCTTTGGTTGCCCCGCCCACCTTCACCTTGTCCTCATGGATCACCTCGCGGTAGGCTTCGGCATATCCCTGTGAATTGTCGATATCCCATCCCAGGGCTTTA
>Ga0172367_10008286_pt1 | contig 11647 bp, 9 predicted proteins | sample Lak10m_FD_114542 | JGI IMG/M metagenome (GOLD analysis project Ga0172367, IMG submission 114542) | Freshwater microbial communities from Kabuno Bay, South-Kivu, Congo - kab_022012_10m | ecosystem: Environmental > Aquatic > Freshwater > Lake | place: Democratic Republic of the Congo: South-Kivu...
GAATAAAAGATCGGAATAAACGAATCCCGCATCATGGCTTGTGCCTTGAAATGATACGCGATCAGGGGAAAATCGACATATCCTGCAGCGATGAAAGCCACGGCAATGACGTAAATCCAATATCTCCGCGGAAATTTTTCAGAAGGATTGAACGCTGTATCCATCTCCAGGCTTTCAGGTTTAGGATAGAGATATTTGGAGATGATCAGGATGCTGAAAGCTATAATTGCCGGGATGATCAGTACACCGAATGCCAGGTGGAAGTTGTCCTGTCTGTAAAATAGGACTGCACTGACCAGCAGTGGGCCAAGTGTTGCCCCGATCTGATCCATGGCTTCATGAAGTCCATATCCCCAGCCACGACCCATTTTTTTTGTCGCAAAGGAAAGCAGGGCATCCCTGGAAGGTGTTCTTATTGCCTTGCCTACCCGTTCGATGATCATCAATACGACTGCGATTTGCCAAAATCCTGCCAGTGCGAGTAACGGAACGGAGAACAGGTTTAATGAGTAACCGAGAATCAGGATCACCCAATACTTTTTTGTCTTATCTGCCAGATATCCCGACAGAAGCCGTAAACCGTAACCTAGTAATTCTCCCAATCCGGCTACCCATCCGACAGTAGCGCCATTTGTGCCCAGAATTTCAAGAAAGGGTCCATTGATACTCCTGGCTGCCTCGTAAGTCATGTCAGAGAACAGGCTTATCAAGCCAAGAAGGATGACAAACTTCGTTGCCTTATCCAGATTTATTGTTTTCATCATGTTGTAAGATTGCATGAATTAATAATCTCCTCTTGATAAATAGGCACCCGGCACCAACCAGGTATCCCAGGGCAGCCCCGAGGATGGCTGCGGCAATAACATCTCCCGGGTAATGCAATCCGTTATATATTCTGCTGTAGGACACGAAAGATGCCCAGACCACCAGCCAGTATTTCATCCCATTGAAGGAGGAATCCAATACGACCCACAGGAAGGAAGTCAGGCCAAATGTATTAGCAGCATGAGAAGAAATAAACCCGTACATGCCTCCGGTTCCGGCTTTTGTGAGGTGGACCAGGTCAACGAGACCAGGTTCATGGGATGGCCGTAATCGTTCTGCCCAGTTTTTTATCAAACCGGAAGCAATCTGGTCGCACAAGGTTATCGTTAGCGCAACACCGGCAAGGATCAGAATGCTTTCCCATTTGTAATGCTTTACTATAAAAAGGGACATGATAAGATACATGGGGATCCAAATGAATCTTTCGCTCACCCAGTACATGATGATGTCGAAAAACGGATTGTGAAATCCGTTGAGGAAAAGGAAGGCCTCCAAATCGATCGATTTTAAAAACTCCATGCAGGGTTTATATTTTCAGGTCCCTCAATTATCAACATCAATCTCTGAGGGTTGCCGTGACCCGCTCTGGGTGCGAAAGAAAATCCAATGCTGCCAGGATGTCGGTGGTTACAACATCAGCGGCCATCAACGCCGCGGACGCAATCCCTTCTTTCTGGATCACCGCGATACCCAAGGCTGCATCTTTAAGCATTTTTACATCATTCAGGCCATTTCCGATAGCAATGACACTCTGGGTTCCGAAGTCCCGGATAAATGCAGCCTTCTGCTCCTGCTGCCCCCCCCCTTCAAAAATCACCAGCCTGCAAGGGATCCCGTTCAGGTTTGCTGCTGCCTTTCCAAATGTGTCTGCTGTCAGGATGATAATTTCAATTTCCGGGGCAAGGGAAAGCAACCGTTCCCTTACTCCCGGCAGAATGGTTCCGTCAATTGCCAGCGTGCCGTTGTAGTCAAGCACAAGCATCCTGGCTTGCAGTAAAGTACGGCCCGGCACATTGATCTCAATCATTGTCCCTGTTTTTGAATGCTTTGATCCCGGCAAACTGTGCTGCTTTGCCCAGTTCGTTCTCGATCCGGATCAATTGGTTGAACTTTTCGATCCTTTCTCCGCGGCATCCGCTTCCCGTCTTCAGGTGACCTGCTTTTATGGCAACGGTCAGGTCCGAGATAAAGGTATCGGGAGTTTCTCCGCTGCGGTGCGACACAAATGCATTGTAGCCGTTCTGATAGGCAAGCTGGATCGTCTCAAGGGTCTCGGTGACCGTTCCGATCTGGTTCAGCTTGATCAGGATGGAATTGGCCACTCCCTTTGAAATACCTTCGGAGAGGATCTTCTTATTCGTGCAGAAGATGTCGTCTCCCACGATCTCGATCTTCTTTCCCAGTGTTTTTGTGAGGTTCTGCCAACCGTTCCAGTCATTCTCGGCAAGGCCGTCCTCAAGGAGTATGATGGGATACTGGCTGACCCATTTTTCCCAAAGCCGGATCATTTCATCGCTGGAGATTGATTTTCCGGTGCTCTTGGCGAATTTGTACTTCCCGTCATCCCACATCTCACTAGTGGCAGGATCCAGGCAAAGACTCACGTCTCTTCCCGGCTCATATCCTGCCCTGACAATCCCTTCCAGGATCACTTCGACGGCTTCTTCGTTGGATTTCAGGTTCGGTGCAAAACCTCCTTCATCACCCACGCCGGTATTGTACCCCTTGAGTTTTAAGACCTTCTTGAGGGCATGAAAGACCTCAATGCCCATGCGGAGCGACTCCCTGAAGGAGGGGGCATTATGCGGAGCGATCATGAATTCCTGGAAGTCCACGTTGTTGTCGGCATGGGCGCCGCCGTTGATCACATTCATACAGGGTACCGGCAGCAGGTTGGCGTCATCTCCGCCCAGATACCGATACAAAGGAATTCCCTGGCTTAAGGCTTTTGCCCTTGCATAAGCCATGGATACCGATAATATGGCATTGGCTCCCAGGTTAGATTTATTCTCCGATCCGTCCAGCGCGATGAGAAACTCATCAAGTTCTTTCTGGTCGCCGAAATCTTTTCCTTTGATTCTATCAGTGATGATCCCATTGACGTTGCCTACCGCCTTGAGTACGCCTTTTCCGTTGTAACGCTTTTGGTCTCCGTCTCTCAGCTCGCAGGCTTCCCTTTCGCCTGTAGAGGCGCCACTGGGTACCATCGCCCTGGCCTGTGATCCGTCTTCCAGCGTCAGGTTCGCTTCAACCGTGGGGTTGCCTCTTGAGTCAAGGATTTCAATCGCATTGATCTTCGCAATTTTCATAAGAATCTGGTTAATGGGTTTATAGTTTATTTGTTTCTATTGGTTTAACAACACCATTATCAAGCTGCAGAATTTCTTCGTCCGTGGTCGGGATCTTTAACAGATGACTGGGCAGGAAGGCAAAGTTGGCAATGACCGTCGGGATCACGGCGCTTCCAATAACTACGGCGACGAGATAAGAATATTGGGACTCATTGATGATGCCATGCGTCAGTCCGTACAAAGAAGAAATGGTTCCAAATGTAAGCCCGGTCGACATGAGCAAGGTATAGTACCAACGCTCTTTCCTGTCGCTCCGGAACCTGCTGATCACGGGGAACAATCCCATTTTTGGGATGATTTTAGCGGCAAATAGAACCAGGATAATCAGGGGGGCAGTGATGAGCGCCGGAAGGGAGACAAGCGCTCCCGCCCGGATGAAATAGACGGGTGTCAAAAAGCCGATCGTCAGGGTTCTCAGTCTTCGGATAAAGTGATCGTCCTTGTTCAGTGTCGTTGCCAGAACCATCCCGACAAGATAAGCCGGCAAAACCGATTCACTACCTGCCCATAATGCCAGTGAACCCAAAAGGAAAAGGATAAACAAAACCCATTTCGTTCGTATAGCAGCTGTCTTGAAGGCATATAGTTTCATCAAATGCCGGGTGATCCTTGGAAGAAAAATCAATGCGGCCACAATTACCACGATAAAAATGACGGTCTTGATGGTAAATGGGGCGAAAATTAAACCCAGCGCAATCACGGTCCCGAGGTCGTTCACGAAGCAGGCCGCCAGGATTCCTTTCCCGAATTCGGTCTTGTTGAATCCGTACTCGAGCATCACGGCATATACCACCGCCATGGATGTTGTAGAGAGTGCAATCCCGGCTAGCATGCTTGCTTTCAAACTCCAATCCAGTAAATATCTTGCGACAGCCCCTGCTCCCAGAAATGGTAAAATAAATCCAAGGATCCCAATGATTATTACCTCTTTCCGCTTCGACTTTAGGACATGCGGCTCGATTTCCGTTCCTGAGAGAAATGTCAGCAGCACAGCGCCAGTAGAGGCGACAAACCGAATCCACTCTTCATTCGTTTTCATGATGTCTTGCGAGAAATAGTGGGAAAAAAGATAACCCGCCAAAGCTCCTACGCAGATCTCGATCAACGCCATAGATATTTTTAGGCGATTGGCAATAATTGTCGCAAGTACTGCAAGAAAAAGCCAAAGGGTGGCCGTGAAAAAAATGTCAGTCATAATGAACTTCTGTTATCTGGTTTAAGGTTGTAGAGTATTTGTATCATTTCGTTCAATTCGTTCCGGATCTCAAGGTACGGTTTTTCCATGCCGCTCTTCGATTGAACAAGCCTCTGAAGGGTTATTAGCTCATCCTGGATCGTTTTCGAGCTGAATTGGTGATATTCGTCGATGATCTTCAGAATCTTTTCCGTCAGGATCGAAATATGCCTTCGCAGGTTCTTTTCGACCTCATATTCCACCTGTTTTTTAAAGTATTTCTTTAAGAAAAGCCGGATCAGACCGACAGGAAGGTAAAAGAAGAAAAGATCCAGGTGGGAATCGAAGATCCGGTAAACGGAAATGTCCGGGGTTCCGATAGATACCGGTGCTACTCTGACGGGTTCGAAACGGATATCGACACTGTAGAGGTCATGAATGAATTGCTTGTAGGATTGCTGGAAGGTTTTGATGAAATGGGTGTAAAATCCCGCCTTGCCATCCAGGAACAAGTCTATCTTGGGCAGAGTATCGGGATAGGTCCGGTCCACCTCGCTGCGGATGGACTCGATGATCCACTGTTCAAACCGCTGGGTCACCTTGTACAGCATTCCTTTCTGTAGGTCCATCTCCTTATCCAAGGAGCTGTTCAGTTTTTGGATGATCTCCTCCCGGAACGGCATAATGATATTCTCCAGCATGACTCTTACTTCTCCCTTGAAAGCGGTAGTCGTATAGAGCAGCTCCGTCTTGTAATGCTCTCTGTTCTTTTCGATCTCACTGACTACCCCGAGCAGTTGCTTTTCATCGTCCCGGAACTTTTCCTGGCTTCGCAGGACGATCTCCGTGTATTGCAGGCAATCCCGGGCCATGCCTGAGATCTTGTGTAACGATACCATGGCCTTTTCGTCATCAAACTGCTCCTGCATGGGACGGATGATCTGTTGAAGGATCTTTCCTCTGTAATCGTCTGAATGGTTGTAGATGGAGTATCCCAGTATCTGGATCGGGTAATCCGTTGATATGGACGAAATACCGGCCTGGATATATTCTATCAGTCGCGGGTGTTCGGCCTGCGGAACAAGGTCTATTTTTGTAATGACCAGGGAAATCCTCGGACAGATCTTCTTCAGCTCTTCAACCACTCCCAGATCTGCCGCCGAAAGCGGTCTCTCGGAGCTGATGATCAGAAGGGCGAAGCCGGCTTCAGTCAGCCATCGGGTCGTCACACGGGTGGTCTCCTCCGAGATGCTACCCAGGCCGGGAGTGTCGACCAGACGGATTTTCCAGATGTCGCGCAGGGCCGGGTGGAAAACGTCGATGACTTCGATCTTCTTTTTGTTGGCAGGGTTGAATTGCTCGGAACAATATTCGATCAGCTTTTCCGGCGGGATGGTCTCTGTTTGCCCGTCCTGATGCCGGAGGATGACTTCAAGGTGTTTGCCGTACCTGACCCTGGTAATGACGGAAGTGACCGGCAGAAACCCGGTAGGGATTACTTGTTCTCCCAGGAGGGAATTGATGAAAGAGCTTTTACCCGCTTTGAACTGCCCGACAACGGCCACATCAATGAAGTCCGATGCAGTGATCGTGCGTGTGATCCGTTGTAATTCTTCTGACTTTTCGGGGAGATTCAACTGCCCGTAGAACTGCTCAAGCGTTTTCAGGAAATGCTGAAAACCTTGCATTTCTGACTGATTCCTGTATGAAGATGATACGGGCATTTGAATGACTGACTTCTGTTATTCAGGAGTCATCAGTCATTCGGACGGTTTTGGGCAGACTCCATTGCCGGGTGCAAAGATATGACAATTTTCAAATCAAATTCATTAGTGTCCGATAAAAATATGTTGACGTTCTTTGAAATCTTTGATATTGTAATGAGATTTATCTTACTTGTACCCTATCTCTATCTCATCTTCGTAGTAACCTGACATTCAACATAATTGACTTTCTTCATCGGGGAAAGTAGCGGTCCGGGAATAGCTTACATGGATTCATGCAGTATTTCGCGCGGGCGCCTTGGATGATTCCCTGGATATGTATACCCTTATTGGGGTTAATTTTGCAGCAAGTTTTTCACCTGTCTGTTGTCCAATGTGTGATGCGAAAATGTTTATTTCTTGCAATAGTCTTTCTTCTCTCTCTCGCGGATGCCGTTGCCCAGAAACCGGAAATCCGTCTCCTGACAGGAATTGTGGCGGACTCGCTGACCGGTAAACCGGTGGAATATGCGAGTGTGGCCCTCTGCCGGCGTACAGACACCTCGCTGGTCACCGGTGCGATTACCTCTGAAAAAGGAGAATTCCGGATCTCCGGGTACACGCAGGGGGAGTACCTGCTGAGGTGCAGTTTCATCGGATATAATCATGCATACGTACCGGTCATCCTGACTAAGGCAAATTTCCGGCTCCCGGAACCCATCAGGTTGATCCCCTCTTCGGTGGCCCTGAACGAAGTACAGGTGGTGGGTAAGATCAGGGAGCAGGAGACCGGCATAGAGAAAACCACCATTCAGGTGGCCAAAAGCACAGGCTCAGCTTCCGGGAATATTCTGGATGTACTGAAAAGTCAGCCGGCCGTCACCATCGATCACAACGACCAGATCTACCTCCGGGGAAATAAAAACATCCTGGTGCTACTCGACGGCCGTCCTACGACCCTCTCGGCCCTTGATGCCATTCCTGCCTCCCAGGTCAGCAATATCGAACTGATCACCAGTCCCCACGCCGCCTACGACGCTGAAGGTACCGGTGGCATCGTCAACATCGTGACCAAACAGCGAAAAGCATCCGGGGTAACCGGATCGGCCAACCTGAACTGGGGATTACCGGATAAGGTGAATGGCGGAGCAGCCTTGTCTCTTGCCAATTCGGTCTGGGACGCAGGAATCCGCTATTCCGGGAAGTATGACCCTCAGTATATCACCAGTTCACTCGACAGGGATTTTCTGATATCCGGAGAAAAGGTTTCACAGCAGATGCAAACTAGGAGATACACTGAGACGCATCAGGGTTCCTTCTCGGCCGGATACAAACCCGGTAAACGGGACCTGCTGACCCTCGACGCGAAGGTGTCATTCCCCTCGCTGCGCAACGACCAACAGGTGGATGGTTCTCAGATAACCCCGATGGATACGGTAACCGGACTTTATCGCCGGAATGACGTCACCCATGCACGGGTGATGGGGGAGGTCTCCCTGAATTACCGCCACCGGTTTGACCCCTCCGGGCATGAACTCTCCCTGGAAGCCTTTTTCTCCCGGACCAAAGGAACCAGGTTTGCCGATTACTACCCGCAGGATCGGTTCCTGCAGAAGTCGGAAGGCGGTGGCGCCCCTACCAACGTGACCGTACAGGCCGATTATTTCAGGCCGCTGTTCCGTAGGGGAAAACTGGAAACCGGTCTGCGGTTCTTTTCCCGTTGGAACAACTTTGCCTACAACTTCTGGGATCTCGATACCCTTTCGGGAGATTGGATCCTGAACCCGGAGTATTCCAACGATCTGGAACAGCAGGAGTTTATCTATGCCGGGTATGCGATGTATGCCGACACACTGTTCGGCAGTCTGTTCTGGAAAGCAGGCATCCGGGCAGAGTACAACACGCGCGAACTCCATCAGAACGCCACCGGGGAGACCGACCGGGCGGAATACCTTTTCCCCTTCCCCTTTGTGCAGCTCTCCTCACGGGTATCGGCAACCCAGACGCTCGCATTGGGTTATACCCGTCGGGTCACGCGTCCGACCTATCCCCAATTGAACCCCTACATCAACATGATCGATGACAAAATCTTCGAAACCGGCAACCGGAACCTCGATCCGGAGCTGACCGGCAAGGTGGAGCTCAGCCACAACTATGCCACGAAAAACCTCCGGATATTCAGTTACCTGTACTATAGCGATGCCCGTGATTTCATCGTGCAGGTCTCTTACCTGACCCTTCCCGATACCCTGGTGATGACCTATGCCAACGGCGAGTGGCTGCGAAAGGCGGGAGGGGGCATAGATGCGACCTTGGATGTCGGGAGATGGATGAGTCTGCAGCCGGGGATCTCCCTGTGGTACAGCAAATCGAAAGGGAATTTCAACGGGATCGGCCTCTCCACCGAAGGGTTGGCCTGGGGTTGTTCGCTCAAGGCATCCTTTTTCCCCTGGAAACAGGGGGAGATACTGGGAACCTTTTCGTACAGCTCCCCTACCGACCTCCCGGAGTTTTACCTGCATGAGATCCACTCCACGGATCTTGGGGTCAGACAATCTTTTTTGAACAAGACTTTGACCCTTTCGGTAACCCTGACGGATCTGTTCAACAGCCGGAAGTGGATCATCGAAACCGATAATGAACAGTTTACCCTTTACAATGAAAGCAAAGCCGATTCACGGATTCTGTGGGTCGGTCTATCCTGGTCGATGCAGACCAAAACCCGGCTAAACGGGAAGAAACCGGCGCCGGCCGAGACAGAGGAGGGGCTGATCCGGGTGGGGCAATGATGGAAGCAGGATTCAAAACGTAATTACCTTGTCGCTGGCGAGCGTCCACTGAACAAGCTCTTTCATGGCGCTGAGCTGTGCGCCTTCGATCAGGGCCAGTTTGCCAATGCCGCGGGCTTCGGCGCAGGAACCGCAGATTTTCACTTCAGCTCCTTTCGAGATGACAGACCTGATCATCCGTTCGAGGTTGTAGTACCCCTGGGGTGTGATCTGGCCGGGCAGGGCGGCTGTGGCGGCATCGGCCATCAGGAATATCCGTACAATGGCGGTTTCGTCCTCTTTCTGGATGGTCATGGCCATCCGCAGGGCGTTGTAAGCTTTCTCCGTGCCGTACGGAGCGTCGTTGATGATAAACAGGATCGTTTGCATAGAATAATTATTACCTTCCTCCTGGATTCCGTGTTCGTTACAGTTTTATGGGAATGCCCGATATCCGGCCCCCGGCCTGAAGCAGGCTTTTATAAAACATTCTTTTCGGGCCGGCCGGACTCAGCCACCACTTTTCAAAAAGTACTTTGCCGATATGCCATCTCCTCCCCATTTGTTTCAACTGAATCTGCGGATGCGGCTCGGCAAAAAAGTCGCCATAGGCAAATCCGGCCAGGTCTTCGCCTGCTTCGAGCATGCAGTATCCGTCGGCACAGAATTTCTCATCGGCCGGTTCACCGCCGATCATCCGGGAAATGTTTTTTGCTACCACTTCCGCCTGCAGGTGGGAAAAAACACCCGCTTTAGGAAGCATCATCGGTTTATCCGGGAACCATCGTCCCGGTAATGAAATGGAGGTAATGTCGCCGATGGCAAAGACCCGGTCAAATTTTGTCTGAAGGGATGCCGGATCCACATCGATCCACCCGCCGGTGTTGGCCAGGACTGAGTTTCTGATCACATCAGGACTTTTATGGGGCGGTATGACGATCAGCAGATCATAGCCGAAAGGATCCTTTCCGGTAAAAAACAGCTTCCGGGAAGTTGTATCTACCGCGCTGAGCTGTATAAGCGGATGAAACCGGATCCCTTTCTGGTCAAGCATGTGTTTTACGGCATTCCCAAGCTCCGGTCCGGCTACCGGCAATGGCTGTGATTCCGGGGTAAAGAGCGAAATTTCCACGTTATTCCTGGTGCCTTTTGCCCTGAAGAAAGCATCCAGGAGCATAGCTCCTTCGTGCGGGGCGCCGGGACATTTGTATGGCATGGATGCCACCACGATGGCGACCTTTCCCGCCTCAAACCCTTTCAGAGAATCATAGAGTTTTGCCGCTCCCTCAAGCGAATAGAAGGTATGGATTCGTTCATTCCACCCCATGATTGTGGCAGGGGCCAGATCAGCGCCCAGCGCGATCACAAGAAAATCATATCGGAATTCCCTCCCTGCGGCACATACTTTCTGTTCGTCCGGATCGATCTCATCCACGGTACCGGTCACCACATCAATGTTTTTCGTCAGAAGCGACCTCAGGGGCGCCTGAATTTCATGTTGCTTCCGGCTGCCGGTCATCAGCCATAAAAACGAAGGAGCAAATGCATGGGTGGCATTTTTATCGATCAGGATAATCCGGTGCTCAGCGGATACATGGCGCCCGAGTTCCGTGGCGGTGACAATTCCGCCTACGCCCCCGCCCAAAATGAGAATGGTTTTCATAACGTCAGCTCTTTTGATGGTGGTTCAGTTGTCTCACTTTCCATTCAGGGTACCCCTCAGACAACCTGCGAACCCTGAATCCCTTCCCTTTCAGAATTTTTACAGCCTCATCGGCTAAAACGCAGAACGGGCCGCGACAGTAGGCAATGATCTCCTGTTCCGCTGAAAAACCTTTCAGGTTTTTAAGCAGGTCATTCAGTGGCGCTGAAACCGCTCCGGTAATGTGTCCGGCGGCAAATTCATCGGACGGACGCACATCCAGAAGCATGATCCCCTCATTCCCGATCATGCGTTCCAGTTCGTCCAGGGTGACCGCACGGGATGATACCTCATGCTCGCGTTGCCGGTTCATCAACCTTTCAAGTTCGGCCATCTCGCCTACCGCATAGGTGATCACCTGCTGGTACAAAGCCAGGAATTCGTCGCTGATCAGCGAATAGTAAACATAATGCCCATCTTTCCTGGAGGTGACCAGGTTGTTGTTTTTCATCACCTGCAGATGCTGGGACGCATTGGCAAACGTCAACCCGGTTGATTGCACAATGCCTTCCACACTTTTTTCACCCTGCGCAAGCAGTTCGATGATTTCCAGGCGGGAAGCATTTGCGATCGCTTTTAGCAGCCTGGTCAGACCACCATACATCGCATATTTGAATTCCCGTTCATGCATTTTACAAGTATATTACTCCGTTCTTTTCCCGGTGGCGAAGTCTTACCGGCATGCAAATATATACCAATTATTCAAGAAAACAATAGAATAATTGAATAAACACCGGATCCTGTTCAATCCATCCGGAAAGTCCACGGGGATGACCAGGTACCAACAGAATGGCTAGAACGTGATGACGATCGAATGAGACCGGATGATTGCATAGAGATCGCCCATGGTAGAAAGAGAACAGACCTGCGGTTCATTTTTTTTTCTGCTTTGCAGGCAAGTGCCGCATCCCATGATCACCCCTCCGTTCTCCAGAAAGCCTTCACTTTGTTCGGATAAATGTTTCTCCGATTTGATCAGATCGTCCAGTTCAACTCCTTTCCCAAGGAGGAAGATCGTCACTGTGTCTCCTTCCTCCCTGGCGTAATTTGCCAGCCTCAGCGCATTCCAAAGCGTTTCGGTATCGTTGGTGGTGATGACCATCCCGATGGAGGTTGCCGCCATA
>Ga0172367_10008288_pt1 | contig 11646 bp, 9 predicted proteins | sample Lak10m_FD_114542 | JGI IMG/M metagenome (GOLD analysis project Ga0172367, IMG submission 114542) | Freshwater microbial communities from Kabuno Bay, South-Kivu, Congo - kab_022012_10m | ecosystem: Environmental > Aquatic > Freshwater > Lake | place: Democratic Republic of the Congo: South-Kivu...
CAAAGAAGCCGTTTGTTTTAGTACTGATACTACCCCATTGCGGTAGGTGACTTGCCATTCACCGTAATCGCACCGGATGCTGTCGGTGGGCTGACAGCGTAAGAGTTCGGGTTCATCGGCTTCTGCGACGATACGGGGCGTAGCCGTCATGCCGGTAGGGTCTTCGCCAGTCCGCACGACGGCATCGATGAGCTGCGCCACAGCGATGGCTTCATCCCATTCGACCAGGAGTTTGCTTTGACCTAAGAACAAACCGGTCGGATTGGCCACGATGTCTTGTTTAAGGGCGTGTAGTGTAATGGCCATAGTTATTCACCTTCAGTTGTAGTTGGTTTACAGGGTTCAGCATACTGGTTATGCAACCAGTACATCAAGGGCAGCATCTGTTCCCAATCGCAGATTGGGATACACATGGCCGGCAGACAAGACAATGTCCTCACAAAGGTCAATTGGCCATTGCTGTAACAGATGTGCAACGTGCCGATCTTAGTACTGATGTCATCCGAGAATCGAGGCTCAGATGCCACCAATGTCTGTACAAATGTAATCACGGTGGTGAATTCAGCGATTGCCCAGTTTAGGCCTAAACATTGCATTCCATTGCATTCAATCTGCACCGAATCAGAAAATGCGGTTAGCGTGTACTCATTAAAGATGATTTCTGAGAGGGCGTCATCACGCCGTTCTTGATCAGTCATAAGAACCTCTTGTAGTAATGGTAGAAAACAATACACCGCCCTAGTGTGGGTTGGGTGCATGTAAAGTATATACCGCCCTTTTTTTATTCAATCCATCTAACGGCATAGAGGGAGGCACGAGCCTCCCTCTACCGTGATCATGTCACTAACAGTGCAGCCGTCGTAGCCAATTCGATCGGACCGCCAGGCGATTCTTTATACCACCGTATCCTAAAGGTGGCATACTCGTTGGCGACCCAGGTCAACACAATCGGTTGATTCCATGCATCGACCGATACCGTTTGGCGATTGACACCGTCGATCAGTTCAAAGTGCGTCGGTTCTGGTGCTTTCAATTCCAGTTCCGGATCGTACAGCGGATAGATGCGGTAATACCACCGCTCCAACCATGCCTCGTATGCCGTATCGATGGTACCGACTTTCAGAATCGTCGGCGATCCAGGCGGACCGGGATTGAACTGACGGTATAGATGCACCTCATCACCGTAAGGTGCCAATCCTGTCCCGGGTGCTGTCTGTACCAACCAAGGGACTGCATAGCCGTTCGGTGGACCTTTCAATGTAATGTCTACGGATTGGACGTGCACAAATGGTTTAAACGATGGTGAGACATCTCGCAGGTTGATACTCATTGTCTTATGCTGGATGTACCCATACCCGACAGGATCAAAGGCCCCCGTGCTGTCCGTATAGACTACGAGGTTGGTGACATCGAAATAGATGTTACGGTCTAACGTATACAAGTACCACCGTAAACGGTAGCCGACGAAGGCACTGACCCACTCCGGGTAGACCAGTAGCTTGACCGTATACGAATGGTTCGGGTTGATGGTCTGAATGGTGTACGGCTCTGTGATGAATTTACCGTCTCCACCAGTCGCCCGGTAGGTGACTTCATTCGGGCTCAAGCGGTATGATAGCACCAGCTCATATTTTTGCCCGATGATTGTAGACAGGTACTGATCTAGTCCATACAAAGCGAATTTTGTGCCATCGACAGGCATCCGTGCTGTCTCACCGGTAGAATAATATACCACACCCATCGGCGCCAAAGCACTGACCGGGACATTCAGCGGGAAGGCGATCACCCGCTCCTCTGTCGGCGAGAAGAACGGACACTCCAGTCCTATATGGGTAATGTACTTCTCGTCGGCATGGACTGACCGAATAAAGCTGGTATTCTCCACGATCAATTGACGTTTACTGATCACGTGCCCTGCGTCACTGTAACAGACGACCATCGCTAACTCACCGTCTGGCATCGACTTGTGAGTCTGGCAGACACTGACACACCTTACAGCATAATTCGTGACATGATCTAGGGCTACCAATTCCAGGACCACCTGATCGGTCAGAAAACTGCCGGAGGCATCGTACATCCTAGAAATCACACTGTCCTCATTCGCGGCATCAACACCGTGGAATATTTTCGCATACTTGGACATCGTACCCATGATTTTCAAACGGGCATCGACCGCTAAGACGTGTGGGTATACCGAGGTATCCAAATACAAGCGGTACGTATCGCTCGGGGTACCGGGCCCTGTACCGAACAGGATATCGGTCGGCGTCAACGTATCGTCAACTTTATTAAACCGTAATGGTTCTAATGACGGCAGTAGGGTGACCGGGTCGATGCTGTTGACGACAAAAGTACTGTAGTACGGGCGGGTGATATCGATCACCATGTCGTTGACTTTCGGGACATATTTGCCCGTTCCGATACCGCCCTGCCAGATTTCATCGATGTTCCAAACGGACCAGCGATCTGCTGGTCGGTAGATCGGGACGACGCCATCGGTACCGACGATACCTAGCACAGTAGGATTTGTGACTGGAGTAGTAAGACTCATGGGAGACTCCGATGAGGATCCAAGGTGATAAAAGGCGCCAGATCCACGATATTGGGGCAATACAGGCGCACGACTTTATGTATAAAACGATATTGGTACAAATTGAGGCTCATCGTGGCGTTAATGTTCAGCGGGTGGACCGCCACATACCGGGTATCGGGCCGGTGTTCTGGTTGACTGGGGTCAAACCGCAACCAATCCTCATACGGTCGACACAAGGCTAATACCTGAGCATCAGTCAATTCCGGAACCAAATCAATATCGGGCAATTCTTGATTCCAGAGTTGAAACAACAGTTTACAGAGAAAGGGACTGACGACGGCATATTGTTCTGGGATCGCACTGATCCCCAATGCCGCATCAGGCTGGAGCCGAGTCAGGTATTGACCGATAGCGTGATCGACGACCAGCGCCTTCTCTCGTAAGGCCTCCGTGTCATCATCAGTTAAAGGCTCCATCGGCACAATGATTTCTTCTATGACATACGGTTTACCATTATCTACCGCTAATGGGGCACGGATGGTGAGTTCTTCTGCAAAGCGGACCTGATCACGAAATTGAACACATCCGTCGACCACGATACGGATGATGCGATCATCCCGGACATCGTAGCGTCGGTTCATGGATAAGGCGTGATGCTGTACAAACCCGATTTCTGTCGGCGGTTCCGGTGACATATCCCGTCGACAAAACCCCCGGTAGCGTACATCAATTCGCTGTTCTGTTGTATTGGGTGCTGGGGTCAGATACGCTTTATTGGTAATGACCACCTCCGGGAACTGCACGATATAGTCCAGCCCTTCAATCAAGCTTCGACCATTAAGAAACAGATCCAGGTTGCCGTACGGCACTAACAACGTATGATTCTTGATTCCATCGCCCCGATCTTCCTGTGTCGATAAAGTAAACCGTAAACAGCCATCTATTGGTACCCATGCTACGGTATACGCCACGAACGATTGATCAGAGCGGACACAGAGGATCTGATTGGCTGCATCGCCATGCCAGTGCAACTGAGTACCCGTGACCGTGTATTCATCGCTACCGGTGATATCGACCCATGGACCGCCCCAACCACTGTGATGGCGAATCCCTCGGTAGACCCGATAATGCCCGTTCGACGGTATGGTCACATCAGTCATTCCGTACTGGGTGTACGGGCTGTATGATCCTTCTCCGTACAGTCCTTCAATAAAGGCAGTATTCGGGTGACTCGGCGTGTACAGATACCCGTCATTATGGTAGACCCACCCTAATAGATGACCTTCAGCATTGTATTCGTAAATAGTGCTGTGGTACCACAACCCTCGTGGCAAAGTAGCTGTCTTATGGTCGCCTTCAGCAATAATTCGCTGTGGAGTCTGACCTATCAACCATGCCATCGCCCTATATCCGTAGGCGGCTTCGACCAGATCAGAGGTGATTTGTTTAGGCAGGTTTTGCATGATAGCCGTATACCCACTCTGTTCCAGATGAGCGGCGTGCCAGTACGGCACCGTAGTCTCCGTGCCGGTCATGCAATGGATGATCTCAGCATCGTCGAGGCGGTACAATTCATGCAACCGATTTGTCTCGTAGACCAGTGCACGCTCGTACCCGCTGTGACGGACGTGTAGCCGTACTGATAAAGATTCGATCTGTGCTCCTCCGAGACTGTTCATTGTCTGAAACTCGTGCAGGTAGTATTGGATGCTATTGACTGGTACACTATAGTCCTGGTGTGAGACCATGCGGACATTGATCGGATTGTTACGGTGGTAGTACAAGCCTTTGACTGGATGCCCACTGCGGGCATCGACGATATACATGTCGATGTCGTCGTGGTACCGGATGTAGTTCAGACTGCGTTTCGGGTAATGGATCAGGTACTTGCGTTGACGGTCTAACGTACTGAGAAACCCAGGCAACCCACTCAGTGGAAATTCGGCTGTCTCGTACACGCTCGCGTCGTACACGAATTCGACATAATCGCCGTTTCGCATCGTCAACAGTGAGAGACTGGGGACCCAATAGCCGTTGATCCAGGCCGACGTATACCCTGGCCGCGCCGCCCATTGGTCATACTGCGTTTGAAAGGCATGCATATCGCCCTGGTGACTGCAGATCAGACTCTCGGTGTAAAGTGGTACGGTGATACTGCTGCTGCGGTCACTGGCGTAATACGCATTTTGATAGACTCTGAAATAGAGCGGGCCTCGGACAGCATCCGTAAAGCCCGGGAGCTCCTGTACGGCCAAGACGAGGTTGTCTTGCTCCGTCAGGGTGTAAAAGACGCTGCTGCGGGGCAGCATCCGTCCGTTTTCACTGTAGCATTCGACATAGACCGTCCCGTGGTTGATCCACTCGGTGAGCGATGTCCACGGCGTATCGCCTCGGGTCGCCCGTAGCATCGTCAGGATCTCGTACGGACAGTAGCCGATTTGAAACAAATGGTACGCATGGGCCGTCGTCGGCAGACCGACCCAGCTTTTGAGGATCGGGTACCGAATGCGCACCCCCCGCTCGGGCGGTGTGAGTCGAGCCGGTGCAAAGATATACTGCCGGTCTTGATTCGGATTACACCAGACCTGCGTCAGCGCATGGTGAAGAAGAGGGTGTTGCATGGACCAGCCTCAATGAAATGATCAGGAAGATTCGAGTGCTTCTAAGGCACGACGTAGGGCTTGTCGCTCATCAGCGACGAGGTAGTTGTCCATGAACAGACTCATGGCGTTTAAGTAGTCATTGCGAGTACTACCCTTAATATACCGTTCGGCCAATTTTGCCAATACCGAATTGCGGTACGTCCGTTCTTGTAAGGCCGCATGGACAATCGTACACCAGGTCGGCGGATGCTCTAAGCTCACGGCCAAAATTTCCCGTGCATTCAGTCCAAACCAACTCTGCCCGGTCAGGGTCACCAATACCCCAGCATTGAACTTCTCCAAACGTACGTTTTGTAAAACGGATTTTACAGCTTCACAATAACTATTTAGATCACCCAACGGCAGGGATTGCATCTCCGTGATTAATGAATTCACGAGCGTGCCAGGGGCAGGAGTCGATTTAATGATATGAATTACGGCGGCTTGCAGCGTATCGTCGGTCAGTGTACTGCTATCCTGAAACAGGGTCTGGTAGTACAAATAACTGAGACAAAATAAAGCGACTTGATCCCTTGGATCGAGCGCATATTGGCGGGTAATGAGTTCGCTCAACCACCCGGCAAAGACACTGCCAGCCAAGGTAAATTGGGATTGTAGTTGCTGTGCCGATCCAGTGACCCATGCAAGGTTCAGGAGCAGCCGGATTTTAGCTACTGAATACTCGGTCATATTGCGAATCGGCGGTGTCACCGACCATTCACTATCTAAGCGATCTTTGCGGATAAACGGCCTAATATCCGCACACAAAAACGTATACCCTTGCGTCCCCGGTACCAGCAACGGATGGGCAAACAACGGGATATTGGATTCGGACGCATGGTGTCCGACAACGACCAAGGGCCGTACGTCTAAACTCGTGATCAGATCAAGATGCTGGTTATACAGCATATCCCGGATACAGGCTTCTTTAATAGCCTTCTCGACAGGCTTCACGACCAAACTAGATCCGATCGTGGTTTCATAACTGGTTCGAAAAAACATAGTTTCATGCCTCTTACTGCAAGCTGGATTTTTAATATCGGGCGCTATTATCCGACGCTTTAAGGCTCCGGAGACCCACTCAAAGCATTAGCTGTGCGGCCTAAGCGACTGAATGTCATATCTTGATGCGAATATGGGTGTGTGAGACTCCGACGGCCTAATTGTTTTCTTTCTTTTTTATTCGAGGTCATCATGGCGTCTATTTACTTAATTAATGCCGCACCCCAAGTGCAGCAATTGGGTACTCGGGATTTGAGTACGACACAGCCTCCTCGTGAGCCTGAACAGTACGCCCAGCACCTGCCGAAATGTTTTCTGTTTGCGCAAAAGGGTCCGCTGTCTCCGCAGTTGGTCTCCCGCGCAGAAGCCGAACTGATGTTTGGTACTCAGACGTTTGATCTGCGGAGCAAGTTCGCCAACCACCAGACCGTCTTCACCAAGGCGATGTTTGCAGAAGGCAACAACGTGATGATCCAGCGGATGATCGCGGATGATGCCGGTCCGGAAGCCAACGTCCTGCTGTCCCTGGATGTCCTGCCGACGCAAGTCGATCTGTACCAGCGCGATGCCTCGGGTGCGATCCAGCGGGATGCCTTGGGTGCACCGATCAAAATCGGTACCACGGCGGGCTATAAAGCCATGTGGGTCGCCATCCACACCAACAGCAAAACCGGCATCGAACAATTCGGCCAAGTCGGCGTCTCGGCCGGCTCACAGACGGATGTCGCGACGGGCACGCAGTCGCAACGCTACCCGCTGTTTGAATTCAAAGCCTCCTTCTTAGGCGAATCCGGTAACAACAGTGGTTTCCGTATCTGGGCACCGACTCAGGATACGGAAAACAATATGCCGACCGCCATGATGGCAAAAGAACGGGCCTATCCGTTTTATGTCAGCATGATCCGTCGGGCAGATAGCAGCTCATCACCGAAAGTCGTACAGAGCCAAATGGGAGATCAGTACGTCTCGGTCGTCCTGAAAGAAGGCGTCATCGATCCGATCACCGACCGTGAAATGTTCATGGGCGACATTCTGTTGAATCAGTATCAGAACGTCACCGATCCGGTCTATCCCAAAGTCTTCGGAGATTTCGGGGCGATGGCCATTTACCAGGAAAACCTGGATGAATTGCTGACGATGTTCCTGGCCGCAGAAGCGAGCCATATTGACAGTTTGTCAGACTTCACGTCGGATCCAGCGGACGCCTACCTGTTCAACCTGATTTCTGGCGTCTCCAGTCAGAACGTGCCGTACCATGCCTTCCAGTTGATCGATGGCTCTGGCAGTGTGCGTCTGACTCCGTTCTCCAATATCTTTGCGAACGGTGCGAGCGATGGCAGTGTCGATAATGCGACGTTGGGTGCATTGGTCAAGGACTACATGGAAGGCTATCTGGATCCGAATTCTGAACTGCAAGAATTGGCTCTCAACATCGAATCCATTATTTACGACACCGGCTTTCCGTTGCAGACCAAGTATGCCTTGGCAGATTTCATCGGCCTGCGTAAAGATACCTTCGTGGTATTGAGCACCTTCGATGTCGACGGCCCGGTCATGAACCAAGCGGAAGAACATTCGTTGGCCGTCGCACTCCGCACGCGTCTGCAGATGTTCCCGGAATCCGATTATTTCGGTACGCCGGTCATGCGCGGCATGATCGTCGGTCGCAGCGGTGTATTGCGCAACAGACAATACAAAGGCCGCCTGCCGTTGACGTTTGAGGTCGGTATCAAAGCCGCCCGTTACATGGGTGCTGGCGATGGTCGCTGGAAGAACGGTCGTAACTTCGATGGCGCACCGGGTTCAGTCGTAGAAAACATGACCGATATCTCCATCACGTGGGTACCGACGACGGTACGCAATAAGAACTGGAGTGTCGGTCTGAACTGGGTACAGGCATTCGATCGTCGCAGCTTCTTCTTCCCCGCGTTGAAGACGGTGTACAATGACGATACCTCCGTACTGAACTCGTTCATTACGGCCATGGCGTGTTGTGCCCTGAACAAGGTAACGGCTGCGGCATGGCGTAACTTCTCCGGTGTATCCGGTATCAGCAATGCACAGTTGATCGATCGTACCAATGCCTTCATCAAGTCACAGACACAAGGTCGTTTCGACGATCGTTTCGTGATCGAACCGGCTGCCTTTATGACCGATACCGATATTCTGAACGGCTTCAGCTGGACCGTACCGGTCAAGATCTATGCCCAGAATATGAAGACGGTCATGGTGTCGTACATCGAAGCCTATCGGGCGACTGGCGCTTAATCACTTATCGGAGACTTTATTATGACACGTTTAGCAACCGCCCTGTTGGGCGACAAAGCGTTTGGCAATGGTGTCAAACAGCCACTTTTAGATTTTCGAAGAGGTGGCCAGCACGGCTATGCACCCAACTTGACTGAATGGGTATCCAATCAAGCATACATTCGCCGTAATCTGATCTGCATTCTGCTGGAAGCCCCGGGCTTTTTTCAATTGATGCCTGATTCATCGATATGGATTCAGTCACTGAAGTCATTGGTAGAATTGCATGCGCGTTCTATTGAGGGATTTAATGCCGCATTGACCGTAGAATTCGCTGAACATCCTGTTGGCGGTGCTGGAGAAATGCAGCAGGAAGTGACTGATGTCAAGCGGGCCCGCACCGAACCTGTATTTAACTTCGTAGAAAAGTACGGCCGTCCCATTCAAACTTTTCTGGAAATGTGGATTCGTTACGGCATGATGGATCCGGATGCCAAGATCGCAATGGCAGGTACTTTAACCAGTAGCAATACGGCTACACGCAGTGGTCAGACATTGAATGCAGCAGGAGGTCGTCCTACGGATTTATTAGCTGATTGGTCTACTATGACCTGCTTGTTTATCGAACCCGATAACCTACACCGCAGCGTGGTGAAGTCGTGGATCACGACCAACATGATGCCGAAGGAAACTGGTCCGATCGAAGGCAAACGGGATTTGACTACAGCGTCAGATTTGTTGGAACTGTCTATTCCGTTTACTGGAATAAGTCAGTACGGTCTGGGTGTGAATAACCTGGCACAAGCGATTTTGAATCAGATCAATATCACGAATGCCGTACCGTTCTTGCATAAAGCTTTCATTACTAAAGGCGATACAAATGTTGCGACTTTTGGTACCGATGCAGATGCATTTAGCGCATACGGTGCACCTGGTGGCACTGCAGGTGATAATGGATACTTCTCAAATACCTTACAGTACTATACTGACCATATGCCTGACGGTGAAGCATTAAATGCCGGCTCTCCTAGTGCAGATACTATTGTACCTAATACTAACGCAGGTACTACGGCTATAACCACCAAAACGATATCCAGCCCTGGTAAGACACCATCATCCACGGTGGGATCGTCATGATGGGCTGAGAAAAAAAGAAGGACACCATAACGCCCACTACGCCTTTACAGCGTAGTGGGCACTATGCCGTACCTTCAAAGTTACGCGCGAATCAGTCGCGTGTAATACAAAATACGCCCATCACCGTAGACCGCGCTCAGCGGATCCACGGCATAGACGTTCTCACGGCCCGGTACGGCCAATAAAACATCCGGTGATACCAATACCGGTCCAAAGATCATTGCTGCCTCTAGGCCCTCTACGGTGCCGTAGCGTCGATCGATGACCGGGACATCGATCGACAGCCCGTTAGCCGTACCGATGAGCAAGGTACCTACACTCACCGTACTGCCGATCCGGGCGATCTGTTCGTTGGGGACTAACACCACCTCCTGTTCCGAATAGGGCGAAGGTCGCAGTACGATCGTCTCACCGGTTAAGTTGATCACGAGGACTCTCCTGTCATCAGTTCTTTTATTTGCTGACTGACGGCCTCTTGTACCGAACACAAGGTATTGCGCTGTATGCGACTCATGTCCGTATAGTAAACGACCTCCATATCGCCGTAGATGGTCACGGTGTCCGTGGCAGAAGTGTCCTCTGAAGAACAATTCTGCGGCTGTAGTTTTGTAACCACTTTAGAAGCCGGCGTGAGCTCGATGTATACCCTATCTTGTCCTCCGAGCTGGAGGTGGGTCGTAAAGTATTGCGGTGTAGGGGTCTCGCACAAGGCATCTTGAGCGATTTGACCGATCGCATAAACACTGGCCGCCACAAATTCGCTGTCATATTCCTTCAACTGCATGACGATCTCCGGGGTCAGCCCGTCAGGCAGTAGGATGTTATAGAGTGAGGCGCCATCCGGCGCTCTCAGTTCGTAAATACGGCAGTTTTCTGCGTCATAGGTCATATGACGCTTAATTTTATCAGCCATATCGAGGATGCGTTCACTGACAGCCATGGTGGTATCTCCGGGTAATGAATAAAACAAGAGGGTGCATAGTAGCCGAGTGAGCCCATACGCTCACTCGGCTACTATGACGGTGCTTTTTAGGACTTGGCCAATTCTTCCATCATGCTGGCGACCTGTTCCCTGACCGACTTCAACTGCCCGGCATTCTTACCGGCTCGGGTTTCAAACGTCGTGGTGATGACACCGTGTTTGGTCACTTCTGCCCCGTCACCGGCAAGACGGTTGGCATACGTCCGCTGACGGTCCCACCCGTGGATGATGGTGTCTTTGTGGCCGCCCTTCATGGTAAACGTCGCAGCGACGAAGTTAGGGTCTTCGGCAGCGGCTTTATTCGCCATCCGACCACAGGCCAAGGTCGAGGCCGGTACGAACGTCGCATCGTATTCCTTGACTTCTTGGACGATGGCCGGTGTCAGGCTGTCCGGCAAATACTTGTCGTACAGCGAGATGTCGCCGGATTCTTTGCCGATGCCGGTCTTTGAATCCAGCTCCATGTCCTGTTCAATCTTGTCGGCGAGTTCGAGAATGTGGGGTGCAATTTTGCTCATGGTAAAACCTCCTAAGGTCTTTTTAGTAAAGGGAGCGGTGGACGGGGTAGGGATGACACTGCCCTCTTCGTTACAGTGCATTTCAAAGTATAGCGGTGACACCTTATTTTTTTACAGGCGTGGTCTATACGTTCACAAGCAGTATATGGTGTTCTAATGACGTGCAATCCAACTACTGGGCGGCATAGAGGAGAGTGGGATCACCCACTCTCCTCTATGCAGGGCGGTGGGATCACCACCGATGGTACACCGGGCGAGCCGTCGGTCCGGTCTCGTGCAACAGTTGCTTCAAATCCTGATAAACATCTTGGTGTTCCAAAGCCCATGGCGCGGTCGGTTGGCTCACCAACTGCTCCAATTGATGCCGGGTCAGCAGTTGCTCGTCCAGTGAATCCAACACCAGGTGGTGCTCTAACGCCGGGGCATCCCATTGGTTGGCAATGGCGATACCCGGTTCGTTGACCCAATCGAACGTCTGAATGAAGACCAGGGTACGGTGGTTGACGCGCCCGACCCGTTGATCCCGTGTCAGGGCCCGAATGGAAAAGCAGACGTTTTCACTGGGGTTGCTCAATGCCGCTTCGA
>Ga0172367_10008289_pt1 | contig 11646 bp, 12 predicted proteins | sample Lak10m_FD_114542 | JGI IMG/M metagenome (GOLD analysis project Ga0172367, IMG submission 114542) | Freshwater microbial communities from Kabuno Bay, South-Kivu, Congo - kab_022012_10m | ecosystem: Environmental > Aquatic > Freshwater > Lake | place: Democratic Republic of the Congo: South-Kivu...
CAAGCAAGGCGTTATCGTCTGTGCCGGTGTGCGCTTCACAAACAATATTCAGGTTGGAGACTTTTGTATCTTCAACTTAAATTCAACCATCAGTCACGACGTTGTGATTGATGAATGCGTCTACGTAGCGCCAGGCGCCCATATCACTGGCAATGTTCACATCGAAACTCGTGCCTGGATTGGAACCGGAGTGGCCATTAATCAGGGAACTGAAAACCTAAAGCGCCGCATTGGTGTAGATACAACGATTGGCTCTGGAGCAGTTGTCGTGAGGGACTGTGCACCAAATGCGATTTATATCGGCATCCCCGCCAGGAGAATCAAATGAGGACATTAATTATTGCCGAGGCTGGTGTTAATCACAACGGTGACATCGGCCTTGCCAAAAAATTAATCGCCGCTGCTGCGGAGGCTGGAGCAGATCTTGTTAAGTTCCAGACTTTCAACGCAAAAGCTCTCGTTTCTGCGTCGGCACCTAAGGCTGAATATCAGAAGAAAACAACAGAGAGCAGCGAAAGCCAGTTTGAGATGATTAGAAAGCTAGAGCTCTCGCGGGAAGACCATGCTGAACTAATCGAAGAGTGCCGTGCCCATGGAATCGGTTTTTTCTCAACTGCATTTGATTTCCAAAGCTTTGATTTGCTCATGGAATTGGGCAGTCTTGAGCAAATCAAAATACCTTCTGGCGAACTCACAAACTTCCCGCTATTGCGCTATATGTCACGCTTTGCCAAGCCACTGCTCTTGTCGACAGGGATGGCCAATCTAGGCGAGATCGAAGCAGCGATTGAAGTCGTCGAATCAGCCGGTACGCCCCGCCACTTGATCACCGTCTTGCACTGCACGACCGAATACCCAGCGCCAATGGAAGACGTTAATTTACGTGCAATGGTTACGATGAAGAAGGCATTTGGAGTGGATACGGGATATTCGGACCATACCCCTGGCATAGAGATTCCAATCGCTGCGGTTGCATTAGGTGCAACTGTGATCGAAAAGCACTTCACACTAGATCGTGATTTACCCGGTCCAGACCATAAAGCCAGCTTAGAACCGCACGAGCTCAAAGCAATGGTCGCAGCTATTCGCAATGTCGAGCGAGCGCTCGGCGATGGCGTCAAGAGGCCCAGTCCCAGTGAACTGAAGAATAAGCCCATCGCCCGCAAGTCGTTGGTGGCCATCCGCGCCATCCGGGCGGGTGAGTTGTTCAGCGCCGACAACGTCGGCGCCAAGCGGCCCGGCACCGGTATTTCGCCGATGCGCTGGGATGATGTCATGGGGCGTCTAGCAACACGTGACTTCTCTGTTGACGAATTGATCGAGCTATGAGCCGGAAAATTTGCGTTGTCACAGGAACCCGTGCCGAATATGGCTTGTTGCGCTGGGTTATGCAAGGCATAAAGGACGATCCGGCCCTGACCTTACAGGTGATAGTCACGGGCATGCATCTGTCGCCAGAGTTTGGGCTGACCTGGAGAGAAATTGAACGTGACGGTTTTGCCATCGACCAAAAGGTGGAAATGCTGACCAGCTCCGATACAGCGGTGGGCATAACCAAGTCGATGGGTCTTGGTTTGATCGGTTTTGCCGATGCGTTGCAGGTTTTAAAGCCTGACTTGGTCTTGGTTCTGGGCGACCGTTTCGAAATTTTATCCGCGGTTTCTGCGGCGCTGGTGGCGCGAATTCCGATCGCCCATCTGCATGGCGGCGAGGCGACTGAAGGCTTGATCGACGAAGCGATTCGTCATTCGATTACCAAAATGTCGCATTTGCATTTCGTGGCGGCAGAAGAATACCGCAGGCGTGTCATTCAATTGGGTGAGCAGCCATCCAATGTGCACCTGGTGGGCGGGCTGGGTATTGACAATATCAAACGCCTGGAATTGTTACCGCGTGCTGAACTGGAAGCTTCGTTGGACTTTTCGCTGGGGGCCAAGAGCCTGCTCATAACCTTTCACCCAGTGACGCTGGAAAATGCGACCGCTGAATACCAGATGGCCGAACTCCTGGCTGCACTTTCCGAGCTGCACGATACGCAACTGATCTTTACCTTACCCAACGCCGATACTGATGGACGCGCGCTTATTGCACAGGTTCAGCAGTTCGTCGCAGCCCACGCCAACGCACGGGCCTACACTTCGCTTGGTCAGTTGCGTTATCTGTCTACCGTTGCACTGGTCGATGGCGTGGTGGGCAACTCCTCTAGCGGGTTGGCCGAGGTGCCAAGTTTTCGTAAGGGTACCGTCAACATTGGAGATCGACAGCGTGGGCGTCTGATGGCCAGCAGTGTCATCAACTGCGCCCCAAAGCGCGACAGTATTGCTGCTGCGCTACAGACGTTGTACAGCGATGAGTTTAAGGCCACTCTGGATTCGGTGCGTAATCCCTACGGTGATGGAGGGGCTAGCTACAGGATCGTCTCGCTTATTAAGGCAGCTGAGCTCAATGGAGTTTTGAAGAAGCGTTTTTACGATTGCGCCATCTCATGCGAATAATTTTTATTGGAACCGTTGAGTTTTCACTTCTAGCACTTGAGCGCCTACTGAACATCAAAGCAGAGGTGGTCGGAGTTTGTACTTTACAAAGCGCGCCCTTTAACGCAGATTACGCTGACCTCACACCGCTGTGTCGCGAACACCGCATACCGTTCATTTTTGTCGATGATATTAATGCGCCGACAACGCTCGAATGGATACGCGAGCGCGCGCCTGACGTGATATTCTGCTTTGGCTGGTCACGCCTGCTCAAGGAGGAGCTGCTGTCGGTTGCACCGCTTGGCGTGGTTGGCTTTCACCCTGCGGAGCTCCCTGCCAATCGTGGGCGCCATCCGCTAATTTGGGCCCTGGCTCTGGGTCTGAAGCAGACAGCGTCGACTTTCTTCTTCATGAATACCGGAGCTGACACCGGCGACATCCTTTCACAGCGTGCGCTCACCATTGACCCCGCAGACGATGCACGCGCCCTGTACGACAAGGTTAGCGCCTGCGCGTTAGAACAGATCACTCAATTCGTGCCGCAACTAGCCAGCGGCATCTTTACACAAAAGCCACAAGATCATGCAAAAGCAAACATCTGGCGAAAACGTGGTGTGGCAGACGGAAAGATCGACTGGCGCATGTCTGCGCACAGCATTCATAACCTAGTACGTGCGTTGGCCAAGCCCTATATCGGCGCTCATTTCGTTGTCGATGGCAAGGACATCAAGGTCTGGAAGAGCATGGTTCTGGGTGATTCCCCGCCCAACGTCGAACCTGGCAAGGTGCTTGGCACGCGCGACGGCTCACCGATTGTCAAGTGCGGTCAGGATGCATTGTTGCTGCTAGTCACTGAGCCGACTTTTTGTCCCACTGAAGGCAGCTATTTATGAAAACACTCGTTATAGCCCCGCATCCTGACGACGAAGTGCTTGGCTTGGGAGGCACCCTGCTGCGACGTAAAGCCGAAGGTGCCGAACTGGCCTGGTTGGTCGTTACAGGCATTTCTACAGCCAATGGTTGGAAGCAGGAACAGGTTAACCTGCGAGCCGAAGAGATCGCGCGGGTGGAGAAGTACTTTGGCTTCGACCGTGTGTTCACGCTCGATTTTCCATCTACTCAGCTTGATCGCATTCCGGTTGGCGACTTGGTGGGCGGGCTCGCAGGTGCGTTTAAGTCGTTTCAACCGGAGGAGGTATTTTTACCTCACCCGTCCGACGTACATACCGACCATCGTGCGGTCTTCGATGCAGCTGCGGCTTGCACCAAATGGTTCCGCTATCCTTCTGTCAAGCGGGTCCTCGCTTACGAGACGTTGTCGGAGACCGATTTCGGATTGGGAACCGAGCTTGGCTTTAGGCCAAATGTTTTTGTCGACATTGCCCCCTACCTTGAAGGCAAGTTAGAGGCCATGAATATCTACGCTTCGGAAATGGCGCCGTTTCCATTCCCTCGCAGCCACGAAGCCCTGCGGGCATTGGCTAAATTGCGAGGCGCCGCATCAGGGTACCAGGCTGCAGAGGCATTTCAATTGTTAAGGGAAAGGTCATGATGACAGACTTAAAAACTGAAGTCTGGCAACGCGCGATGCTTCCTGTCGGTGCCACCATTGGAGAGGCCATCGCCAACCTTGATCAGGTAGCTGTCAAAATCGTACTGGTTGTCAACGCCAGCGGCATACTCGAAGGAACTATTTCGGACGGTGATATACGGCGCAGCCTGCTTAAGGGGCTGGACCTTGGTAGTCCGATCACCAACGTGATTCATCGCAATGCACTGGTGGTTCCCCCTGGTATGACTCGCGAAACCGTCATGCAATTGATGGTGGCCAACAAAATTCAGCAGATTCCGGTGGTGGACGAACAACGCCGCGTGGTTGGACTTCATCTGTGGGATCAGATCACCACGCCCCAAAAGCGCCCCAACATGATGGTGATCATGGCAGGAGGAAAGGGCACTCGGTTGCGTCCCCACACCGAGCATTGCCCAAAGCCAATGCTGCCGGTGGGTGACAAACCAATGCTCGAGCACATCATTGACCGAGCCATGTCCCAGGGTTTTAACCACTTCATGCTGGCCATCCATTATCTCGGCCATATGGTTGAAGACCATTTTGGCGACGGCTCCAAGATGAATGCCCACATTGAGTACATTCGCGAAGAGTCCCCATTGGGTACTGCAGGAGCCTTGGGCTTGTTGCCACGCCTACCTGATGCACCCTTTGTGGTCACCAACGGCGATGTGTTGACAGATATCAACTACGCGGACTTGCTGGACTTTCACATCCGACAACAAGCCGCCGCCACCATGGCCGTGCGGACCCATGAATGGCAGCATCCGTTTGGGGTAGTGCAGACCAAGGGGCTGGACATCGTCGGCTTTGAAGAAAAGCCAGTCGCCCGTACCCATATCAATGCCGGTGTTTATGCGTTGTCACCGGTGGCGCTGAATGAACTCAACGTCAACGAGCACTGCGACATGCCCACATTGTTTGAGCGTCTTCAGGCAAGTCGCCAGCGAACAGTGGCTTACCCGATGCACGAGCCTTGGCTGGATGTTGGGCGTGTGGAGGACTTCAAGCGTGCGCAGGACCAAGTTGTGGGGGCACGCCGTGGTTGAGAAAGGTATGCAGCACAACGTAACCGTCCAATACGAAGCGTATGCAGTCTAAACTCCGACTATTAGCCATAGTTCCTGCACGCGGTGGCAGTAAGCGATTGCCTGGCAAGAACATCATGTTGTTGGGTGGCCGTCCGCTCATTAACTGGACAATCGAAGCTGCACTTGACAGCGGTGTCTGCATCGACGTACTAGTTAGTACCGATGATAATGAGATCGCCTCGGTCGCTCGATCTGCTGGTGCGATGGTGCCTTGGTTGCGCCCAGCAGAGCTGGCGACCGACACCGCCGGTAGCGCTGGCGTGATCGCGCACGCGTTAGCTTGGTATGAGCAAACGTACGGACCTGTCGACGGGGTGCTGCTGTTGCAACCGACTAGTCCCTTCCGGAGCGTCGAAGCTATCCGCGGCGCGGTACGCGACTACGTCGACCAAGTTGGCCCTAAGCCCTATCCCGTAGTCAGCGTCAGCCCCGCTGCCTCACACCCGGCCTGGACTTTCGTCTGGCAGGACGGCGAGTTGCAACCCAGCCTCGGCTGGGATCCTCTGACGCTGCGTTCCCAGGATCTGCCGCCGGCCTACGCGCTTAACGGCGCGCTCTATGTGATACCCGCTGAGGACGCCCGTACCGCGCAGCCCATCGTGCGGCCCGGCGTCTTGCCCTTCGTGATGACAGACGCTCGAGAGAGCCTGGACATAGACACCACCGATGACTGGGAGCGCGCAGAGCTCCTGCTGTTCAAGTCAGCAGGGGGCTGAATCTATGGACATCTTGGAGTTCAACCGCCGCTTCATGCTGATTGAGGAGGAACTTGGCCTCTTCCCCGATACTCGCGTGACCGATCCCGGATGGTGGGACGTGGTCCGGTACGATGCGATGAAGCTGGTCTACAACCAGATCGTAGGCTTGGGCCTTAATACCACTAGCGTGCCCAGCTTCGCCGCGCGTCTTCTCCATCTGGCGAATAGACTCGCACTGCGGGTCGACCTGGAAGTCCGTCTTTGGTTTGGAAAATTTGACGTACTGGTCTACCGCGCACCTCGCCTGGAGCGTGATGGCCGGCGCATCGACACAGGACTGGACCAGGTGATTGCCGCCTGCCCTGGACGCAAGCTGGTCATCAACACCTTCCCTCATCGCTACGACCGCAGCTATGCCCGCGTAGGTCAACTCGCTCCGCGCCCCGCGCAGTTGGATACGCTCGAGCACCGACTAGGCGAGGTGTTCGGCATCAAGGTCGACCTAGACGAGTTTGTGCGCCAGCGCCTGGCTGACTTTGAGATTGGCCTTCGCAGCTACTCCAAGATGTTGGCACGCGTGCGGCCGCGCCTCGTTTTGCTCAACCAGAACGGCATTGAGAAGGCTCTGTTCCGTGCCACACGTGAGGCTGGTATTCCCTGCTTGGAGGTACAGCATGGGCTTGTGAATGCTGCGCATCCAAACTATGCCTATCCATCCAGCGTGCATGGTGCGGGTATTGCGATGTTTCCCGACGTCATGTTTATGTTCTCACAGTTTTGGATTGACAGATGCCACCATCCTGTGCCCCATCGAATTGCAGTGGGAAATGACTTCTTCTATCCAGACCAAATAGCTCCACCAAAGCCATGTGGTGCAGTGCTTGTAATTAGCGCAATCAAATACCATGAAACACTGGTCCGCTGGCTGCGTGCAATAGCACCTCGGTTGTCTGGCAGACGCTTTCTTTACAAGCTACACCCCGCACAGGGAGCAAGTCGAACTGCCATCGACGAGGAATTGGCAGATCTACCCAATGTGACGGTGCACGGCACCGATGTAACGGTGCAGACGCTGCTCGCCGAGTCCTCGGACGTGCTCCTCATCCAGTCGACTGTCGCCTACGAGGCGGTGCAGGCCGGACGCCGATTGCTGATCATTCCCGAGCTGGACTACGCCACGCATTCGGACCTCATGGCGCTAGATGGCGTCGAGGTCGTGCCAGACGCCGCCTCGCTGGTCGAGGCGCTTGCGCACGACCGGCCGCCCCGCACCCCCCAGGTGTTCTTCGAACCGTTTGACGCGCCGCGGGCTACCCGGATTCTCGAATCGCTGCTGCGCACCGGCGAGCCCGTCTCGCCGAGCGCCCGCCTGGCACCGTCCTCGCCTGATCGAAAGCGGCACCGGTCATGAGTCTGAAGCGCTCCTTCATCATCTACACCGCCAGCAGCATCATCGGCAGCGTGCTTCCGCTGGCGCTACTGCCGATAATGACGCGATATCTGAGCGTCGAAGAGTACGGCATCGTCGCGACTATGACGACGCTGATCGCCTTCTTCACGCCTCCCTTGACCTGGGGAGTGCCAGGTATCGTAACCGTCGAGCACGGGCGTCTAGACCCGGACACCTTTCGCCAGTTCGTGGCGACGGCGCTGAGCGTGCCGCTCGTCTCGCTGTTGCTGATGACGCTCCTGGCGGCCACGGCCGCGCCCTGGGTGGCGCCCCTGCTGCAGATTCCCGCACCGTGGTTCGCGGCGTTGCCGCTAATCGCCGGCCTAGCCGTGCTACCTCAGGTACTGTCGGCGATCCTGCGTATGAATAACCGACCGATATCCTTCGGTCTGGTCGAGGTCGGCCAGGCGCTCGCGACGGTACTGCTGTCCTACGCCTTCGTCGTCTCGCTCAATGGCCATTGGCAAGGCCGCATGTGGGCCTATGCATGCGCGGGGGGGCTGACCACCCTGGCAGCGCTGGTCTGGCTGGCCAGCCAAGGTTATCTGCGCCGCCCGGCTGGTGCGGAGACTCTGAAGGAGGTGTTCCGCTTCGGCCTGGGCCTGCTGCCGCACGATCTGGGCAACCAAGCGATTCGACTCGCCGACCGGCTGTTCCTAGTCGCGCTCGTCGGCCTGAGCGGGGCTGGCCAGTACGCGGTGGCCGCGCAGGTGACCGCAGTGGTCATGGTACTACTGTCGGCCTTCAACCGCGCCTGGGCGCCCTATCTGTTCCCTCGCCTGCGCGATCCCTCGCCCGAGACGGAACGCCAACTGGTGCGAATGTCCTACGGCGTGATGGCCGGCTTCCTGGCCTTCTTCGTCGTCTTCAACCTGCTGGTGCCGGTGGCCTTCCGCTGGTTTATCGATTCGAAGTTCCATGAGGCGATCACCTACGTGCCGTGGCTGACCATCGGCTACTTCTTCACTTCGGTCTACATGACGTACATCGACTACATCTTTTTCGTGAAGAAGACCTATCTGCTGTCCTTGGTAACCACGTTGAACATGTCGCTTAACCTCGGCCTGAACTACCTGTTTATCCGCGAGTTCGGACCGATCGGCGCGGCCTACGCGTTCGCCACCACGATGTTCGTCGTGATGCTCGTGGCTTTTTGGCTCAGCAACAAGGTGCACCCTATGCCTTGGTTCTACTGGGTGCGCTGGAGGGCCGCCGCATGATCGACCGCCTGAAACGCTTCTGGCACCTGCCGCCGACTCGCCGCTGGCAACGCCTTAAGTTCGCATGGGCCGCGCTGGTCACGCGCTGCTGGTACGGTTTGAGCCTGCGCGCGCTGGGCCGAGGTTCGATTATCCAGTCCCCGCTGTTCTGGACGCCGGAGTACATCGAGGTGGGCAACGACGTGCTGGTCTGGCCCGGCTGCCGCTTCGAGGGCATCGACCTCGACACGGCCTCGGCCGGCACCGCGCCGCGCATTGTCCTTGGTGACAATGTTGTGATGCAGCAGTACTGCCACATCACCGCAGCTGGACAACTGAGCATTGGCGCAGGTACGTTGATGTCCTTCAATGTCTCCATCCAGGATACCGACCACCGCTATGACGACATCGCTTGCAGTGTCACGCACCAGCCGCTGACATACGCGCAAACGACCATTGGCGAGAACTGCTTCATCGGCGCGCGCGCCAGCATCCAGGCCGGCACGCACCTGGGGCGCCATTGCATAGTTGGCACTAATGCCGTTGTACGTGGCACGTTTCCTGATTATTGCGTGCTGGTTGGCGCGCCAGCACGCGTCATCAAACGATATGACCCGGTGTCCGGCACTTGGCGCCGCACCGCTCCAGACGGTAGTTTCTGTGGCGAGCCACCTTTAATGGACACGGCTTCCCCCAAGCCTTTACGCACTTTTGTTGAGACAAAGCAATGAATATCCTAATTAGCGGCGGTGCCGGCTTCATCGGCTCGAATCTTGCGCGAGCACTTGTTTCTCGGGGTCATGTGGTTACCGTGATGGATAACCTCTCTCAGCAGATCCATGGCGATGATTCTCCGCTGTTGGCCACCATCATCGACCAGGTTCGCTTCATCCGTGGCGACGTTCGCAATCGGGAGGATTGGATCGCCTCTTTGGATGGCCAGCACGCTGTCGTGCACTTGGCTGCTGAGACCGGCACCGGCCAGTCCATGTATGAGATCGAACGCTACGTCGACGTGAACATCCGCGGCACGGCGCTGCTGCTAGACCTGCTCGCCAATCAGCCACATAACGTGCGCAAGCTTGTCGTCGCATCCTCCCGCTCCATATACGGTGAGGGGCGCTACCGTTGCGCCTCGCATGGCATCGTCTATCCGCTCGCGCGTGAGGCCGCGCACATGGAGGCCGGTGACTTTCACGTGAAGTGTCCGCAATGCGGCACCAATGCCGAGCTACTTGCCACCACCGAGGACAGTCGCATACACCCGTCCTCGCTTTATGGCATCACCAAGCAAAACCAGGAACAGATGATCCTGACGCTGGGTCGGTCGCTGAACATCCCGGCCGTGGCGTTGCGTTACCAGAACGTCTACGGCCCGGGCCAGTCGCTGTCCAATCCGTACACCGGCATCCTCTCGATCTTCTCCACCCGTATCAAGAACGGCAACGAGATCGTGATCTTCGAGGACGGTGAGGAAAGCCGCGACTTCGTGTACATCGATGACGTGGTCGACGCGACCGTCGCCAGCATCGAGCTGGACGATCCAGGCCAGCACGTGGTCAATGTCGGTTCCGGCGAACGCACCAGTGTGCTGACTGTGGCGCACTCGTTGATCGCGGCATACAGTGCGGAAGTGCCAGTACAAGTATCCGGCAATTTCCGCCTTGGAGACATCCGTGACAACTTCGCGGACATTGAGTCCGCACGCAAGCTGCTGGGCTTCACACCCAAGGTCGACTTCGCGACCGGCATCCGGCGCTTCGCCGCATGGGTGGATGGCCAGGCTGTGCACGCCGACACTTATGAACAGAGCATCGCCGAGATGAAGGCCAAGGGTCTTTACAAATGAACCAGGCGCCCTGCCAGGACCTGGCCGGCCGGAGGATCCTCCTGATCGGCATCGGATTCTATGACTACGAGCACAGCATCGCTACGCGTCTACGCGAGCGCGGGGCGGAGCTCGTCGTGTTCCAAGACCAGCCGCCTGAACTTCAGAGCAGCGTGCGCAGACTCTTCCAGCGTGCCCCCGATGCGGTGCTGACCCGTCATGAGCAGCGCATCTTGGACGCTGCACGCTCGCCGTTCGACCAGGTGCTCGTTATCAAGGCTGTCGGCCTGCGTCTGCCTTTCCTTAAGACACTTCGCGAGCGCCTTCCTCAAAGTGAGTTTATCCTTTACCAATGGGACTCGCTGGCGCGGCTTGAGGGTATCGAGGAACGCCTGCCGCTGTTCAATCGCGTACTGACCTTCGATCGCAAAGACTCTCAGGTGCGTCCGGAGATTGCCTTTCGGCCCCTGTTTTTCCGCGAGGCACCTAATCCTCACAAAACAGTTCGGACCGACATCGATGTGGCCTTCGTGGGCTGGCTGCATTCGGACCGTCTCGAGTCGGTCCGTCGAATGCAGGCTCACGCCAAAGCGCTGGGCCTGTCGACCTTTGTCTACCTATACACCGGCTGGCTGACATGGCTAAAGCTGCTCGTGCGCGGTCAGGCTCGCGACGTGCATCCGCGCACCCTGTCCTATCAGCACTTACAGACAATCAACCAGCGCGCGCGCTGCATCTACGACCTGCCGCATGCGCTGCAGACCGGTTTGACGATGCGCACCATCGAGACGCTGGGCATACACAAGAAGCTAATAACCACGGCGCAGGACGTGGTCCATTACGACTTCTACAACGAGGACAATGTGCGCGTCGTCTGTTTGCCCGAAACCGGGCTCGATCGGGACTTTATCGTGACCACGCCTAAGCCGATCGATCCAGTGCTCCTCCGGCGCTACTCGCTTGATGCTTGGCTGGATGACGTGCTCGGCATACGATGATGCAATTCGGAATTTAGACGCCTGTGTCCAAAATTAAATCCAATTCAATCGCTTCTTCAGCACCGTTGCGACCAGTATCTCGATACTCGACTCTGACCAGTTCGCTTTTTGGTTTGTTCGTGGCCTGCACGCTGGCAATTCCTGCAGCACCGTTGAACAAGGTGCTCTTCGCGTTATTGATTCTTTGGTTGTTTGGATACCATTTGGCTCGCCCAATCCCGGTACGTTTTCCCTCTATTGCCCCCATGATAATAGTGGGGATATTCATGTACGGATTCATATTGGCGCAATTCAATCAAGTGGATATGCCGGTAGCAGTTCAGTTCTTGCTTGCCACC
>Ga0172367_10008290_pt1 | contig 11643 bp, 11 predicted proteins | sample Lak10m_FD_114542 | JGI IMG/M metagenome (GOLD analysis project Ga0172367, IMG submission 114542) | Freshwater microbial communities from Kabuno Bay, South-Kivu, Congo - kab_022012_10m | ecosystem: Environmental > Aquatic > Freshwater > Lake | place: Democratic Republic of the Congo: South-Kivu...
ATGCTCGTGTTGATTTGCCGAAAAAAGGTATACCATTTCGAGCAGAAGGGCATGTTCATGAAGTAGCTCAGTATTGTGAAACTAATGGCACAACAGTTGGTTTTGATTATCGCATGTTAAAAATGCATCGAGGTGATGTTTCGTTGCGTGATCACAACAAGACCAACACTCGTATGAATCACGCAGCTGTTTGTTTGGCCGCTAAAGAAGAAATGACTGTACTTGCAAATCAGGAGGTTGAATGTCCGGATGGTCAGATGCGTAATCTTAATGTGGCAATGATTGGTAATAACAGAAAAGGGGCGATTTATAAAGGAATGCACGAGACCTATGACGAGGCAATGATGAAAATAAGAGGCGAAAAATTAACTTCTGAAGAAGCTGATGATCTAATTTTTACACGAGTAATTGCACCATTCATTGTTAGCAACTCTAGTGATTGGTTAATGTGTTTTGCCAAATCAGCGGCTGCTGGTACCGGCTACAAGGCGGAAAAAGCCATGGTAAGTGGTGGAGAAAATTGGATGGAATATGGACAAAGAGAGGGGCGTCGTGGTTTCTGTGTGGCGATTCCTTGTCGTGATGGTGATCCTAAAACTGGTTTGAAATATTTTTTCAACTACAATTAGTTGATTAATTATGTAAACAAACGCGTTAAAGAGGGTAATATTTTGGGTGTTCAAAGTGATATTGAAATTCCAACTTTTTCTGGCATGACCGAAGAAGAAGCGAAACGCGCACAAGAATTAAGTTTTGAAGATGAAGAAGACGAAAAGAATATAGTGGATGAATTAGATGTCGAAAAAATGGGGGCATTGGTTGATATGTTAAGAAGTATTTTTGGTGATGATTTGGACGAGGTCTTAAAAGAGTTTGCCCTCAAAGGTGCGGGTGCTGAAATTACAGTGGAAGGTAAAAAGAAACGAATAATGGAATATATTATTGAAAAATTAAAATTTGGTAATTTCCCCGAGATTATTAAAATTACTGGTTTAACAGATGATAAGGGCAAAAAAGAAATATTGGCGTTATTGCGTCGTTTAACTCCAGAATTACGAAACGATTTATTGGAATATACTCGCAGCGGCAAAAAGCCGGAAAAACGGCCGGCTAGCAGCTTGGATGCTAATATTTTGCAATTGATTAAAGATTCTGGTAGCCGTCAAGCTGATTTTATGTTGGCAGTTGATCGTTGCAAATCTGTGGTCGGTGGTGAACCGGGATTTGCTGAGGAAACAGCTCCAACTAAAGGTGGAAAGAAAGGAGACAAAAAATCACCAGCTGGCAAGTGGGGGAGTTTAATGACGCAGGTGTCAAAAATTATCTTTGTGCATCGTGACAATGAGGATGCTCGGAACGCGATTGGCGAAAAAATTAAGGATCCGAAATGGTTGTTGCGCGAAGCTCTTATTCAACTGCGACGTTTTGACGAATTAAAAGAATTAGGTTTGTAAAAAATTATGGAAATTTTCCAAGAAAAATATACATTTACCAATTTTGCCCGCACCCACCTTGATCGGTCGGTAGTTGGTGTTTTTGATGAATTGGTAAAAAAGTGGGGGTTATTTAATTGGGAAGACGGACTACTATTGCAGTTGTATCCTATTTCGCCAGAAGATAAATTGGGCGAAGGTGCCTTGCGCGATGTAACCGAATTAATTAAAACAATGCGTGGTGAGGACGGAACTTTGCCGTTTACTGACGAAGAATTGTCGGAAATTGAATGGCAAGGACAATGGTATGATGACCAAGAAGTTGTTAAGCAGATTTTTCGTACAGTTTATTTTTGTCTTAATCAAAATAAAACTGATTTGGCAATGAACCTTCGTTTTTGTTTGGATCCAATCGCCATGCAGAAAGTTGTTGGGTTGCCAACGGAAACGAGAGAATTGGTATATTCTGTTTACAATGTTTTGTGTTTGTATTTCTTTTATAATATTCCTGACGGAGTAGCCTATTATCTGTTTGAAAGCGGTTTTGTGGTTTTGGCGCTCAAATTAGGTTTTAAATTGGAAGATATTATTGCTGATGTAACTAATCGAATGGTTGCTTTTGATCGTCGCAAGGTTTTTTGTATTGAATTATCGGCTTCATTGGGCGAAAATATGACAACGTTGGGCGCTGATAACAATCATGAAGAGAAAAATATTAAATATTGGGTAGATAATTTCCGAATATACTCGCAGGGTAATTTTGGTGGGCCAGATCTTTTGAATTTTGCCGCTGATAAAAATTATTTTGGTGGATGTAGTGGCGACGATCGAGAATTGATTGTAAAAGTTTTGCAACTTTATACTCATTTAATCAATGGATATTTAGCTGTTCCCAATGGTGATTTAGCAGCAGTGGACAAACGTTTAAAAGATTTAGAAAGCGCCGGCAAGGCTGATGATCCATTGGCGTATTTTGAAGATTATTTATTATCATCTGACGCGCCAGTAGTTAATCAAAATTTTGGTTCGTCAGAATTATCAACTGAAGAGAAAGAAATATTAAATATCCCAAATGATACGAACGACACGAACGAAACGAACAAGAAGATCGATGTATTGGTAGTTAAAAAGTTGATTATGTCTGAGTTTGGCTATGCCGAAGGCGGTCAATTCGAAGATGTTGGCGCAGTGATTAATCGATTACAAGAGTTGGCAGCGGATTTTAATGATCCAGAGATTGCCGATTTATATTATTTTGACGAACAGTCTGGTGAATTTAAATGGAGGGAATAATTATGGCTGATAATCAACCGACAATTTTAGTAAAAAAAGCAGACGGCACTTTTGTGCGCGTTCCTTTGTCGGAATTAAAGAAAAAATCAACGGCACCGGTCACCCAACCTGTTGTGGCGCCTGTCGTAGCAGAGCCGATTGCCGCTCCAGCCCCTATCGTCGTTCCAGAGAAAAAGCCGGAAAAAGTTTATAAATCTTGGTCTGGCAAAGAATTTGTGAGTACTCCTAAGGCAGTTTTGCCATCAACCAAAAAGATTGAAGAAAAAATTGTTGTTAAGGAAAAGCCAACTGATTTTCAATCTTTATTAGAAGAAGACGAATTGATAATGTCTGCGCTCGGTCCAAAAACTAGTGCGACCCGAGACACAGAAGTGGACAATGTAATTAAGCAATTATCATTTGTTATTCCTGCTAGTTTTGTGGGTCGCTTGCGCAATATTGTGCAATTACGTCTCAAAGATGTGCGCGGACAATCAGAAACTAAAGATATTGTTTTGTTATCAATTAAAGATGGTGGTTTAGGCCTAACTGAAGCTCAAGCCGAAGAATTGGAAAAGAAATGTGTAGCGAAAATGGGGGTTGTTAGTACTGAGGGTGTTGTACCTTTAAAAACCAAACCAACTACACCAGTTGCAAAAAATATTTCAACTGATTTGCCACAAAAATTTGTTGAACCAGCGGTCCCAGCAAACACAACTCCGTTTAATAATTTTATCCATGGAGACGCAAAAAATAATATTACAGAAAATATTGCTCCAGAATTTAAAATTAGTTCGGCGGCTTTGCCAAAACCAGTCATGCGTGATATCACAGTGAAACCCATAGATATGGGCCCAGTGGACGAAATTAGGTTTTTCCGTCTTTTAGACTGGCGACGTTTGGCAAATAATCCAGCGGAAGCAGCAAATCGTTTAAAACAAAAATTTATTAATTTAAAAGAGGAATCAATTGTACTTTTTATGGAAGCGGCTGCAGCTTGGCGCGAGAGTCCGATTTATCAAGAATATTTATCAGTTGTAGACAAGGCTTTTACCAAAAAAACCAACGTAGGGGCTGTAATTATTGATAAAGAGGGGATTAATTTAGAAGAAATTAAAGCACTTGTCAAAATGGAAAAAGAATTAGGTATCTAAATTATGGAACAATTTGTCGTACCACAATTTATCGATGTTGAAGACAAGATCTTTGGGCCAGTAACCACTCGTCAATTTATTATTTTGTTAGTGGCGGGTTTGTTTCTTTTTATCGCTTTTAAATTGGCTGATTTTGCCTTGTTCGTTTTTTTGTTAGCAGTGATTGGTGGTGGGGCATTGATTATGGCGTTTGTAAAAATTAATGGCCAATCCTTTCATTATTTTTTGTTAAATATTATTCAAACAATGCGTCGTCCTAGTCGTCGTATCTGGAACAAATTATACACCAAAGCTGAATTAGAGAATTTGCGCAAGGAAGCAAAGGTAGAAGTGATAGAAAAAGTGGTTGAAGTACCACGTTTATCATACAGTCGGATTCGCGACCTTTCCTTAACTGTTAATACGGGTGGTTACTATCGGCCCGAAGATTAAAGAAAAAAGATTATGAAAAATAAAAAAGCAGCTGCTAGAAAAAATAATTTTCCTACCACTCAAAGCCATTTAGCAATGGCCGAAATTAAGAAAGATACTGTTGTGATGAAAGACGGTACTTTACGTGCCATTTTAATGGTTTCGAGTATTAATTTTGCTCTTAAGAATGAAGATGAACAGCAGGCGATCGTGTCGGCTTATGTTTCGTTTTTAAACGCACTCGATCATCCGTTGCAGGTGTTGATTCAATCTCGGGAGTTGTATATTAAACCGTATCTAGACAAATTAATTAAACAAGAGCGCGAACAGTCAAACGAATTATTGCGCGCCCAGATTGCTGATTATCGCTCTTTTATTACTGAATTGGTAGAAATGGGTAGTATTATGAGTAAGCAGTTTTTTGTCGTAGTGCCATATGATCCGATTTCCAACAAGAAGAAAAGCTTTTGGTCACGTTTGAGCGAAGTAGTTAATCCGGCAATTACTGTTAAATTAAAGGAAGAGAAATTCATGAAACGTAAATACGATCTGGATATGCGTGTGCGCCAAGTTGAGGCCGGCTTGTCTAGTATGGGTTTAGAGGTGGTGCGGCTCGATACTCAATCTTTGGTCGAATTATATTATTCAACTTATAATCCCGATGTTGCTTTGTCAGAACGTTTGCCACCGTTGGGAGCTGTTCAAGTAGAAGGATAAAAACATATGGCTTTTAGACCTACCAATTTATCTCGTTCCACTGCCAAGTCACAAAATTTGCTTGAGCAGGAAAAAAATGCGTTAGCCCAAAAGACAGCGACGGATTTAGTTACCTTGGAAGAAGAAAAGGTATATCGTGAAGGGGTGGTGGCTTTGCGCGACTTAATTGCTCCAGCTGCTTTTAATGTTGAGCCGGCCTTTTTGCAGCTTGGTACAACTTATTGCCGCACGATGTTTGTGGTGAGTTATCCGCGCTATATTTCTATTGGCTGGAGTTCACCGGTGATTAACTTATCGGTGAATATGGATATTGCCATGTTTTTTTATCCGGTAAAGTCAGCGGTAATTTTGAAACAATTAAAAAATAAAGTGGGTGCATTGGAAGCGCAGCTTAATGCTGATACCGAAAAAGGCGCACCGCGCGATCCGGTACGCGAGACCGCTTTGCGCGATATTGAAGGCTTGCGTGATGATTTGACCCAAGGGACAGAACATTTTTTCCAGTTTGCTTTTTACGTTACGCTCTATACCAAAGATAAAGAAAAACTCGATCAATTGTCTGAGGATATTGAGAGTATGTTTGGTTCCAAATTAATTAATAGTCGCAAAGTTTTGTATCAGGCAGAACAAGGTTTTAATTCCACTTTGCCGCTCTGCAATGATGAGTTGATGATTTCTTTTAACATGAATTCATCGCCAATCGCTGCTTCTTTTCCGTTTATCTCTGCTGAGTTAACTTCGGATGATGGTATTTTGTATGGCATAAATCGTCATAATAATAGTTTGATTTTGTTTGATCGATTTTCTCTACAAAATGCCAACATGGTAGTGTTTGCCACCTCCGGTGCGGGTAAAAGTTATGCAATTAAGTTGGAGATTTTACGTACGATGATGATGGGTGTGGATATTATTGTGATTGATCCGGAAATGGAGTACAAACATCTTTGTGATGCAGTTGGTGGTACTTATATCAACATTTCGCTCTCATCCGAGAGTAAAGTGAATCCATTTGATTTGCCTCGGCCAATGGAAAAAGAAACGGCCGTAGAAGATATTATTCGTAGTGCGGTTATTACAGTTAAAGGTTTGTTGCGTATTATGCTGGGTGGTTTGACCACTGAGCAAGATTCGGTAATGGATCGAGCGTTGATTGAAACTTATGCTAAAAAAGATATTACTCCAGATGTTGATTTAGCCACTGTTCAGGCACCAATTATGCAGGATTTGCAAGAAGTATTAGAAGGCATGGAGGGCTCAGGTGAGCTGGTGTTGAAGTTGAAGAAATTTACAGATGGTACTTTTGCTGGCTTATTTAATTCGCCAACCAATGTAGATATGCGCAATCAGCTGGTAGTATTTTCTGTGCGCGATTTGGAAGATGAGCTCCGTCCATTGGCGATCTACGCTATTGTTAACTATATCTGGAATGTAGTGCGTTCAGAAAAGAAGAAACGTATCTTAGTAATTGATGAAGCTTGGTGGTTGATGCAACACGAAGATTCTGCTCGGTTTATTTTTGCATTAGTTAAACGCTGCCGTAAGTATTATTTAGGTGTCACTACAATTACCCAGGATGTAAACGACTTTTTGCGTTCGCAGTATGGCCAAGCGATTGTTACCAACTCAGCTTTACAGATGTTGTTGCGTCAATCTCCAGCATCAGTTGATAACATTCAAAAAACATTTTTATTGACTGATAGTGAAAAGTATCTTTTGTTGGAATCTGGTCCGGGCGAGGGCATTTTCTTTGCCGGTTTAAAGCATGCGGCTATCAAGGTGGTGGCTTCATATACTGAGGATCAAATCGTAACCACCAACCCGCAACAGCTTTTGGAGATTGAGAAAGCGAAAAAAGAATTTGAACAACAATCAAAATAATTAATTTTTTATTATGCTATCATTACGCGCTCGCATCTTTATCATTATTAGTTTGGTGGTTTTGTTGATTTTGGGTATTAGTATCTTTTTATCTATTCGTGCCAAAAAAGCAGCGACCACGCCGACACCGACAACCACGACCGGCAATGTGATTGATAGCACAAATTTTAATTACAACACAACTATCCAAACTCCAGTTCCGGGTGGTGTTGTGCCAGCTGGTGTGCCGGTTAAACCAGTTACTACGCTAGAGGCCGAGCAAAATGCTGTTCGTCAATTTGCTAAGATTTTTGTGGAACGTTACAATTCTTATTCTACAGATAGTAATTTTCAAAATATTGTTGATGTCAAAGAATTAGTTACACCGGAATTATGGCAAACATTGAGCGCTAAGATTGGCAAACCAACAACAGCCAGTTCGTTTGTTGGCGTCACTACTAAGGTCATTACTAATGAATTAAAAAATTGGGATGGTAAAGCGGCGACAGTTTTGTTGAACACTTCAATTAATGAAGAAAAAAATGGCGTGATGTCCAATCGTCAGCAGGCAATTACTGTTGTTTTGGCAAAGAGTGGTAGTAGTTGGTTGGTTGCCAGTTTTCAGTGGGCAAAATAATTTATGTTTAGGAGGGCGGTTAATTTTTTGAGTGATTATTTATTTCCGGTTTTTTGTGTAGACTGTGGTAGCGAGGGTGATTGGCTTTGCAACAAATGTAAACGGCGAATAAAAATTCGTCCGTTTATTTTTTATCCACCGCAAATTAAAATCAGTCGAGGTGTGTTTGCCTTTTTCCCATATTCAACTGATTCGATTTATGGACGATTGATTCGTTTTTGGAAATATAATTCCGCTCGTGGAATAGAGCGAGAGTGGGGGCGATGCGTGGATGAGAGCCATCTTTTTTTATCTCGTTATTTTAATGGCTTTGATAAGGGCCGTTCGATTTGCCTAGTACCGGTTCCGCTGCATTCTCGCCGTGAACGTGAACGTGGTTTTAATCAGGCAATTGAATTGGCAAAAATTTTAGTAGATAATTTAAAAAGTTGGGGTTATGACGCGGTGTTGGTTGATTGTCTTAAGCGAGTACGTTATACCAGCCAACAAGCTAAGCTGAGTCCAAGTGAACGCCGACAAAATTTAAAACAGGCCTTTGTTTTAAAGGATAAACAGGCTATTCTCGATCAAGTGGTTTTGGTGGATGATGTTTTTACCACTGGCTCCACTATGCAAGAGTGCGCGGAAGTTATGCGTTTATTTGGTGTAGAAAAAATTGGTGCAGTTGTTTTAGCGCACGGTTAAATTTTTCCAAATACTAGCAGCGTAGTCGCTGTATATTAGTTGCCAATTTTTGTTATTTGCCAAGTCAGTTTCTAGCTGGGTCGGCACTGGATTAAAGACCTTGTTTAATTTTTTCCCAAAAATTAATTGGTTTATTTTGTCGGGTAAATTATAGATTATAAAATTGTTGTTTTGGATGATTATGTAGTCTACTTTTTCTAACTCGAGTTTTTCTAGTCCGCCCTTGTCGGATTTAATAGCAAAATAATCCTGCAACATAGTCTGCCCGGGATTTTCTTTACTTTCCCAAGTAGCGGTTCCTCGTCCGTCTAAAAATATCGGTTGTTCGCGCAGCTCCCAATTCATGTATCCACCCCAGCTATATTCATTGAATATTTTATATTGTTTGCCAGCGGTTTCTTTTTTTAGGAATTGAACAGCGTCGTAAGGCATCAAATTTTTTATTAAATTTTCTCTCTGCTCCCAAGGATTTTGATATATTTTTATTTTCGCGCCATAAGAGAATAGTAGGAAAAAAATTGTAAAACTTCCAAAAATAATTAAAATAGTTTTCATCAGTTTACTGTAAAATATTTCGCGCAGATCAGGCCGTTGTTTTTTTATTATTTCCCAGGCCAAATTAATGGTGGTGATAATTATTGGTATTCCAATTAAAACAATATATAATGCGTTTCGTTTGTACATGAAACCAGAACAGAAAAATGCTATTACTAATAAAAATTGTGGCAAGTTAATTTTTTGTTTATAAAAAAGTAACACTGAAAATAAAAGCACGATGGTCGAGATGATTAATGATGGCCAATATATTGGGAAGACGTAGCTTGCGACCCATTCAGTAATGTGTGATTTATAAAAATTTTGTGTGAAGTAGGCAATGACTTCAGTGAATATTCTGTATCCGTATGGGTTGAGTAGTATCATTAATAGCGACACTATTTGTGCGCCCGCAACTTTAATAAAATCTTTTTTCTTCCAGCTTGAAGAGGGGATTGTGGGGTAATATTTGTGAATTAATGTTTGGGCCAGATGCCCAAAGAAGTAGATGTTTATTGTAATAAATCCCAAAGTCCAGCCGCCGTGCAATATCGACCACACCCAAAATAGTATTGGCCAAAAATAATAATATTTTTTTTCGGGAATTTTTTCCAATGTCCACCAGAGCAGGGTAAATAACAGAACCGAAAACATAGCGAGACGCATTACCAAAATATGACTGACATTTTTTAATGAGATTGCCGCTATTGCTAGGCCGAGTATTGTTGTCTTTCCGCTGTATATTTTTGCGGCGAGAAAAAATGCACCAGCAGTAATTAGGGCAACCAGTATTATGAGAGAATAATAGCCAGTAGTGTTGTACATTTCCCAAAAAATAATGTCTCCACCCCATTCGTGGTTTACCCAGTTTTCTCCATAATATCCCCAAGTGTATGAATCAGTGTATTGGAAATTACCTTTGGCAGCATCTTGTCCAAAGCGTAGGTGCCAGCCAAAATCACCATCAAATGAATTGGAAATTTTTGATAGAACTATGAAAAAGAGGAGTATAACCAGCGCGATTTTTATAATTTTTTCAAGCATATAAAATGATTGACTATTTTTTAAATTCTGTTACAATTGTATCATATTTCTACAATTTTGGAGAGGTGGCTGAGTGGTCGAAAGCGACACGGTGCTAACGTGCTGTCTGCCAAAAGCGGACCGTGGGTTCGAATCCCACCCTCTCCGCTCCGATTTTTTAAGTGGACTAAACGTTCACTTTTTGTTTTATTTTAAGGGTTTTTATACGCCTGACACGGTTGCATTCGAGGCATAAATGTGATATAATTACCTCATGAAAAACATTGACGAAGCTAGTAAAGAGCGCGCTATAAAACTTTTTGATAGCCAGGAAATTGAAAGTTTTACAACTGGCACCACAGAAGGCTTGCAACAAATTCACGCCTATCTTTTTGGCGGTCTTTATGATTTTGCCGGGGAAATTCGCAATAAAGATATAAGTAAAGGCGGCTTTCGTTTTGCTTCTCATTTATACGTAGTGGAGAGTTTGGCTAAAGTAGAAAAAATGCCCGAGAAGACCTTGGAGGAAATTGTGGCTAAGTATGTTGAGATGAATATTGCTCACCCGTTTATGGAGGGGAATGGTCGTAGTATGCGGATCTGGTTAGATTTAATTTTGAAAAAAAATCTGAAAAAGTGCGTGGATTGGGAACAAATTAACAAAATGGATTATTTGAATGCAATGCAGCGCAGTCCAATTAATAGTTTGGAGATCAGAGAACTTTTGCGAGGTGCTTTAACCGATAAAATAAACGACCGCGAGGTATACATGAAGGGTATCGAGCAGTCGTACTATTACGAAGAAGAGGATTTTTATAAACAAAATTAATTCAGATACTTCAAATTGTTAGTCCGTTCAGTTCTGATAACGTCAATCACACGCCACTAAGTTAGATTTATGAGGAAAATTATCGGCATCATTGGTACAATAGGTGCTGGCAAGGATTTTGCAGCAGAATATATAGCCAAGAAATTTGGGTTGCCAATTTTACAAATTAGCCAACCTGTGAGGGACATTGCCAAAGAAAAAAACATAGAGCCAACCAGGTTAAATTTAGTGGAGTTAGGCTCGCGGATCGCAGAAGAAAAGGGTGATGATTATTTGGTAAAATTTTTATTGCAAACAAATAACGTGGACGCGATTATTACCGGCATGAGACAATTAGGACAAATTGAATGTTTAAAGAAGGAAGTGAATTTAACACTTATAGCTATAGATGCAGATCCAGTTATACGCTTTGAACGAACAAAAACCCGGGGTAAGGCCGGTGAGGCCTCCAATGTCGAGGAGTTTATTGAGTGGGAGCGCAAAGAAAACAGCGCTCCTCATGTGCAACGCTTGTTTGAATGCCTCAAGCTAGCCGATTACAAAATAGAAAATAATGGCACTCGGGAAGAGTTATATAAAAAAATTGATCGAATCTTGGTCAAACGAATGTCATAAACGAGTTGCTTCAGTTCTAATTTGGTATACGACTCTCCACCAGGTTTTTAAAATGCTGTTTGGTAAAATATATTTTTGTGATATAATATAAAATATTAATTCATTATTTTAAATTATATGGCCAAAGGCAACAATTCCCAAAAGAAGGAGAAAAAGAAACCAAAGAAAAATAAAAAATAGAAGAATACTGAAACCCATTTGTAATCAAGTGGGTTTTTGTTTTGCATCCATTGACTTTTAGTATTTTTTTAATTATAATCCTATTGTTTTGGAGAGATGGCTGAGTGGTCGATAGCAACGGTTTACTAAACCGTAGTCCATGCAAGTGGACCTAGGGTTCGAATCCCTATCTCTCCGCCAATTTTCACTTTTTGTGAAATCGTAAGGAATTGCCTCGGCGCTTCGCGCCTCGGCATGGTATTTTTCCGCAATTTTGAAGGCATTTTTGAAATCCAAAAACAAAGTGCGGTCGGCAAT
>Ga0172367_10008291_pt1 | contig 11642 bp, 10 predicted proteins | sample Lak10m_FD_114542 | JGI IMG/M metagenome (GOLD analysis project Ga0172367, IMG submission 114542) | Freshwater microbial communities from Kabuno Bay, South-Kivu, Congo - kab_022012_10m | ecosystem: Environmental > Aquatic > Freshwater > Lake | place: Democratic Republic of the Congo: South-Kivu...
CTGATTATGGCACTCCTTCGTACGTTGAATATTACCGCAACCAGTTGAAAGAACTTTTTGAGGCGCACAAACCCGTCTTCGAAATGTGGTTCGATGGCGCCAATGGTGGCGATGGTTTTTACGGCGGTGCCAACGAAAAACGCAAAATCGATGGCAAAACTTATTACGACTGGCCCACAACGCTAAAATTGATTCGCGACATGGAACCAAATGTGATTTTCTTCAGCGACGCCGGTCCCGATATTCGCTGGTGCGGAAACGAAAGTGGCTACGTCAACGAAACCAACTGGAATACTATAACTCCGGATACTTTACATGCCGGTAAAAGTGGCATTCAGGAATTACTGAATACCGGAGAAGAAAATGGCACACATTGGATTCCTGCTGAGGTAGATGTTTCCATTCGCCCGGGATGGTTTTATCATGCCAAAGAAGATTCGCTGGTAAAATCGCCTGAAAAATTATTCGAGATTTACCTGAGTTCGGTAGGCCGGGGAGCCAATCTTATCCTGAATATTCCTCCTGATCGGCGTGGATTGGTGCATGAAAACGATGTAGCCTCTTTGCTGGGCTGGAAAAAGCTGATTGACGAACGTTTCAAAACCAACCTGGCATTGAATAAACCAGCAACCGCGTCAACCGTTCGCGGCAATGCAGCGACTTACGAAGCCGCGTTGGTAACCGACGGCAACAAAGAAACCTATTGGGCCACCAATGATGAAGAAAAGACCGGCAGCATCGAAGTTGATTTGGGCGAACCAAAAACAATCAGTTACGTGCTGGTTCAGGAATATATCAAACTTGGGCAACGTATAAAAAGCTTCTCGGTTGAAGTTGAAAAAGACGGAACCTGGCAGGAGGTGGGCAATGGAACAACCATTGGCTACAAACGGATCGTAAAAATAAACCCCGTTGATGCGCAAAAAGTAAGGGTGACCATTAAAGATTCGAAAGCTTGCCCTGTGATTTCGAACGTGGAAATTTTTTAGCAACTGACACTCTGACACACCGAATGACACACGGCGATTTTCTTAAAAATTGCTTTTATATCAGTAAGTTATAATGAACCGACAGGATACGGGAATTTAAAAAATGAAAAAATGTCCCGTTCCTGTCGGTTTTTTATGCCCAATCGCGTTTGGCACAATATCTGAATGAGTCGGGTGTCAAAAAATTTAAAATGTCTAACCAATTAAAATAATTCAAAATGGCAGATTTAAAAGGAAAAATTCTGGCTGGTAAAATTCTTGTACAGCCGAAAGAAGCAGAAAAGAAAACAGCTAGCGGAATCATTATTCCTGATTCAGCAAAAGAAAAACCACAGGTGGGGCAAGTGGTATTAGTTGGTGCACCCAAAAAAGATGAGCCAATGGAAATTCAGGTTGGCGATACCGTTTTCTATGGAAAATATTCGGGTACTGAATTGAGCATCGACGGTGTTGATTATCTGTTGATGTCACAGACTGATGTTTTATTTATTGCTGAATAATTTGATTAACAACGATTAAAAGAAATAGAAATGGCTAAAGAAATTAAATTCGAAATTGAAGCCCGCGATTTGCTGAAAAAAGGGGTTGACAAACTGGCTGATGCCGTAAAAGTAACATTAGGTCCAAAAGGCCGCAACGTGGTGATCGAAAAGAAATTCGGTGCGCCACACATTACCAAAGACGGTGTAACTGTTGCCAAAGAAATCGAACTTTCAAATCCATATGAAAATATCGGTGCACAGATGGTGAAAGAAGTAGCCAGCAAAACCGGTGATGACGCTGGTGACGGAACTACTACCGCTACTGTTTTAGCACAGTCGCTGATTTCGGTTGGTTTGAAAAACGTGGCAGCCGGCGCCAATCCAATGGATTTGAAACGTGGTATCGACAAAGCGGTGACCAAAGTGGTTGAAAACATTAAAGCTCAGGCTGAAAATGTGGGCGACGACTTCAAGAAAATTGAGCAGGTTGCCAAAATTGCTGCCAACAACGACAGCGCTATCGGTGCTTTGATTGCCGAAGCGATGGAAAAAGTAAATAAAGAAGGTGTTATCACTGTTGAAAGTGCCAAAGGAACCGAAACTTATGTTGACGTTGTAGAAGGTATGCAGTTCGACCGTGGATACATTTCTCCTTATTTCGTGACCAACACCGAAAAAATGGAGGCAGAACTCGATCATCCTTACATTTTGATCCACGATAAAAAAATCAGCGCCATTCAGGATATTCTTCCTGTTTTGGAACAAACAGCCAAAGCTGGCCGTCCGCTGATGATTGTGGCCGAAGATGTTGACGGAACCGCTCTTTCAGCATTGGTGGTAAACAAATTACAGGGCACCATTAAAGTTTGTGCTGTGAAAGCTCCAGGATTTGGCGACCGCCGCAAAGAAATGCTGGAAGACCTGGCAATTCTGACTGGTGGTGTGGTAATCACTGAAGAAAAAGGAATGACTTTGGATCGTGTAACCCTTGAAGATTTAGGTTTAGCCGAAAAAATCACCATCAACAAAGAAAATACAACTGTTGTTGCAGGTGGCGGATCGGAAGAAGCAATTAAAAATCGCATTGGCCAGATCAAAAAACAGATTGAATCAACTACTTCGGATTACGACCGCGAAAAACTTCAGGAACGTCTGGCTAAATTAGCCGGTGGTGTTGCTGTACTATATGTTGGTGCTGCTTCGGAAGTGGAAATGAAAGAAAAGAAAGACCGCGTTGACGATGCTCTGCATGCAACCCGTGCTGCTGTTGAAGAAGGTATCGTTCCCGGTGGTGGTGTTGCTTACATCCGCAGTATTGCTTCTCTGGAAGGTTTAACCGGCGAAAATGAAGATGAAACCACTGGTATCGAAATCGTGAAACGCGCTATTCAGGAGCCGATGCGTCAGATTGCATTCAATGCCGGAAAAGAAGGCGCTGTGGTTGTTCAGAAAGTTGCTGAAGGAAAAGGCGACTACGGATACAATGCCCGCACCGATGTTTACGAAAATCTTTACGAAGCCGGTGTTATCGATCCTGCAAAAGTAACCCGCATTGCGTTGGAAAATGCCGCTTCAATTGCCGGTATGTTCCTGACTACAGAATGCGTGTTGGTGGAAGAAAAAGAAGACAAACCAGCTATGCCACCAATGGGAGGCGGTATGGGAGGCGGCATGGGCGGCATGATGTAATAGCCGAACGCTCCGCGTCTAATCATATTAAAACCCCTCTTTCGGTTCGCCGGAAGAGGGGTTTTTCTTATTTGATTTACCAAAAGCTCGTGTCAACGAGGTATTCGATTTCACAGGGGCGAACATTCTCTGAATCAATCCACTTTCTTAAACATACAAACCCTCTGTGTTTCGGGAAGTTCTGCCGATAGTATATTATACAGGCAAACCTAAACTTGCATTCGTTAGCATTTTGATGTATTTTTGAATAAAAATTAAGGATATGATAGTTGAAAGAACGAGTGATCAAATTGTTATAAAGGTTTCTCCAAAGGTTGATACTTTCGGATTTCAACGGATTATGGACTACCTTGAGTATCTCGAAATATCTTCTAAAAGTAAGGCAACCCAAGCGGATGCTGATAAATTGGCGGATGAGCTTAATGAAAATTGGTGGGCTAATAATCGCAAGAAATTCATTAAATGAAGATCATTGTTGATGCAAACATTGTCTTCAGCGCTATTTTAAATACAAATAGCAAGATCGCTGATTTATTGCTCAACTCTGAAGGTATCTTTGAGTTTATTTCACCGGATTACCTGTTAACTGAAACTAAAAAATACCACAAGAAAATCTCGCTGATTTCGAAAATGTCGTTAGGAGAAGTCGTGCGTATTGAAAATAAAATAACCAAGCCAATCTCTTTTTTATCAGGAATCCTTGTCCCCGAGTCAAAATGGATTAAAGCAGAGCAATTGGTTTTCGATGTTGATGCAAAGGATACACCTTACGTGGCCTTTTCGATGTTCTTCAAGTGTAAAATCTGGTCTGGGGATAAGGTGCTTAGAAATGGTTTAATTAATAAGGGATTCAGAAATGTTATAACAACAGACGAACTTTTTGAGATTAGAGAAACAAAAAGAAAGAAATAGTTCTTTGCCTAACGTGAATAAGAGATTCAATCTTCGTTTTAAGACCAAACACATTTAGGTAAAACATTATTTAAAACCCTCTTTCGGTTCACCGGAAGGGGGTTTTTGCTTTTGTTCCAACGTATAATGTTAGTTGTAAACTGACAAATTTGATCAGTTAGCAGAAAATCTAATTGAATTTTTGTTTTACCGTAGGCTGATGAGAAATATTTTGTGAAATTTGATAAGCAAACTTTTTAAACAAATGCTGTCAACTCAAAAAATGTCTTTTTTTATTATCCTGATTTTGTGGGGAATAATCTTGAAGGCACAGGAAAAAATACCCGATTTCAGGAACATTCCTTCAGTTCAATGGACGTTCAGTGCGAAATCGCCTTTTTTTGCATCTCCGGTAGCCAATGGTGAAATAGTTTATGTTGGCGGCACCGACAGCGTTTTGTATGCACTTGATATTCACTCAGGCAAAAAGATATGGAAATTTCGCACGAGTGGAGAAATACGTTCAAATGCGTGCATTTTAGGCGATACTCTTTTCCTGAATGGCGGCGACGGTCAGATTTATGCTTTAAATAAGTTGAATGGCCATGTTATCTGGAAGTTTGCAACTCTCGGGGAGAGGAAATATGATTTTGCCGACTATTTCCACTCGACTCCGGTTTGCGTAGGCGGGATTTTATATTTCGGTTCGGGCGACGGACATCTGTATGCAGTTAATGCAGCCACCGGAAATCTGCACTGGAAATACAAAACAGGCCACATAGTGCATACCACACCGGCTATCGACAATCGCAAGATTTTCTTTGGATCGTTTGACGGTTTTGTTTACTCCCTCAATTTGGATGGTTCATTGGCCTGGAAATTTAAAACCATTGGACATCGCTATTTTCCAGTTGGTGAGGTACAGGGTTCACCAACAGTATTTAAAAATCTGGTTTTTATTGGTTCCCGAGATTATAATGTTTATGCCATTGATCAACAAAAAGGCTATTGCCACTGGAACAAGTCGTTTGTAAAAGGATGGGGACTAAACAATTCCATATACGACTCGGTATTGTACATTGGATCGGCTGACGAAAGAGTTTTAATAGCTGCTGATCCAATGACCGGAAATGAATTTTGGAACAGAAAAATGGAATTCCTGGTCTTTGGGAACTGCCGCTTTAGCGAAAACTTGCTGTATCTCGGAACAACCATCGGAAAGTTTCACGGCATCAGCAGAAAATCAGGTGATAAATTGTGGAGTTTTGATACTGAAAGTTACTTAAACAACCGGGCAAAATATTTCAAATCAGACGATAGCTACCGCGATGATATTTACTCCATAATCAGATCGAACGAGCATTTTTTAGAAGTGGAATGTGAATTGGGAGGCATATTTTCGACACCCGACATTTTCGGCAATTACATCATTTTCAGCAGTACCAATGGAACAATTTATTGTCTGAGAAATATTAGTCAGGAATAATGAACAGCAATCAGACAAAAGATAATCCGGATTAATTATTTTTATCCTTCAAAACCAAAAATTAAGCTCATGAAGAAAATACTCGGTATTGGCCTGCTAATCGTTGCAGTTATTTTGGTCATCTTTATTTGGTGGCGCTATTACTTTGTTTTTGGTGAAGGCGTAAAAGCCGGAAATCTGAACTTCTTCGTGAAAAAAGGGTATGTCTTCAAAACTTATGAAGGTCGCCTGATTCAGGATGGGTTTAAATCTACAGCCCCCGGAGCTTTGCAAAGCAACGAGTTTGAATTCAGTGTTACCAGCGACAGCATTGCGGCCATTCTGGAACAAAACAGTGGCAAGCAAGTCGAACTAAAGTACAAGGAATACCTTCACAAACTGCCCTGGCGTGGAAACAGTAACTATGTTGTTTTTGAAATTTTGAAGGCTGAAGAAGGAACCGGAGTCCAGTAATATTTCTGCACCTTCTGTTTCAATAAATATTTTCCCGTTCAAAACGATAAGAAAACTTCCGGATAACTAACTTCGGACTGAAAATAATCAGACGCATAACTTGAAGTGCATCTCTGTTAAACCAACTAAACCTGAATCAGTATGAAAAAAATTGCTCTGTTGATTACCGCTTTGGCTATTTGCGTTACTTCATTTGCTCAGTCGGGTGGCAAAGTTTCCGACAACTTGTCGATACCCAGCAAAATCCTGAAAATGGACCGGAAATATGCCATTTATCTTCCGGCCGATTACGAAACATCGCAGCGCAGTTACCCGGTTTTGTATTTGCTTCACGGTTCTGGCGACGACCAATCGGGCTGGGTGCAGTTTGGCGAGGTAAAGCATATTGCCGACAAAGCTATTGCTGAAGGAAAATGCACTGCCATGATTATTGTGATGCCCGACGGAAATACCGGACAGCGCGGTTATTTCAACAGCCCGAAAGGCGATTGGAATTACGAAGATTTTTTCTTTCAGGAATTCGTGCCAGCCATAGAGAAAACCTACCGCATCAGGACCGAAAAACGCTATCGTGCCATTGCAGGTTTGTCGATGGGCGGCGGCGGTACTTTCATGTATGCACTGCATCATCCTGAACTCTTTTCAGCAGCCTGCCCCTTGAGTGCATCCACCGGCCCCATTTCGATGGAAGAAGCTGCTGCCCGTTGGGAAAAGCAATATCCCGGCATCTCAAAAGAAGACATGACAAAATACTTTGGCCGTCACAGCGCGCTCGAACTCATTAAATCCATGCCCGACGATCAGAAAAAGGCCGTCCGCTGGTACATCGACTGTGGCGATGATGATTTTCTGTACGAAGGAAACAGCCTGGTGCACATTGCTATGCGGAAAAAGGAAATTCCCCACGAATTCCGGGTTCGGGAAGGTGGACACACCTGGACATACTGGCGCGAATCGTTGCCCGAAGTACTCGATTTTGTATCCAAAGGGTTTCATCAGTATTAGTAAAATAAGTGCAAAGTACTAAGTCAAAATAGTTGTACTTTGCATTTGGGCATATAAAACCAAAACCATTCAATCCAAACTAAATTTTATAATTATGAATACATCACGCCGCTCCTTCATTAAAAACAGCGCTGTTCTGCTGGCCGGAACTTCCTTGCTGTCGAATGCTGCCTTTGCCGCTGCAAAACCTTCGGAAATTTTGGGACTCCAGCTTTACTCAGTCCGCGATGATATGAAAAAAGACCCTGTAGGTACTTTGACCCAATTGGCTAAAATGGGGTACAAACATGTGGAACATGCCAATTATATCGACCGCAAGTTCTATGGTTTCAGCCCCAAAGAATTCAAAAAAGTGCTCGACGATCTGGGACTGAAAATGGTGGCCGGACATACGGTATTGGGCAAAAACCATTGGGATGAATCCAAAAAGGTATTTACCGATGCCTGGAAATACACGGTGGAAGATGCCGCATTCATGGGGCAAAAATATGTCATCAGTCCGTGGATGGACGAAAGTATGCGCAAAGCCTACGACGATTTGCTTCGCTACATGGAAGTATTTAACCTGAGCGGAGAGCTTTGCCAAAAATCAGGAATGAAATTTGGCTACCACAACCACCATTTCGAATTCAGCGAACAGTTGAACGGTATGAAAATCTTTGACATCATGATGAAAAATCTGGATGTGAACAAAGTGGTGATGCAGCTCGATATTGGCAACATGTACATTGCCGGTGCCAAAGCGCTGGATGTTATCGGACAATATCCCGGTAAATTTGAGATGATTCATGTGAAAGACGAAGTGGCAGTAAATACTGCTGAAAAATACGAAAGCGCCATTTTGGGGAAAGGAATTATTCCGGTGAAAGATGTTTTGACTATTTGCCGCAAAACCGGTGGAACCAAAGTTTACATCATTGAACAGGAATCGTATCAGGGGAAAGCCCCGCTCGATTGCATGAAAGAAAATATCGACATCATGAAGAAATGGGGCTATTAAATAAATGGAATTAAAAATCGGTCAGCATTTCGAAGGATGTGATTAGACCGAATTTTAAATTCTGATTTTAAATGAATTACTATGCGAATTTTATGGTTGCTTTTTGTTCTTCTCATTCATGTTGGCGTTTCGGGACAGAATACGAAAGCGCGATTGCTCGTTCGGTCTGATGATATGGCATCGAGTCATGCCGCCAATAAAGCCTGTATTGATGTGGTAAAAAACGGCATCAGTCGTTCGGTGGAAATCATGGTGCCTTGTTCCTGGTTTTGCGAGGCGGTGCAAATGCTGAAACATTATCCGGGCATTGATATTGGGGTTCATCTCACCGTAACCAGCGAGTGGGACGGTGTAAAATGGGGTCCGGTCACCGCTTCGCCTTCACTGGCTGACTGGTACGGAAACTTTCCTGCAACAACAGGTGAATGGTACAATAAACCCTGGAAGATTGATGAGGTGGAGGCTGAATTCCGCAGGCAAATTGAAATGGCCATAAAGGAAATTCCAACAGTGACACATATTTCATCACACATGGGGGCTCCTGATGTGAAGCCTGAACTGAAAGCGCTGGTTAGAAAGTTGGCTGCTGAATACAAACTGATATACGAACCCGATGGACTGTCGCGCATTCCTGATTTTGGATGGGGTAAAGCGCAAACTTTTGAAGAAAAAGAAACTGCGTTCATCACTATGCTGGATATGCTCGAACCTGGCAAAACCTATTTGTTTGTTGAACACCCGGCTTACGAAACCGACGAAATGAAAGGTTACGGACATAAGGGAATGGAAACTGTTGCCCGCGATCGCAATTGGGTGACTCAGGTTTTTACCAGTCCTAAAGTGATAAAAGCCATTCAGGAAAAGGGAATTGAGTTAATCGATTACACCAAAGCAGGGACTCCGGGAAAATGAAAATTAAGAGAGTACATCAGGATAAACCTCTTATTTTAACGTTTGCGTAACCTAAAATAAGAGGTTTACTTATTTAATTTACCTGTGCTTCCACTTAAAGATCCATCTCAATGTTATTTTTTCCTGACATTTATCATTGAATCAGTTCAACGGTTTTGGAATCAGAATACTTTTGATGGTCTTATTTTGGAGAAATGTTCTTCAAAAAGACTGTTTTGGAAATTTGACGAGTATGAACCAATACAATTAAATCGGGATGGAAAATTCGAAAAACCAGGATGCTTTAAATTATCACAAGGAAGGACGGCCGGGAAAAATTCAGGTTGTGCCAACAAAACCTTATAGTACGCAGCGCGATTTGTCGCTCGCTTATTCGCCAGGGGTGGCTATACCTTGTCTGGAAATTGAAAAAGATCAGCAATTTGCCTACGATTACACCGCCAAGGGAAATTTGGTGGCTGTTATTTCGAACGGAACTGCTGTTCTTGGGTTGGGCGACATTGGCGCGTTGGCCGGAAAACCGGTTATGGAAGGTAAAGGTTTGCTGTTCAAGATTTTTGCCGACATTGATGTATTCGACATCGAAGTGAATGAAAAAGATCCGCAGAAATTCATTGAAGTGGTAAAAGCCATTTCGTGTACGTTCGGCGGAATTAACCTGGAGGACATTAAAGCTCCGGAATGCTTCGAGATTGAAGAACAGCTGAAAGAGGCGCTCGATATTCCGATTATGCACGACGACCAACATGGAACGGCAATCATTTCAGGAGCAGCATTACTGAATGCTCTTGAACTGGTTGGCAAAAAAATAGAAGATATCCGCATCGTGGTGAATGGCGCGGGAGCATCGGCTTCGGCCTGTTCAAACTTGTATATTCGTTTGGGAGCCGATCCGAAAAAACTGGTGATGGTGGATAGCAAAGGTGTAATTTCCGTTCGCCGTACCGACCTGAACAGCCGTAAAAAACCTTTTGCAACTGAACTGCCTTTTAATACGCTTGAAGAAGCTGTGGCAGGAGCCGATGTTTTCCTCGGATTGTCGGTTGAAGGAGTTCTTTCCCAAAACATGGTTCGCAGTATGGCTGAAAATCCCATTGTTTTTGCATTGGCCAATCCAAATCCTGAAATTTCGTATGCCGACGCGATGGCTTCGCGCGATGATATTGTTTTTGCCACCGGGCGCAGCGACCATCCCAACCAGGTGAACAATGTACTCGGATTCCCTTATATTTTCCGTGGCGCACTCGATGTTCGCTCCACCGGAATTAACGAAGAAATGAAAGTGGCTGCGGTTCGTGCCATCGCCGAACTGGCCAAAAAACCTGTTCCGGAGGTGGTAACAGCCGCCTACAACACTTCGCACCTGAGTTTTGGCCGTCAGTATATTATTCCCAAACCGCTTGATCCGCGTTTGCTGGTAACAGTCGCCCCTGCTGTGGCAAAAGCTGCAATAGAAACTGGCATTGCCCGCAAACCAATTGAAGACTGGGATAAATATGCGGAGGATTTACGGCTTCGAATGGGTCTCGACAACAAACTCATTCGCGGATTAACCGAGAAAGCCAAGGAAAATCCAAAACGGGTCGTATTTGCTGAAGCTAACCACCCCAACATGTTGAAAGCGGCTTCGGTTGCCCGTGCCGAAGGTATTTGTATCCCCATTCTCCTTGGAAATGAGGAAAGGATTGAAAAAATTATTGCTGAAAATAGTATCGAACTTGAAAATGTTGAAATTGTAAACCTGCGACATGACAGGGAAGAAGCCAAACGCCAGAAGTATGCCCGGATGCTGACACTGAAAAGGCAACGCGAGGGAATGACCTACAATGAGGCATACGAAAAAATGTTCGATCGCAACTATTTTGGGATGATGATGGTGGAAGCAGGCGATGCCGATGCTTTTATTACCGGTGTTTACACGAAATATCAGGATGCCATTACTCCAGCCATCGAAATTGTGGGTATGCGTGATGGGCTGAATCATATCGCCGGATTAAACATTGTTACCACCAAACTCGGAACATTCTTCTTTGCCGACACGATGGTTAATAATCACCCGTCGAAAGAAACGCTCATCGACATTGCCAAACTGGCGCACGATTCGGTACAATTGTTTAACACCGAACCCGTAATGGCCATGTTGTCGTACTCTAATTTTGGAGAACGCGCTGCCGGAAGTCCTGCAATGGTGCATGATGCGGTGGCCTATTTGCACGAGAATAATCCGGAGATGCTGATTGATGGTGAGATGCAGGTAAATTTTGCACTCGATAAAGATTTGCGTCACGACAAATTCCCGTTCTCGAAAATCGATGGAATGAATGTGAATACCCTGATTTTCCCCAACCTCAGCTCTTCGAGTATTGCGTATAAACTGATGCTTGAAATCGGGATGAGCGAAACTATCGGCCCAATCCAGATGGGACTGAAAAAACCCATTCATATCCTGAATGTGGAAAGCTCAGTGCGCGATATTCTGAATATGGTGACCATTGCGGTGATTGATGCGCAGGTGGAAGAACAAAAAGCGCTTCAGTTGAAGAAATAAGGATACCCGAAAAATACAAAAGCCTCGCTGATTCACTTCGGCGAGGCTTCTTTTTTTGAGGTATTGACGCTGTTCAAATAAGTGTGTCAAAATAGAAGATTATAAATTTTTTAATTTGGCATGATGAAAAGAGAAACAAGTTTTGATTTTGAAGAATTTGAGAAAGAAGCCGTTGAGCGTCTCAAAG
>Ga0172367_10008292_pt1 | contig 11641 bp, 11 predicted proteins | sample Lak10m_FD_114542 | JGI IMG/M metagenome (GOLD analysis project Ga0172367, IMG submission 114542) | Freshwater microbial communities from Kabuno Bay, South-Kivu, Congo - kab_022012_10m | ecosystem: Environmental > Aquatic > Freshwater > Lake | place: Democratic Republic of the Congo: South-Kivu...
TGCAAGTTGTCAAGTGCATATGCAGTTGTTGTTCCCATACGGTCAGCGATCATCGCCCCACCCAAACGGTGCGGGAGTTCTCCACACCATGGCATCCAGCCTGCAAGGCTTTGGTGCAACAGTGCGGTTCCGCGCGTAACGGTGAGCAAAAGTGAACGGAAGCCAATAAGGCCGCGTGAAGGTGCTTCGAAACTAACGATGGTGCGACCAGGGTCCCCTGGACGGAGATCGGTGATGCGTCCCTTGCGAGGAGCAAGTGCCTGAGTGATTGCACCGACGTATTCGTCTGGCACGTCACAAGTTCCCGATTCGAGAGGCTCTTGACGCTTGCCATCGATTTCCTTCGTGATTACTTCAGGTCGGCTTACTTGCAACTCAAAACCTTCGCGGCGCATGTTCTCGATGAGTACTGCAAGCTGCAATTCTCCTCGACCGGCAACTTCCATCACTTCGGCAACTTCTGTGTTGGAAATTTTGATACTCACGTTTCCAAGGATTTCCTTATTCAAGCGATCGCGAAGGTGGCGGCTGGTGAGGTACTTACCATCACGACCTGCATATGGCGACGTGTTCACCCCGAAGCTCATGCGAAGCACTGGCTCGTCAACTTCGAGTCGAGGAAGAGCAACAGGATTGTCAATTGACGCAATCGTGTCGCCTACTTCAACTTCTTCGATCCCCGACAAAATGAACAAGTCACCGGCAACAATCTCAGTTGCATCAGAGCGCTCAATACCAGAGAACTGGAACAGGCTGCTGAGCTTGCGCTTCAAAACCGGAGCAGCATTCGCTTCGGTCGGTTTCTGGCAAACAGCAACGTTTTCACCCTTACGCAACACTCCCGAGATGACGCGACCGATGGCCAAACGTCCGAGGTAGTCGGAGGCATCCAAGTTGGTGACCATGGCTTGCAACGGTGCGCTTGCATCGTTCTTCGGCGCTGGAATATGTTCCACAATTGCATCGAGCAATGGACTTAAATCGCTATCAATCGCCGGCATGCCAAGTCCCTTCATTGCTCGACTTTCACGAGCAACGGCTGAATACACAGGGAACGAAAGATGGTGATCTGCGTGGGCTAGATCGAGGAACAACTGCTCAACTTCAAGAAGTACTTCTTCCTTACGCTCGTCCTGACGGTCAACTTTGTTGATCACCAGAATCACAGGAAGGTCGAGCGAAAGGGCCTTTGACAGCACGTAACGCGTTTGTGGAAGTGGACCTTCAGCAGCGTCTACGAGCAACAAAATGCCGTCAACCAATGCAAGTGCTCGCTCAACTTCTCCACCGAAGTCAGCGTGACCTGGAGTGTCAACCAAGTTGATCTTGGTGCCCTTCCACTCAATTTGAGCAGCCTTGGCCAAAATGGTGATCCCACGCTCGCGTTCCTGATCGTCATTGTCCATGACTCGATCGACTACCGCAGAGTGTGCAGCGAATGTTCCTGTACTACGCAAGAGCGCGTCTACAAGAGTGGTTTTGCCATGGTCTACGTGCGCCACTAGAGCGATATTGCGTAAATTTCTTGATTGTTGTGTCATTTGTTGGGGGTGATGTGAACAAGCCGGGATTGGCTGATTTAGATCTCTTCCTCTTCGCTTTCTTCGTCGTCTTCATCGAATCGCACTCCATAGCGCTCCGCTATAGCTGCATACTCGTCTTCTTCGGTCTGCGGCGAACGCGAACGACCACCAAAACCCAAATCTTCGGCCGTAGGCCCTGATTGCTTCAATCTGCGCGCTTCTTCAAAGCGACGATGACGACCCTTCTTCACGGTAGGGGCTCCGAACTTTGCTCGGACGACTACCGCTTCGGTAGCCGCCTATTGAATAAACATCGCAGATGACTCTAGCCGTTGAAATGGCTCAAAATGGGCATTATTGCAAGGTTGTTGGCAAAAGACGCAAGCGTCCTCGCCCATCAAAACTGAGTCCCGCTTCACCCGAGAGAATCTTTTGGATGTCCTTCCCAACGATCTCTGCACGCCAGCCTGTGGATAACCGCGAGGTCGCAGATTTGCGCAACAGATCCATGATGTCTTGGCGAGTGCCCAGCAGTGTTGCATCAACATGATGCTCGCGAGCAAGCTCACCTATCCAGGCAGCTATCAGGCTCATTGCGGGACGAAATTCCTTATCCACGTCGTCTTGATCAGAATGTGGGATCTTTGCCTCAACATCGCGGCCACGTGCAACTGCATCAACAATTTCTTGGCCTACCTGTCCACCGATTTGGCGACTCTCTAAACCGCGAATTAGAGGCAAGTCTGCAACCGTTCGTGGCATCGCATGAGCGATTCCAAGCAGAGCGATATCGGAAAGCACACGACGCGGAGGCATGTCATGTTGCATGGCTTTCCGCTCTCTCCACTCGGCAACAGATTGAGCAACACCGCGTGACGCTGGCTTCAGTGTGCGCACTTCTTTGATTCGAAGCCAAGCTTCAGACGGATCTTGAGGTCCATTTGGACGGGTTCGTAATTCCTCGCATGCTTTTGCAGCCCACGATGCCCGACCTAACTCATTCAATCGCGCCATGATGCTGTCGTGGAGCACGAACAGGTAATCCACATCACTGGCTGCATACTTTTGTTGGTCTGCAGTAAGTGGTCTACGCAACCAATCTGTCAGACGGTCACCTTTTGGAAGCGATATCTTCAACTCGTTCTGAACCAAAGAAGCCAGAGACGGCGTAGACATCCCGATGAAGCCAGATGACAATTGAGTGTCAAAAATACGTTTTGGAACAGACCCCGATGCATGTAGGAGAACTTCGAGATCTTGTTGCGCAGCATGAATGATGCACAGCGAATCTGCGGCGAACAAACGGCCAAGTAAATGTGTGTTGATTGCCAGTGGATCAACTAGCGCCGTCACGTCTCCAACACGAATCTGGAGCAGAGCAAGTTTTGGGTAATAAGTCTTCTCTCGATGGAACTCGGTGTCGAGTGCGTATCGATCGGATGAAACGGCTTGGTCAATGAGTGCATCCAACGACGAATCGTCATCAATCCACATCATCAAAATGTTGTCCTATTCGCCGGTTACTACAGCATTGCCAGACGCGATCCAACCAGATGTCCCACCTGCAACGTTCACAAGGTTGTCGATGTCGAAATCTGCCAAGTACTGACATGCGCGCATACTGCGCCCACCAGCTTGGCAAATCACATAGACAGTTCCCTCGTGACGAAATTCCTCAACACGATCTGGAAGGGTTGATAACGGTATTGAAATGGCATTTGGAACATGACCAGACAGGTACTCGTCGGTCTCTCGAACGTCGATGACAAGTGAGCCGGAAGCGACATGTGGTTCGAACTCAGTAATAGAAATTTCAGCAATCATTTATCACATCCTATTGCATGTCAGTCGGCGTATTGATATTCGTCAGTTGTCGAACTGAGAAATACTGTTCGAAGATAGGCAATCCTGCGACCGCATTATGGATTGCTCGTTCACCAGATTCATACGCGCTGATCATGTGGTCTCGTGTTTGTGAAACATTCCAGCAACTCAACAGCCAGTGACGAAGGTGTGGGCTATCAATATCGGCAGACACAATAACGCTGGATTCTTCTGAGGAATCTGCCAGAGTTCGAAACTGCTCTGCCAAAAAATACGGTGTGTCGCATGGTGCAAATACGACGAAATTGGTATTTGCTGTTTCAAGAACATCGCATATCGCACCGAGGGGACCCTGCCCTTCACGACTACCAGCCACACGTGGAGCGGCTGAAAAATCTACGTGATCAATTTCTGGCCCGACGAAAAACGTGTCAGCCTGAATAGCCGACTTGAGGTTGTCGTAGACGACCAAACCCATTGGTTTTCCGTCAATGAGATGAAACATTTTGTTTGCACCGAATCGAGAACTCTGACCACCACTGAAAACGAAACCCGAAACTGACTGCTCCATCGAACTATTTATGGCTTGCCGTTCGGATCACATTGCAAGAGAAACTGAGCACACCTTGTTGCTTCATCGGTCTCACCAATCAATGCAGCGGTACGCGCGAGTCCGCCTAAACAGTTGAGAAATCCATGATTTGAAACAGATGACCAGCGAACATAGCCGCTTCCCTTCCAACCGTTCTGTCGAAGTGCATCAAGTCCACGGTGGTAGCCGACCCTATAAGCCATGTAACTTTCAACCGTATCCCTAGCCACGTCACCAAGTGCCGCCCAAGCGGCAAGGTAACGCGGGTGCTGCGCAACAACTCGTGCAACTGCGTCTCGTCTATCGCGCTCAGGTGAGCTGAGAGCTGCATCTAATGCCGCCTGCATACTGTTGTCGACACTAGGAAGGACCACATTTGGGGGCCCAGTACCAGAAACATTTACGGAGGAACTCATGTGCTTACCGTATACGAGATGTGGTTCTATAACGGGTTTTACTGGCAGAATATAAGCATGATTGCACTTTCATTCGATGCAGACAGTGTGAAGAATTACTCACTCATGGCGATGGGTGGTTCATTCATAGGATTGCTTCTCGTGCTGAAATTTGCGAAATCAATTGTTTCCAAATTGCTCCTGCTCATTGTTTGTGTAGGAATCGGCGTGCTGGCTTTCACGCAGCGCGATGCAGTGAATGCATGTATCGCAACAGCTAATGAGCAAACACAGGCTGGTACACCGTTTGAAACCACGTGCACATTCTTCGGTCAGAGTGTTTCACTTTCTGGAATTAGTCAGCAGCCGTGATCAGCAACTTCCTTGAACACATTGATGCTTGTCCAACTGCTCATCATGTAGTGGACAGAGCCGCTTACATTTTGCGCACAAGTGGAATCAACCAGGTCGCTTTAGATTCAGAATTCACCACAGAACATCTGCAATGTGGATTTGTATTATCTGGTGGAACAATCATTGCCTGGAAAAACGCACATTTAATGGCTGCGAACGGAATACGAATCGTTGGCGCACACACGGACTCACCCGGACTACACATCAAACCGAATCCCGATACACGAACACTTAACTGGCACCAACTCCAGGTAGAGGTGTACGGCGGGCCCCTTCTCAACTCCTGGTTGGATCGTGATCTTGGTATTGCCGGCCATGTTGTACTTCGAGACGGTAGTACGACGTTGTTTACGTCACAACACCCCGTTGCGCGTATTCCACAACTTGCTATTCATCTTGATCGTGAAGTGAATGATAAAGGATTAATTCTTAACCGTCACCAGCACCTCTCGCCTATTTGGGCAACGACAGCCTCATCAGTTCCATTTGAGTCTTGGCTGGCTCAACAGGTTGCAGTCTCAGCGTCTCAAATTGCGTCATGGTCTGCACAGTTGGTCGACACACAGAAGGCTCAAATCATTGGTCGAAATTCTGAATTTGTCGCTTCCTCACGTATTGACAACCAGATTTCATGTTGGGCTGCACTTTCGGCATTGCTTGATGTCGACTCCGATCAGCCGATGATGATCGCGCTGTTTGATCATGAAGAAGTCGGCTCACAAAGTTCACAAGGTGCTGGTGGACCGATGCTTGAGCATGTTCTTGAGCGACTTTCTGTATCTGCAGGATCTTCACGATCTGACTTCCTCGTATTGCTCCAGAAGAGCCATTGTGTTTCAGCCGATAATGCGCATGCCGTGCATCCAAATTATGTTGACCGCCACGAACTAAACAACGCTCCATTCGTAAACGAAGGTGTGGTGGTCAAGACCAACGTGAGCCAGCGTTATGCAACATCACCGAAGTCACTAGTTCCTATCGTTCATGCAGCGGCCACAGCGGGTGTCAATCTGCAAACTTTCTCTTCACGCAACAACATCGCGTGCGGATCCACCATTGGTCCAATCACCGCTACTCGTATTGGTATTGAGACTGTAGACATCGGTGTGCCTCAACTTTCAATGCATTCAATACGCGAAATGTGCGGCACAAAGGATCCCGTAGATCTCGTCGCATTACTTAGCGCGTACTTTTCGCGCGCTTAAGGCAATTCAGCGAATCAATCGGTTCGCTTCATCAAGCAGCTTTTGCAGTTCAACCTGCAGCGTCACCGTGAGCTCGGCTATTTGCTCACGAGAGGCTCTTCCACCGCCAGGAACCTCTGCAGCTATCGGCTTGCCAATGACCATTCGACACTTCTTGAATCGAATGGCTTTAGAACCCGAGCGCATCACATCTTCTGTTCCCGAAATACCGGCAGGAACAATGGGTACACCAGTTTTTAGGGCTACATAGGCTGCACCATCAAACAACGGCTGTACTTCAGGGCCGTAGTGTCGCGTGCCTTCTGGAAACATCACGAGCGGTTCACCGCTCTGAAGTACGGCAATACAACGCTTGAGTGCTTCAAGATCGGCTGATCCGCGGGTTACAGGAAAGGCGCCAAGACCAGTCATCGCCTTCCCAATGAACTTGAGCTTCCAAATTGAATCCTTGCCCATGAAACGCATACGTCGACGAGTGGCTGCAGAAGCAACTGGAATATCGATGGTTGAACGGTGAGTTGGTGCGAAAACAAAGGCACCAGTCTTTGGCACATTTTCCAAACCTACGACGCGCAGACGAAGCAAGGTTCGACACAGGCCAAGTACGAGTGCGCGAACAACCGCGTAGAAGATTTTGGTTGAGCGTGATTGACCAACGATGCGAGAATCAACAATGGCCATTACATGTTCCTCTCGATAAAGAGTTTCTCAATTTCATCGACAACATCGTCAATTGCCCTGTCGCTTGTGTCAACAACAACTGAATCACTTGAAGACGCAAGAGGGCTATCGGAGCGAGTGCTGTCGAGAAGATCTCTCTCGGCAATCGCTGCCGCAATTTCTGAAACATTCCCGCCACTTTGATCAACGCGACGTTGCGCCCGAACTTCTGGCGAAGCAGTAAGAAACACCTTCAGTACTGCATCGGGGAAGACGACGGTGGCAATATCTCGGCCTTCGATCACTCCTCCACCATGGGAAGTAGCCCACTCCTGCTGGCGCATTCTCATTTCGGTCCTTACGCCCGAATTTGCGGCAATTTTGCTGACGTTACCCGTTACCTCTGGACCGCGAATTGCCAGCGTTGAATCGTGGCCGTTGATGATCACGCGGTCTAAACCGACATGAAGATCACACTCCTGTGCCATCAGTGTGATCGCACTTTGATCGTCTAAGTCAAGTTCGCGCAACATTGCCTCGAACGTTACGGCGCGGTACATCGCTCCCGTATCCAAATACTTCATGTTGAGACGAGCAGAAAGGGCTTTAGCAATGGTCGACTTTCCCGCACCAGCAGGACCGTCTATTGCAATGACGCGCCGATGTGCGTCAACTACCAACTCGTGTCCCTTGGTCGACCCTCTTCATAACCAGACGCACTTTGAATGCCGATAATTGCGTTATTACGGAATTCAACGGTGTTGCTAGCGCCAGCGTATGTGCACGATGAACGCACACCTGCCACGATCTGATCGAGGATGTCCTCAACGCTCGGACGTTCTGGGTCGAGATACATACGCGATGTGGAAATTCCTTCCTCGAAGAGTTCTTTACGAGCTCGCTCGACAGCTGATTCATCACGCGTACGGTTGCGCACTGCACGGTTTGAAGCCATTCCGAAACTTTCTTTGTATAAACGGCCATTCGTATCCCGAAGAGTATCTGCTGCTGATTCGTACGTTCCTGCCAACCACGATCCAAACATGATGTTTGCTGCACCAGCTGCGAGACCCAATGCAACGTCACGTGGATGGCGCACTCCTCCGTCTGCCCAAACATGCTTGCCAAGTTGCGCAGCCTGTTCGGAACACTCGAGCACTGCAGAAAACTGCGGACGACCAACACCTGTCATCATGCGTGTGGTGCACATTGCACCAGGGCCCACGCCAACCTTGATGATGTCGGCACCTGCGTTGATGAGGTCTCGTGTTCCTGAAGCAGTTACGACATTTCCCGCTACAACTGGCAGTGACGCTACGTTGGCGCGAACCTGTTCGATTGCTTTCAACATTCTCGTCTGATGTCCGTGAGCGGTGTCTACCACAAGAACATCAACCCCCATTTTTGACAGCGCGAGCGCGCGTGCACCTGGTTCTGCATTAATACCAACTGCGACACCGATCATCAACTGACCGTTTTTGTCGAGTGCCGGTTTGTAGATGGTGCTACGCAACGCACCTTTACGTGTAATGCATCCCACGAGTTTTCCGGAATCGTCAACAACGGGGGCAAAGGAAATTCGTCGTTCGGTCATCTCATCGAACATTGCAACTGCACTCATGGATGAATTCAGTGAAATGATTTCGCGGCTCATCACATTTTGCAACTGAGCGAACCGATCGAACCCGACAGAATCGTGTTCTGTGAAGATGCCTGAAGGACGACCATCAGCGTCCACAACCACGACAGCACCGTGAGCCCGCTTGTAAATAAGACTGAGTGCTTCGCCAACTGTTCCATCTGCTGGCATAGTGATCGGCGTTTCGTAAATGGTGTGACGCGATTTGACGAATCGAACAACATTTTCAACAACATCAAGCGGAATGTCTTGCGGCAGAACAACCAAACCACCACGACGCGCAACTGTTTCAGCCATACGTCGACCTGCAATGGCTGTCATGTTTGAAACCACTACGGGGATGGTGGTTCCTAAACCGTCGGTGGTGCTGAGGTCAACGCCCTGGCGAGATTGCACGTCCGACAAACTCGGCACCATGAATACGTCGTTATAGGTGAGGTCGTAGTTCGGCGTTCCATTCAAAAACTTCATAACGTTTCCCCCTGTGCGCGAATGGGCCACCTAACGAAACCCTGCTTTACGACCGCTTTAGGCTACTCCTAATTTGTAGCCTCGTATTCATATGAGTTCGGTCATCTCAAGCCACAGTCCTAAAGCAGTGAGCCAGGCAGTCAAAGTGTTAAACGCAGGCGGTCTTATAGGGCTTCCTACAGAAACCGTCTACGGGCTTGCGGCGCGCGCCGATATCAATGATGCAGTCGCAAGTATTTTTCGCGCTAAAGGGCGACCAATCGGACACCCGCTCATTTTGCATATCTCGGACATCTCCGAACTAGATCGATATGCCGTTGACATTCCGCCTGCCGCTTTGACACTCGCCCAGCATTGCTGGCCTGGACCACTCACACTGCTGGTGCACAAAACGAATGCTGTGTCACATCATGTAACTGGAGGAAGAGAGACAGTTGCAATTCGCATTCCTGCAAATGAAATTGCTCGACTGATCATCGAGCAATGTGGGCACGCTCTAGCAGCACCATCCGCAAATCTGTTTGGTCATGTCAGCCCGACATCCGCTCAACATGTTCTCAATGACCTTGGTGACCAAGTCGATCTCATCATTGATGATGGGGATTGCACTATTGGCGTTGAATCAACCATTGTTGATTTCACAACGGCTCAGCCCCAATTGCTCCGACCTGGAGGCTTTCCTACCGAGGATTTGGAGTCGATCATTGGCCAGCAAATACTCATGCCGTCAGGAGAATCGCGTGCCTCCGGCATGCTCGCCTCGCACTATGCCCCACAATGCACCGTTGTTTTGGTGGACACCATTGCCAAGGCAAAACAGGCGCTTTCCGAACATGACCATGCTCGAATCCTTGAACATTGGGACAATTCCCCGTTATACGCTGCCTCGCTGTATACGCAGATGAGGCAGGCGGATAGCGATGGTCTGACAGCGATTATTGCTGTGTTGCCAAATGAATCCGGGCTGGGACTGGCTATCCGTGACCGTTTGAACAAGGCCGCATTCCTCTAGGATGAACAGTCCAAACCCAGGGTGGCACCCGTCACCCGACTCCTAGGGGGAGAAAAATACATGAAGAAAACAACAAAGCGCCGTTTCGGTGCTCTCGTTGTAGGTCTCAGCCTTGTGGCTGCGGCTTGCGGCGGTAGCAGCGACAGCGACTCAACAGCCACAGCAGGTGGCGAGTTGGAAGGAATGAAGGGCACCATGCCACTCGTCAACCTTTCAGCTGAGTTCAAAGATGGTATGAACGCGTTCTGGACTGCCGCAGGCAACACAGCGCTTGAAGACTATTCATATGCTGCAGAAGCATTTGACTCAGTAATGCTCGTTGCACTTGCAGCAGAAGCAGCAAAGACTGACGGCAGTGCACTTGCCGCACAGATCCAAGCAGTTTCAGCAGGCGGCGAAGCATGCAGCGATTTCGCAGCATGCGTAGCAATCATTGCAGCTGGCGGAGACGTCAACTACGAAGGTGCATCTGGTCCACAGGACATGAACGGAAACGGCGAGCCAGTTAATGCTTCGTACGGCGTTCTTACCTTTGGTGCAGACAACCGCTTCAAGTACGAAGATGCTTCGTACGTTCTTGCAGACGCTCCAGAGTCGGACATCGTTCCTGCTTCTGAAGTAACCGTAGAGCGTAAGGGTGACGGCGTATTGAAGATCGGTTCGCTCTTGCCAGAAACCGGTTCACTCGCATTCCTCGGACCACCAGAATTCGCTGGTGTTGAGTATGCAATCAGCCTCATCAATGCGGCTGGTGGCGTTCTTGGCAACCCAGTTGAGTACGTTCAGGGTGACTCGGGTGACACCAGCACTGATACAGCAAGCACCACCGTTGACCGTCTCCTCGGAGAAAATGTTGACGCAATTATCGGTGCAGCTTCGTCTTCAGTGACATTGACCGTAATCGACAAGATCACAGCAGCTGGCGTAATTCAGTTCAGCCCTGCAAACACATCGGACAAGCTCTCAACCTACGCTGACAATGGTCTGTACTTCCGTACTGCACCAGCTGACAAGCTTCAGGGTGCAGTGCTTGCAAACCTCATCGCAGGTGATGGCGCAGCAACTGTGTACATCATGGCGTTGGACGATGCTTACGGAACTGGTCTTGCAGACGCGATCGAAGCAAACCTCACCGCAGCAGGTGTAACTGTTGTTGGTAAGAAGATCTACGATCCAAAAGCAACGACGTTCGATGCTGAAGTTGGCGAAATCAAGACTGCTAACCCAGATGCAATCATGCTCGTAACATTCGACGAAGGTTCACGTATCTTGCGCACCATGGTGGAGCAAGGAATCGGACCTAAGGATAAGAAGGTTTACGGTTGTGACGGCAACATGGGTAACGCACTCGGCGAAAACTTCGACTCGGGTAAGTAAACCCTGACTCTGTCAGATTAAGAAAGGCCCCCAGCCGAAAGGTTGGGGGCCTTTTTATTTGTCCGTTTTCGTGCCACAAGGCCGAACAATGGGCAGCCTCAGCCGCCGGTCATTTTGGCGAGCGTACCCAAGTACAACTTGATGACATTTGGGTCTTCAAGCAGCTGACGTCCAGTGCCCGTATAAGCATTCTTGCCCTGGTCCAGCACGTAACCGCGATCCGTCACTTGTAAACAACGACGTGCATTCTGCTCCACCATCAAGATCGCAATTCCTTCTGCGTTGATGCGCTTGCACTGAATGAATACTTCGTCTTGCAACGCAGGCGACAAACCAGCACTGGGTTCGTCAAGAAGCAGCAATTTTGGCTCCATCATGAGCGCACGCCCCATTGCAACCATTTGACGCTCTCCACCTGAAAGCGAACCAGCACGCTGGTTCGCGCGTTCACGAAGTTTTGGAAACAATGACGTCACATATTCGAATCGCTCTTCAAACACAGTTGGTTTGATGAAGCAACCCATTTCCA
>Ga0172367_10008294_pt1 | contig 11640 bp, 6 predicted proteins | sample Lak10m_FD_114542 | JGI IMG/M metagenome (GOLD analysis project Ga0172367, IMG submission 114542) | Freshwater microbial communities from Kabuno Bay, South-Kivu, Congo - kab_022012_10m | ecosystem: Environmental > Aquatic > Freshwater > Lake | place: Democratic Republic of the Congo: South-Kivu...
CTTAACAGCGATATAGATATTAATCAGCATGTAAATAATGCAAACTACGCAAAATGGATTTTTGACTCATTCCCCGCAGAAAAATATAAACAAAGCAGAATCCGCTCTCTCCAGATTAATTATGTGGAAGCAGCACTGCCGGATGATGCCGTGTCCTTGCTCCTTGATGAAAGTGAACAGGGGATTTACACACTTGCGGGCAGAAGCAGAAATACCGGAAGACTGATTTTTAGCGCTGAGGTCATCTGGGATATATGAAGACAATTAAGCAGGCAGATAATATGGAATTCCACATTAAGGCTCTTATCTCCATTGTCCCATATTAGTTCATACGCCGAAACGACTGGAATAAATGATTTTCTTTGCAAAGTTTGCCTAAACGCCTCAATATCCCCCGGCGAAAGCGCTGAGGTAAAAAAAGGCTGCCCTTAATTTAGGCAGCCTCAATAAAAAATAGTTGATGAGCAATTTTAACTTGGGTAACCGGAAGCTTATTTCTTTCTGAAAAATGCGTTAACCTTTTCACCTGCCTGCTCAAAATATATGTAAATAATGGGTATGACAATTAGTGTCAGGGGAGTTGTCGCTGCAAGTCCGCCAATCACAGCGCGGGCAAGAGGTGACCAGGTTTCCGCACCCGAACCCAGTTCAATTGCAAGAGGAACCATCCCAAGTGCGGTTGTCATCGCAGTCATAAGGACTGGGCGCATTCTTGCAACGCTGCCTTTTTCAACAGCTTCATAGAGATCCATCCCTCTCCGGCGCTGCTGATTTATGTAATCGACCATCACGATACCATTATTAACAGCTATACCAACCAGCATCACTAAACCGACAAGAGCCATAACACTCAGCGAAGTGCCGGTGATAAAGAGGAATGGAAAAACGCCTATGACAGAGAGGGGAACGGTGATCATGATAATCAAAGGATCGACCAGAGACTCAAACTGAGCCGCCATGATCATATAGACCAAGAGGATTGCCGCCATAAAGGCAAGTCCGAGATAGAAGAAAGCTTCCTGCTGATCTTCTGCTGTACCGCCAATAATTACCTGAAATTCCGAAGGTATCGGCGTTGAATTTATTATTTTATTAATTTCTTCAACTGCGAGTGAAAGTTCTAATCCTGAAAGTCCGGCTCCGACAGATACGAAGCGATTCTGGTTTTCCCTGAAGATCGTTGGCGCTGCCTGTTTTTCACTGATATCGGCTATCTCATTAAGAGAAATCATTTTACCCGTGGGCAGAGCAATTTGGATCCTTCCAAGAGATTCTTTCTGATCACGGAATTGTTTTGCGAACTGCACTCTGATATCATATTCATCACCTTCATCGCGTAGTCTGGATACAACGCTTCCCTGAATTGCTGTGGAGATATTCGAGGCAACCATCAAAGTCGAGAGATGAAGATCATTTAACAGGTTCGAATTAAGGTTTACCTGAAGCTCAGGGGTTGTTTCTTTTATATTTAAGCCAATATCAACAAATCCCTCAATTTTTTGCATTTTTTGTTTGATTTCATCGGCGATTTTCAGACTTCCGTCGAGGTCAAACCCAATTATTTTTACTTCAATTGCCTTTTCTGTTGTGAGTCCTCCTCCCTCCTGGAATGTGTAAGTTATTCCCGGGATTTTATCGAGCCTTTCTCTTAGCAGGTCATTGATTTCAAACTGACTTCTTTTTCTTTGCTTAACAGGTTTTAATTTTATAAAGGATTCAATAGTGCTTTCGGTCGTACCAAATGCCCCGATGCCTTCTCTGGTTCCAAACATAAAGGATACGTTCTCTATCTCCTCAGGTTTGATCACATCCTTAACTATATCTTCCAGTTCATATGTGATTATCCTTGTTTTTTCAATAGGGCTTCCTGATGGCGTTTCAACAAGCAGATTAATAAACCCGTTATCAGTTTTTGGTAAAAATTCACCGCCGGCTATTGAAGCAAGGAAAATCGAAAAGACGAGCATACCGGTAACAATAGCAAGTACGGTTTTCTTTCTTCTCAGAGACATCATAAGAATCTTATGGTAATAGACTGTTAAGCCATCAATCCATTTGCCAAATCGTCGTTTTAGTCTGTTAAAAAAGGTATTCTTCGAATGATCTTCAACATTAATAAAGGTTGAAGCCATAGAAGGTACAAGAGTCAGCGCCACAATGAGCGAAACCATAAGACTGAACGTGATAGTCAGCACCATATCTTTGAATAACTGACCTGTTATGTTCGGCACAAAAAGAACGGGCAGAAAAACTGCAACAGTTGTCAATGTTGACGAAGTGATTGCCATCCCGACCTGGGATGCTCCAGCTTCTGCCGCATCAGCTTTACTCAAACCCATTTCTTTGTGTCTGAAAATATTTTCAAGCACAACTATCGAGTTATCAACCAACATTCCGATAGCGAGTGCAAGCCCGGCCATAGAAATAATATTCAGAGTGATATCGCTCGCAAAAAGAACTGCAAAAGTAGCAATAACTGAAATAGGCATTGAGATACCCATTATTATACTTCCGCGCAGATTTCTCAGGAAAACGTATATTATGAGAAAAGCAAGAACAAATGCTATAAGCGCTGAATTCCTAAGATTATTTACAGATAGTGTGATAAAATCTGCCTGAGCAAAAATTATGTTAATATTTGTACCTTGCGGAAGTCGTTTAAGGATATCGGGAATAGCTTCTCTTACATATCCGGTTGTTTGAACAGTATTTGCATCAGATTGCTTATTCAATACTATCATAATGCCTTCGCGGTAATCGGCACGCACTTCAGTTGATGATTCCTTAAAACCATCCTCAACTTTTGCAATATCGCCTATATAGATAGTTCTGCCGCCCCTCATGATAACGGGAGTTTTCCTGATCTGTTCAAGCGTGGTATATTCACTTTTGAGAGTCAGTTGATATGTCTTCTGCTTTGTTTTCAGCGAACCTCCCGGCTGAATTCCTCTTCCAACTCTAAGGGCATTGCTGATATCATTAGGTGACAGGTTGTGAGCAGCAAGCATAGTCGGATCCATATATACATTTATCTGCCGTTCAAGCCCGCCCATTGTCATAACCGAAGCAACGCCCGGAATTCTTTCGAGCATTGGTTCGATTCTGTCAACTGAAAGATTACGTAATTCCGACTGTCCAAGATACGGTGAACTAAGGCTCAGGAACATTATCGGGCTCATCGAAGGGTCGAACACGAATACAAGCGGATCAGAAGCCTCATTAGGTAAGATGTCCTTCACGAAGTCAATATTTTTTCGAATATCTACTTCAGCCTGGTTCATATCTGTACCATACTTGAATTCCAGAGTGATAATAGATGATCCTGTAAAGGATTGCGAATTCACTTTTTTAATATTTTTAACTGAGGAAATTGCTTCCTCAAGGGGTCTTGTTATTGTTGTTTCAATATCCTGCGGACCAACTCCCGGATAATTGATTATTACTCCCGCGATGGGGAACTGAATATCAGGGAAGAAATCGATTTTCAACTGAGTGAATGCAAAAATACTGAAACCCATTACAATCGCATAAAACATCAATAGTGTTATGCGTCTTTTAATTGAAAACTTAGATAAAATCATAATGCCGCATTTCCTTAATCTATGATGTTTACTTTTTGACCTTCGCGTACAATGTTATTTCCGACTACAATAACACTTTCATTCAGATTGATCCCGTCTGTAATCTGAGCGCGTCCGTCTGCTATCAGCCCGACTTTGACTTCCTTCAGATCAGCTTTTTCATTATCGACTACGAAAAGGAAGTACTTTTTTAATGTTTCCTGTAAACCTGTGCTTTTGTTAATACTTGCTTCGGTCTGACTGATCAGCGCTGTTTCAGGAATTATCATGGAATTCGAAACAGATATTGTCGGAATCATAAATTCAGCATACATTCCGGACTTAATGTATTGATCAGCATCTGTTATCATCGCTTCGAGCTCCAGAGTTTTTGAAACCGGATCAATAGCCTGATCGATTGATGTAATTTTTCCTGCATACTTTTTAGCAGGTACCGACGGGATAGAGACATCGATTTTCTGTCCAAGCTTAATGTTGTATATATCCCTGCTGGCAGCCCTCATTTTGGATTTCATTATTGAAGGATCAATTATCTGCGCAACCGGCTGACCTGCTGGGAGCATCTGGTTGTTTTCAACATATACAACTGCCGCCACTCCGGCAAATGGAGCTTTTATTTCGCAATTATCCAGTTGTTCTTCAGCTTGCTGAAGCTGCGCTTTAGCGGCATCAAGTCCGGCAGACGCAGCTTTAAATTGAGTCTGTGACTGATCAAATTGCTGAGAGCTGATAGCTTTCTGAGCGTAGAGCCGCTCCATCCTTCTGAAATTCTGTTCGGCGAGCGCTAATTGAGCTTCAGCATTTGCAGCATTCGCTTTTGCAGCATCAACTCCTTTAGCAAACAATGTGTTATACTGCCTTGCAATGACCTGGTTTTTTACAACTCTGTCGCCCGGTTTAACATTCAGAGCATCAATCCTTTCAGAAATTTTACTGTAAATTACCTGATCTTTGCCTGCGCTTATATTGCCCGTGAGTTTAAGATACTGTGTCAGCGACTCAGGCTGTACTTTGTAAATTTTTACGGGGACAATTATTTCTTCCTTCTCTTCAGTTTTTCCGCTGCATCCGGCGAAGACGAAAAGGGAGAATATTGATACGATTACAAGATATTTGATTCTGTTCTTCATATTAATTCCAGATAGTATTTAATTTTCCAATAGATTTAAGTAATTGTAACTGAACTAAATTGTAGTTATATATTCCTTGAAGATACTGAACCCGGCTGCTGTTATACAGCAATTGAGTGTTCAGTACATCGAGCTGCGCACTCATGCCTTCGCTATATAGAAGATTTGAAAGCCGAAGACTCTCTTTGGATTGTTTCATAGCTTCTTCCAGACTGCGAAGATTCTTGGATGATTCATAAAACTTGTAATAATTTTGTTCTGCGTCAAGGGATATCTGATTCTCCAATTGTTTTTTCAGGATACTTACCTGATCGGTTCTTATCTTTGCCTGCTGATAATCAAGATATCTTTTCCCGCCTTCAAAAAGAGACCACTGCATTCCAAGAGTTATTGCTTTTGCACGGGTGTAATCTTTCCACTGAACATCATTATTATCTGAAAACGCCTGAAATTGCAGATTTGCTGTAAGAGCAATGGAAGGAAGCGCCGAGGAAATAACTAACTTTTCAGCTTCATTTGATGCCTCCAGCTGATAACCGAGAGCTTTTAGCTCACTTCTGTTTCTTACTGAAAGAACTTTGTATTCATCGAGACTAACTTCTTTTAATCCTGCAAGAAAGTCCTTTGCTATGAGCGAATCAGATACAACTATGGAATCAGCAGCAGGAATATCGAGAAGAAATTTCAGGTTTTGATAGGAGAGGAGCCTGTTTGATTCAGCGCTTTCGAACTGAGGAAGAGTAGAATAATACTGTGCCCGGGCTCTCTGTAAATCGAGTTCGGTTGCTGTTCCTTCATTATAAAAAGACTGAACTTGTTTGAGGTTTGATTCCGCTACTTCAACAGCCTCTTTAGCGGTTGCACAAAGTTCATCTGCCAGAATTATTCCATAATAAGCCTGAAGCGACATCAGGACTGTTTCGGCTTCTTTCCCAATTAATTCCTCGGCAAGCGATTTTTTGATATATTTCTGGGTACTCAGGTTAAAATACCGCGATCCGCCGGTAAAAATGGGCAGGGTGGCATCAATGGAATGCTGAAATGTGTATTTTGTGCCCATTGTGAATTTCTGACCCATAAAAACAATTGTCGGGAGTTCAACATTATACACACCGGCAGCCTGATATTTAATAGTTGGTGAAAAAAGTGACCATGATTTCCAAACTTCAAGATTTTGCGATTCAAATTCGAGTTGTTTGGATTTCAGAGACAGATTATCTTTTAATGATTTTCCGACAACATCATTCCAGGAAAGATAGATTACATTCCTCGATTGTGCTGAGAGTAAGGTTGTAAATAAAAATAAGATCAAGAATTTTCTGAACATAAGTGTAACTCCGGTTAAAGTCCTTTTTTTAGAAATTGGGTTTTCCAGAAATCGAAATATTTTTTGAGATTATCTTTTAATGGTTTTGTGTTTTGTTTTAGTAGAATGCTTTCGGCAATCAATATACCAAAAGGGGCGGTTAGGCTATAGACAAGCATTCCAAGTTCGATATCTATTGGAAAATATTTTTCCTTAATGCCTTTGGCAAAAATCGAAGTGATCATTGAAATCAATTCTTCGCTCCTGCGTTTGCTGAGCAGTTTGATTTTTTCGGGAAGCGGTGCTATCTGAACATGCACCGATATTCTGATCAGATAAGGATAAGAATCTGCATAATTCTGGTAAACTTTAAGAAGTCCGTTAAGATTCGCTTCGAATGACGCACCCGGATCAATATACTGAGCGTAAAGTTCTTTCATCTGAATGAAGCCTTCATTAATAAGCTCAGCCAGAACATCCTCTTTATCCTTAAAATAATAATAAAGCACGGGTTTTGTAACGCCGGCAGCCTCGCAGATTTCCCTGACGGATACATTATAAAAACCTTTTGCAGAGATTAATTCCGCTGCAATTTTTAACACTTTTAGCTTGGTTTCGGGTATTTCCATTAATTTACCAATAAACTTACTTACCGGTAGGTAAGCTAACAAATATATTACAGCCTTCCAAAATTGATCGGCAAATATTAAGACGCAGGTATTTTGGAAAAGTTTTATGTATGTAAAGATTATTTGAAAATATTTTTGAGAGCGGTTATGCAGGTATTCAGGATTGGATGAAGGCATTATCTCTGCCGGAGATCGCCACGTCCCGCTCTGCGGGACTCGCGATGACAAATGAAATTGTTATGCATATATATTCGCCAATTACTGTCCTGCGGGAAGATGACATAATTTTGGGAGGAATAAGGATATTATTGGCGTTGGCTGAAGCCCACGGCAATAAGGGTGAGATTTTTATTTCAGGAACACCATTTTTTTTCTTGCAGTAAAATCCCCGGACTTCAGTTCATAGAAATACACTCCGCTCTCCAGATTGGAGGCATTAAAGCTCACCGAATGCTGACCTGCCTCTTGGGGTGAATTAACGAGTATGGCAATTTCTTTGCCTAATATATCAAAAACAGTAAGTCTCACATTCTGTTTGAGCCCTGTCCCTGAATTTTCGCCAATTTCATAATTAATTGTAGTCGATGGATTAAAGGGGTTCGGGAAATTTTGCGATAATGAAAAGCCCTTGATTTCAATAGATTTCGAAAAAGTAAGTTCAAGAACTTTTGAATATTCCGATACCCCGTCATTGTCGATTTGTTTCAATCTGTAAAATATTCTTCCTGCACCGGGAGAAAAATCAGTGTATTCATAATTTTTCGTTGAATTTGAGTTTCCATAACCAGGAAGAAACGCAATCGTTTCCCATTTTTGTTCCTCCTGCGAACCTGTAAGGTTTCCTTTATAATTGGAGGCGACCAGCATTCTTTCTATTTCAAAACCGTAATTATTGACTTCTGTTGCAGTCTTCCACCGCAGGCAAACTGCATCTCCGCGTACCTCGTAATCGAAAGACGTCAGTTCCACGGGCAGGACCTGATTTTCATCAAAAGAACCCGGTGTGGCGGTTGTCCACGAGGTCAGCGCCCAATCCGAAAGTGTATTTCCAGTGCTAAGCCTGTAAACGCGGTTATTTGCAGTGACTTGTTTTGCAGAAAATTCATCATCGGTTGAAGGATCGATGCTGATGCCGGATGCATCTTCAATAAGATACTGTTCATCTCCGTTTAACTGCGGTATAGAACCGCCTGAATTCACATAAACCGCATTGCCCTCAAGAGTTTTATTCCAGAATGTCTCGAAAGCCTCCTGCGTGGAGTTCCTTGCGATAACAAGAAATCCTGTTGCCGGGATGTAGGTGTTTGAAGGAATAGTATATGTTATTGATGAATTTGCCTGTCTGAGTTTATATCCTCCGGCATTAAAAGTCACAGCAAGAGGATTGTACATTTCTACAAATTCATATATAAAATTACCGGTTCCGGCGGCATCACTGTATTCAGAAATGTAAAGGCTTTGCCCCGCTTCAGTTACCCGCAGCGTAAAACCTGATACCGCGCCTGCCGCGGCATTTTCACCGCCGCTTACATTTTGGATACCGAATACAAATTCTTTATCTGAACCTGAGATAATTCCATTGTTAATTGTAACCGGAACATTTATGTCTGCGGACGAACCAGCAGGAAAAGAGATGCTCTGAGTGGTATAATTGCCGATATCCGAAGCGGACCCGCTTGTCAGAACGATATCTGCTGTGGCGGCTGCAGTCGCAGAGGGATTCGTTATGCTGAGTGTGAGATTATAACTGCCCGAATTTTCGAGTACAGTTGCTGTGACAGATGTAAAATTAATTTCGGTGGCAGCAGAGGAACCGCTAATATAACTCATATCGTTAAAATCAATATAATCGGTGTATTCCGGATGATCAACAAACGGGTTGCGGTTTTTTTGTATTGACTGAATATAATCGTTCCTCGATACTTCCCATACATCAGGCGGATCGCTGTTATGCCATTCAAGTAAAAGATCGAGACTTTGCGGTGCTTCGTTATAAGTAGGTGAGGTGATCCTTAGATTAAGGCTGTTGAAATCCCAGTTAAATCCATCGATATCGTCATAGCGCAGCATCATGTAAAGAATTGCACGGGCAGCATCGCCTTTATGAGAGTTGCGGGGTTCATAAACAGTTTCACCTGATGTATTGTCCCAAGCTTTCCCTCAAGATATTGATAGGAAACATTAGCAACTATTCCAAGAGGATGATTACTTCTTCTGACGTTAGCATTATTCTGGTGTGTCGGGAAAAGGTGATGCTGATCGGCATATTCATTTCTGCTTTCAGCAGGGTTTGTTGGCATCCAGCTATGGCAATAAGTATGCTCACGGCTGAAAATAACCCACGTGAACGGAGGAGTGTATGTGTAAACATATCCTGAGTAAACACATGTGACTGAGGAGGTTCCGTTGCCATTATCCGAAGCGGCAAAATTTGCAATATTTGTTTCGTCAAAATTATCGTAGGAAATTTTTGTATATGGCGAACGCACCAGCGACTTAAGGTCATCGACAAATGACGAATTTGCAACAGATATCCCGTCATAATATGTGCCTGCCTGTGCAAAAAGCACTCCTGCCCACAGAACAAGCACTAAAAATACTTGCTTCCTGAAGAATAATTTAGTCATATTTATCCTATAAACTGCCATCGGGTATTAATTCCGGGGCATCAATAATTCTGATTTAAAAACATTAGTATTAAAAAGCAGGGAAAAGGGTATGGAGCAATTTACTTATGACGGGTAAAAATGCTTTAACTTCCTGAATTTAACAATTCCTGCAATGATTTTTCGAATTTTCATTTTAAATTTAATATAAAAATTCTTAAGTTGTTATACCAAGTCTTATTATCCCTTTTATTTCTCAAAAAATTGAACCAGCGATAAATAACAGACTTAAGCGGCACACTAAAGGGTGTGATTATTGTGGCTTTTTCCGGCAAATCTTAACTTTTTGTTAACATCCTTTTAATTTGTAAAATTATAATTTGCATCAAACAATTTGGAGATTTTATACATGAAAAAAACGCTACAATTAATCCTAATTACGATCTTTTTAATAGGTTATGGTATGAATACATCAGGACAGACAACTCTCTCTCCTGGTGATATTATTATTGTGACAGTCAATTCTGATGGCAGTGATAATTTTGATTTCGTGCCACTAGTTGACCTTGAAACTGGTACAGTAATAACTTTTACTGATAATGCTTACGATGGCTCAGCGCTTAAAACAACAGAGGGAAATCGTATTTATACTGCAGCTGCTCCGGTTACCGCAGGTACAATTATTTCTTACTCCGGTACCGTTGGCGGCGAGTGGACGAGTTCAGGTAGTAGTTTTGCTGTATCCAGCAGTGGGGATAATCTTTTAGCATACCAGGGTTTATCTTCATCCCCATCTTTTATTTATGGAATTGGATGGGCTCTCGCCACTCCATGGATATCAACTGGCTCAACAACTTCAAATAACTCCTATGTACCTGCAGCACTAAGTTCTGGAGCCAACACCATCGTCACATTGGGCACTACAGATAATTATCAGTATAATACTGCTAACGGAACAACTGGCACTGCCGCTGCATTGTTGGCTTTAATAGCAAATGCGAGTAATTGGAATTCTAATGATGCTTCCGCCTACTCTGCATTAGGAGGATCGTTTACTATTAATTCACCTTTTGCTTCTGAACCAACCACACAATCTTCTTCCATTAACTTTACTGATGTCGCCACTACTTCCTTCACGATCAACTGGACCTCGGGCGACGGCGCTTCAAGGGTAGTACTGATGAAAGAAGGCGGAGCAGTTGATGCATCGCCGGTTGACGGCAGCGCATATACTGCAAATGCAGCATTCGGAAGCGGCGATCAGATTGGTACCGGGAATTATGTTGTTTATTCCGGCAGCGGTGCAACAGTTGGTATTACCGGACTACTTCATTCGACAACATATCATATCTCGATTTTTGAATTTAACGGCTCAGGCGCCACAACAAATTATCTTACAACTTCACCTGCAACAGGCAGCCAGTTAACCGAAACCCCGGTAGATCCGACTTTGACTATCAGCCATGCAGGTCTTACCGAGGCAAATCTTGACGGAGCGGAGATAAGTCTTGTTTTAACTAATGATATCTTCAAAGATGAGACATTGCTAAACGGGTCGTTTACTCTTAATAATGAGCCATCGGGAGTTACTGTATTTTCAGTTGCTTATGTGGATGAAACGAATGCTACACTGACCTTAGACTATGACGGAACTGACTTTGATTCCAATATCGAGAATTTCAGCATTACGATTGCCGGTCTGGAATTAGATGGCGGCGGCGATCTTACAAGTAATGATCTTTCGATAACAGCCACTGTTGAAACCACCCCGACTGTCACAACTAATGAAACTATCACAACAAAAAGTACAACAACCGCTACCTGGGGTGGAAATGTAAGTGCTGACGGCGGCGAAAGTGTATCCCAAAAAGGACTTTGCTGGAATACATCAACCGAACCCACTATTGCCAACAGTATTACAGAGGAAGGCGCCGGAACAGGAGCAATCACTGGTAATATGACATCATTGACTGCAAATACGCAGTATTTTGTAAGAGCTTATGCTACAAACTCTGTAGGAACAGCTTATGGCACAGAATATTCGTTCTATACGCTCGCTGATGAGCCGACTACTTCTGCAACAGATGCAGTTTTTTCAGATGTTGCTTCAACAACAGTTACTCTCAGCTGGACTAGCGGTAATGGAAGTGACAGAATTGTGCTGATGAAAAGCGGCGGAGCTGTTGACAGTGATCCTGTTGACGGAACAACATACACTGCGAATGCAGCATTTGGCTCAGGAACTCAGATCGGCACTGGAAATTATGTGGTTTATAAAGGTTCAGGGAGTACGGTTGACATTACGAATTTAACTCAGGGAGTCACATACCACGTGGCGATTTATGAATTTAACGGATCAGGAACATCTGAGAATTATAAAACGTCAAC
>Ga0172367_10008295_pt1 | contig 11640 bp, 13 predicted proteins | sample Lak10m_FD_114542 | JGI IMG/M metagenome (GOLD analysis project Ga0172367, IMG submission 114542) | Freshwater microbial communities from Kabuno Bay, South-Kivu, Congo - kab_022012_10m | ecosystem: Environmental > Aquatic > Freshwater > Lake | place: Democratic Republic of the Congo: South-Kivu...
AAACTCTATTTTTAATAGTTCCATCTAACCAACTTTGATTTAATAAACCACTATACCATCTCCAAGATGTTGATGTAGATTTCGGTATAATTGCCTTATCATCTACATTGATACCCATCACATGAGCAAATAAGTAGTATGCATCACTCTCATTGAATACGTTATCATTAAGAGTTATATTACCAACTTTTTTCTCCAATGTTGGATATGTAAAGAAGTTTGCAGCACCATTTATATCAGTTTGAGAGTGCCCCAAAAATGCTTTATAGGCATCGGTTACTGTTATAATATTATTCATCCAAGCCTTTTGAGAAGCATTTGAAACATATACACCGATACTATCACCAACTTTAACCTGTGTGGTAAATATTGCTTCACCACTTGCATCCAATGGTAATTGTGCAATTGGTTGTTGTGACCAATCTATATCTCCACTACCATCAGTTTTTAATTTCATCAATTGAACTTTATGGTCGGTAATAGTGTATCCTTGTGGGAATAATACTTTTACTTTAAATTGAGAAGTATTTCCAGTTACATTTGTTAATGAAAATTTACCTAATGAAGTTGTAATTGGTGATATGTTTGCTGATTGGTCATCGATGGAATATGCTAAATCTAATTTATGAATATCAACATAAGTGTTCTTATCTTTTACTACATATTTTTGAGTTGCTAATACACCATCAATAAACGCATCAGTTCTTTGAACCGTCAATTGTCCAACATTGTAATCACTATTTACCGCATATCCCCATGGTGTTGTCTGATATTGAGAATATAATTGAGTATCAGCTACATTTGCAGATGGAGTAAATTTATAATTATCCCAATGTGTATAGAATGTTTGGGTTGAATTCCCCTGTCCAAATGTTGTAGAATTCGGCACCATTACCAAAGCCTTATTATCATAGTTGTATCTCAGCCAAACATATCTCGGTTTAGTTGTACCTCTAACTACATTATAATTTACGGTTAAGGTATCGCCAACTTTATATGGCCCAGCCGGCGATACCGATTGATTTATAGTAAGTTGAGCAAATGAAGAAAGGGATACTAAAAGTAGCCCGAAAAAAATACATAAAGTTTTTGTCATTTTATTTTTTAGGAATAAGTTTTAACACAACCTTTTCACAACCCTTCTTTAAAGCGTTACTTAGTGATGTTTGATTAAACTTACCTCCTTCATCTACTATTAATGTAGACATCGAAATCTCTGAGGAACTTTCTTCAACAACTACTTCTTTTATCTTTTTACCCTGCTTATAAAGAATGCCCTGCAACCTTACCACTACTTCTTCTTCTCCCTTATGGAAAACTGAAATATTTGTTTTTGTTGTCAAAACATCTAAATATACAATATTAACTTTTAATTTAGTTTCTGCTTCAGGAGTTAAATCATATCCCGCTTCCTGCAAATATTCCTCTAATACATTTTTTACACCGAATTCCAAATTACGATTTCCGGCTAATTTACCTATTTTTACCTGATTTGTTACGGATTCAACCCAAATATGCTCTTCTTCCTGATACCAAATATTTTGAGGGTTATTTTTAAAATTACCATCAAAAGTCCAAGTGAACCAATTTACAATTTTTTGGGTAGTTTCCACTTTACCAGCAAATTGTAAATAAACCATAAAAATTTGGAAACAAAGGGCTAAACACACCCAAATTAATCCCAAATAAATAAAACCAGCTAATATTCTATCAGCTGCATAATTTGTTAAGTTATAGACTTTTTGTCTCATAAATTGTAATTTTTTTAAAAAACCTTAACTATAACTTATTTAACAAAACTATGATTTTCTACTTACCTATATAAATATGAATTTTTTTAATAAAAAAAGGAGGATTTTCATCCTCCTTAATTAATTTAATATTTTGATAAACTATTTACCAAAAGTATAACGAAGACCTAATTGAGCCGACCACACATCAAATACTGATGAATTGTATTGATATGTATCTTTAATCAAATAAGTACCACTTGCATCTCTTTGTGTAGCCAATCTATATGTTGGTACGTTGTTAGCATCTCTACTTACAAAGTTCAACAATTGTGGGTTTGTTGCTCTTTGAGAAACCCCCCAATTATTATTTACCATGTTTCCGAAGTTAAGAATATCTGCTCTGATTTGGAAAGCGTTTCTCTTTCCACCAATCTTAACAAATACATCCTGTGCAACTGAAAGGTCAAATCTATGTAAGAACGGAATATCTAATGCGTTTCTTTCCGCATATTGACCTCTACGAGTTGAAAGGTATGGGTCTTGTGCGATATATGCTTCAAACGCAGCTTGTTGTTCTGCTTCAGTATAGGTTCTTGTTCCTACGGTTAATGGTGCAAAACGAATATCAGAACCTTTATTTGGGATGAATATCAAATCATTGTTTGAAACTCTATCTCCATTTAGGTCACCTGCTACGATGTAAGAGAATGGGTTGTTTTGAGACCCGACATAACCTAATGTAATTGTAGTTGCCCCACCAAACTTTTTACCCCATTCTTTTCTATATCCAACTAAACTTACAATACGATTTCTTACTAAAAAATTTGACATTGATAAATCCAAGTTGTTGTTACCATTTACTGAACGAGCACCTTGCCAACTACCACTAGCAATAGAACCTGCACTCATGAAATCTTCCGCCATTGAGTTGGTGTATGCAACATATCCCCAAACCCCTTTAGAAATTGGTTTTTCTAGTTTAAAGGTTGCGGAACGATTATATGCTCCATTTCTATTTGTTAATACGGCGGCCATCGATACATTATCGTTTACTCTTACCCCCGCATCATTACCTGCAAATCTTGCTCTCTGATCAACACCACCCAAGGTTCCAACAGGTGATTCTAAGTTTGCATTGTAATAATGAACAGCGTTAAGTGTTTGATTATAAAGTAATTCAACACTTGCAACTAAACCTAACCAAGGTAATTTTTGATCAACAGCCAAGTTGTTTTTCCAAACTTGTGGCATTTTATAATTAGGGTCAGTTAATGCCAAATCAAATGTAGATGGGAGTGTTGGGGTTGATGGGATGAAATACTGATTAGGGTTTGCGGTGAAACCATAATTCGCAGCAGATGCTCCCGATACATCAATAAATCCAGTTAATACTCCGTTATTACCAATCTGATTAGACAAGAACACATAAGGAGGTCTACCGGTAAAAATACCACTACCACCTCTAATTTGTGTTTTACTTTCACCTTTTACATTATAGTTAAAACCAAATCTTGGTTCAAATAAAACTTGTGTTTTAGGCATTAGACCTGTATTCCATTTTTCACCACCAGCAAATGTCATTGAACTTATAGCGGGATTTTCTAATGCGGTGTTATCAAAACCAATAATGTTGGTTCTTAAACCAAGTGTTAGTTTAAGATTTTCTGTTGCATCATATTCGTCTTGTACATATAAGTCTAAACGATTAGTCTTCAACACTTGAAGGGGCTCAACCGCACCTGGTAATGCCGAATAACGAAGTTGGAAACGAGCCGGAACAAAAGTAGATGGTTTACCACCATTAGCTAAAGATTGTTCAGCTGCTGTGTAAAAATCTGCCAAACTATTAAAGATGTAAACACCATTAGAAGCTGGGTAGAATAGGTTATTAGATTGATATTTTTGAAAATTAAATCCACCAACTAAAGTATGTTTTTCAAAATACTTTGTTAGGTTATTGGTAACATTAAATGTCCAATAATCTAATTTGTTTGATGGGGTGAATGGATCGAAACCTACTGAAGTATAAGTTGTAGAACCATTTCTAATATCAATCGTTGGGAATAAATCACTCATATAAGCTCTATCTTCAATTTGCTTATCGTAAGAAACGATTAAGTTATTGAATAGAGTACTTGATAAATTTGAGTTTAATTCCAATACCGCTGAACGAGTATTATCCTGAATAATGTAACCACTATTTTGGAAACTCATTGCGTTAAATTGAGTTGTTCTATTACCTGCACCCGCTGATTGAGAGTTTGAAATATTAATCTCCGCAGATGAATTGTGATGAACATAACGAGCTGTCAATTTATTCTTATCGTTGATGTTCCAATCAGTTCTAACCAAAAACTTCTTAGAAGAGTTTGTATTAGAGTAACCTTCCCACGGCCCAGTAACATAATTAAATTTCTCTTTCATAAAATTAGAAAGAGTTTGTAAATCACTATATTTAACTCTACTGATTTGCGTACCTGTCAAAGGAGAACCATCTGAAATCCATGTTGTCCCTGGTTCAGTTCTTTCAATACCTTCATAGTTACCAAAAATGAACAATTTATTTTTGATAATAGGTGCACCTAATCTAAAACCCTGTACCTTTTCATCAAACTTAGCCGCAGTAACCGTTGTCCCTCTAGCGTTATCTCCTACATAAGTTGATGAATTGTTTCGTTGAGTTTGGTAAACACTTCCCTCAATTTCGTTTGAACCTGAACGGGTAACCGCATTGATACCAGCACCAGTGAATCCACTTTGGCGAATATCAAATGGTGCGATGTTTACCTGTAATTGTTCAATCGCATCCAATGAAATGGCACTCGCTCCGGTTCTACCCCCAGCTTGCGCAGAAGAACCTAAACCGAAATTGTTATTAAACTGAGAACCATCAATTGTGAAGTTATTCAAACGAGAATCTTGTGCTCCGAATGAGTTGCCAGTACCGAATGGGTTATATTTTGTAATACCATCGATAGTTCTTGCTCCGGTAATTGGAACTGAAGTTAGTTCTCTACGAGTGAATTGTTGTGCCGCTCCAGTCTTTTCTTTTGAGAAAATACCATATTTTCCGGCAGTTACTACCACTTCTTTTAATTCGGTAGCCTCTTCCAACAACACAAATTCTACGTTTTCTGTCAAACCTAAAGATGTATTAATCTCTTTAAGCTCTCCTTTCTTAAATCCTACGAATGATGCGTGGATTGTAAACGGGCCACCTACTCTTACTGCAGGAATCACAAACACACCATTCTTATTGGTAACCGAATAATAATTCGTTCCAGTAGGTTCATGTGTAGCGTGAATCGTTGTGCCAGGAATAGGTAATCCCTTCTGGTCTTTAACAACACCAGAAATCGTTGAAGTTGTAATTTGAGAAAATCCCATTAGGGATGTCATCAAAAACAACATCATCATTAACACTGTTTTTTTCATACTTTTTTGTTTTTGTTTAAAATTAATAACCATCTATAAAAAAATAGGCGAGGGGACAATCTCGCCTAATATTTTTCACTATTGTAATAATACGTTGATTCATACCTATTTTTCTCCGCAAAATTCATAATCTTACAAATATAGAAATTTTTTTTGATATATACAAATAAGTTTTTCAACACTTTTTCCACATCAATAAGCATCGGTGAATAAAGATAAAATTAAATAAAAGGTGATAATTGGGAATGGAGTGAAAATTAATGCAATAAAAAGCACCCTCCATAATAAAGGATCTGTTAGAGTGAGAAGCCCTAACCCCTCACAAATTCCGAAAATCTTTCTTCCTTGCTTAAGTCTGATAAATCTCTTCATCTAAGGATAAGTATTACCAAAGTTCTCTTTTATCAAAAGGTTCTTTAGTTTTTTCATCGAACCAATAAAGTGAACGATGTGGAGGATCATCTGATTTGTGTTCAGCATCCGATATATAATAAAATAATCTAATTCCATCTCTCGTAATATGTTCTGGACAATTTAAAGGATTAGGGTGTCCATGAAATGCGTACTTTGAATATTCCCATAAAACTAAATTTCCATTCATAGGATAATATCTTTTTTCACATTCAGTTCTATCTTTGTTCCATAATTGAATATCGCCATTCCAACCTTCTTCCCATTCAGGATTTAAATAAATTACCAATGTTAATTTTCTATGAAGTTTCAATTTTTCATTCCAATTAAAATCAGAGTGAACTTGCAAAGAATCTCCTCTATAACATCTCATATAAGATGCCCCCACCAACCAAGGGTCTGGAATTAATCCATCAATACCCGTTACCTTTTCTAACCAATCTATAAAATACTTTGAGTGTAAATCACCTATTAATTGATGTGCAATCGGGCAAATATCACCCGCTTCACATAATTCAACCATGTGTGAACCATTTCTAGTAAAATTTTTAAGAAGGTGGTTATGTTTACGATATGAATCAGTAATTTCATTTTTCATAGAAATTACCAAATCATCGCTTAAAAAATTTTTGATTTCTAAGTTAGGAAAAGGTAAAGAATCATTCCAACTGGAGTTAAGTTCTTTGTAATTTTGATATTGATTTAAAAAATCAGTTATTATCATTTTCTAAAATTTCAGTTTTCCTCTTATTTAAATATTCAAAAAGATGAATATCCCCTTCATTTAGAAAATCGGAAAATGTTTTTTTATAAGGCCTGAGTTTATCCAAATCATCAATATATTCAAATGAAAGTCTTGTTTGAATATCGCTTCTATGAATTTGCTCAAAAGTATCAAGCATATTTTCTAAGAAATTAATTGCAACAATTCTCTTTCCACCTTTATATTTAGAATTAATTGATTCAATTTTATGATTTATTATATTGGATATTAGTTCTTTTGGATAGAATTCCGGTGTCAAAATGTCTTTATATTCATCGGAAAAACATTTAAAAAAACTAAGATTTACATTTTCAAATTTATGTACATATTCTAATATATTCTCTATATCCAACAATGTGAGAATTGTCATTACTGAATGTACATAAAAATCCCATTCAGGTTTTTTAATTTTAATAATTTGTTGAATATTAAAATTCCATTTTTCAAAATTCTGCCCATATCTAAGATATTCCGCAGTATCACCAATTCCATCTTGTGAAAAGTAAAAATGAACCCTTTTAAAATGTTTAATTATATCTAAAAAATTAAACTCTCTAAATGTAGTGTTTGTGAAATTTGTATTGTATCTAAGAAATACATCGGTTTTACCTAACTCAACTAATCGGTTTAAAACTTTATAATGATTAATATTGAATAAAGGTTCACCACCCGCCCAATAAATTTCTTTTACATCAGTATTCTCAATTAAGAATAACATTTCTCTTAATTGATTTTCGGAAAGTTTACGAGATTCTTCGCCTGAAAGTAGTTCCGATTCTTTTTGATAATTGCCGAATTTAGTAAACTCTGCTCTGATTGAGGATGATGCAGAACTACCACATATCCTACATTTTAAGTTACATAAATCATTTCGGTAATCAAATGTAATTGGATGACCATTATATGTACCATCCTCTGAGGTATTGTTTAGAATTTCATCTAAAACATATTTGTAATTTCCATTAAAATGAAACTTATAAGTAGTCTCATAAGGTTGATTGTTACATAGATTACAGGATTCTATTTTTTTACCTGCAATCATATCCCTTCTCAATCCTTTTATCTCATCACAATTCCAAGATTCAGAAAGAGTAGAACCCTTTCCCAATTCTAATGATGAAATACAACATACCCTCCTCTCTCCTAATGTTCCATTATAAGTATGAATCCAAGGAGCGAGGCAAAAAGCCTCATTTACTAACCCCACCTTATTAATTTAAGATTATTACTTTTGAGCAGGTTTTCTTCCTCTACGAGCACCAGTAGTACTTTTCGCAGCTTTAACTACATCTTTCGATTGTTTAACCACTTCTTTAACCGCTTCTGCTACATCTTTAGCTTCAGCTGCTACTTTCTTTGCTCTAGTCTTAACTTCCTTAACAACTTCCTTTACCTCTTCTACTTTCTCTTCAATTGCATCTGGAATCAAATCACCATCTTTATCTGCAATTTTGCCAGACTTTTGAAGATATACTACGGTACCAACACCGATGGCTACTAAAACTAAAATTAAAATAAACGTTGTCATAATTGTGTTTTTAAGTTATAATTGTAAATATAAATATATTATTTTTTTTGATAAACCTGTCCAAAGAACTCATAATTTTTGTGAACCGATACCTCATCTCCCAATAAAATTGCTTCTTTTTCATCCGAATAGATAGCATCAACGGGACACTCAGGTACACATGCTCCACAATTTATACATTCCACAGGATTAATATATAGTTGCTTTCCCTTCCTTTCTTCTTCACTCATTTGAGATACTTCCCATCCCATTCTATCGGTGTAAATTGGCCCATGAATACAATCTATCGGGCACACACTTACACAACTAGTATCTAAACAATCTATACATTTATTTCCTATTATGAAACTCATCTGATTCTTTTATAAGTTTGGATGAAGATTGAATTTTATCTCCCAATCCATCCGCTAATTCTATACCCAACTCTTCACACAATTGAGCTTCACCAACAGTGTTTCGATTTTGATCACCACCATTTGCAAATACATAACGATTGAATTCTTTTCCAATACTCATCATAATCCATTTAATACTACGATTGACGGTTTTTTCATCATCAATCGCAACCATTGCTTTATCCACAAACTTAAGAGATTCTACAATTAATTTTCTCTCCTCAGCTTCCATAAAAGGTCTAGAACCTTTCATTTCCCTTTGGTAATCATTATTAACGATTACATAGAGAAAATCTCCTAATTCTTTACTTCTTTTAAGGTATTCAATATGCCCTTTGTGGATAGGATTAAAATATCCACTACAAATAACTAATGTTTTAATCTTCTCCATATAAAGAATACTTCGTAATTGGTTTCTCTACTTCTTCCTGTTTTATAATTTCTACCGTTCCCTTTCTAGCTTCTATATAGAAATTAGTATCACCGTTTTGTTGATACCACGCCTCTAATGCATCAGTTAGAGAAGGATAGATTGCCTTTCCTACCGCTGGTGAGGCGGCAAATTTCCATCTATCACCAGGAGGAACTCGGACTAAAATTAGTTCTTTTTGTTCTTTGATTTCGGTTTCCATTAATCAATAACTTGAATAATTTTTGATTCTCTAGCTCCAGTAACTTCGTAATCTAATTGTACACCAGATTCTTCAAAGTGCTTAACTACTCTAGCTTCTGCTTCAGTAACTGTCATTGCATCAACTAAATAGTTTTCCTTTACTTTTTTGATTTTTGTACCACCTTTACCACCATCTACTTCATGTTGTACTGATACTGAAACTTCAAAATACTTTGCCATAATTGTTGTTTTTTAATTGTTTTATCAAATATACGAATTTATTTCCAAACTTCCAAATTAATTTACATAACAAAGGTGTGAGAGATGAATATATTTTACTTCCTTTAACTCCTGCCAATCAGTTTCTTTCAAAAAAAATTTCAGTATCACCCCCCATAGTAAGGTATCCGTCCATGCATATTTGTGAATAAATTGATTGTTTTCAATTTCTTTAAAGAAGTTAATGATTCTCTTATCTTTTCGTATTTTAATCAGATTGAATCCACAAAAATTAGTATATGGAACACCAATTCTATTAAAGTGAATTTCGGATTTATCAAAATACATTTTTAGAAATCCCTCTAAACCATGTCTTAAATCTTCATGCCCCAAACACGGAAAAGAAAGATACTTATCATCTAAATCATCGATTATTTTTCCTATATCATTTAATGCGATACAATCATCATCCAATCTCACCACATAATCATATTCTTGTAGGTATTCTAAGAAATAGTATGCCCAAAATCTACACATTGATGAATATCCAGTTCTTACATTACCCATATCCAAAATATGAGGTCTAAGTGATTCTAATTCATCAATTGATAATCTAAATTTAGGAACTTCAATAAATTTTATATTCCACCCTATTTTTGAATTATATTTGATTTTAGCCATATACTCTTCATGTAAATCCCCCTCATGAAAAATTACTAAATCACATTCTTTGTTATAATTTCTTTTAATTGATTGATTTCTTATAATTACCAATGTTTGTTGCCATTGATTATAATTCTCACCGATTCCTTTTAATAAAGTTGCAATTGCTACTTTAGCCATATTATCGGTTATGATAAATAAATGGGTCTCTTTTTCTCAACTCTTCTAATTTTTTCTGAAATTCTGCTTCCAATTCAGCTCTTTTCTTTTCTCTTTGAATTTCTTCTTTGGATTTAATTCCAAAAATTTTACGAATTTTTTTAATTAATTTTTTCATATTACTTTTTTTTCAATTTTTCTTCCAAAAAGGTTTTTAATAATTTAGCATACTCACTATGTCCAAAATAACCAGGATGCATATCAATCGACTCATCATCTAATTCATCTCTAATTGTTTTATGGTTGTTATGAGCCCAACTACAAATATCATAATTATTTTCATCATTTCCAAATTTTATGATATCATTTTTATCAAAACAATCCCTAAATGTCACACTATTGGCCGTCATAGGAAATATTTTTATCCCATTCATTTTACAAAAAGAATAAAGTCCAACAAAATCTCTTTCTACTTTTTTCCAATTCTCTTTGATATTAGCATGATTATTAAACCACTTTAAAAATAGATACTCCAAACTTTTATCCTCATTTGATTTTTCATTCAATTCATTGTAATATTTTCTAACAGCCGATGTAAATATGGCATGGTCTTCATTGCTATTTATGGTTGAATTAAGAATAAAATATTCATCAAATGGTCGATAATAAACTTCAAATCGGCTCGGATCAGGATTCTCTAATACCAAAAATATTTTATCCTTTCTATCCCAATTATCTAATATCCAATTATATGCCATTCTAACAACTCTTTCCGTTCCACCACCTGATTCCGCTTCGTTAGTATGAGGTATCCCAATTAATTCAGATAATCTGGCGGCAAAATTCAACTCTGAACGTTTACCCCATTCCTTTACTCCCCATTTCCTTTGATATAGTGGAAATACTGAATCGTTTCTTAATTCAGGCCCTTCTAATCCTCCACCCTGTGAATGAGAACTCCCATTAACATAAAATGCTTCGTATCCTAAAAAACTCATAGTGTATTATTTGTGTATGTATTGATAATCCCATGCATCCTTCTTCACATTTCTCATTGCCTTTCCGAATAGGTCTCCATTGATTTGAAACCAACAATTATAACACAACATACGAAGATTATCCCATTTGTGATTTTTTCGGTTTCCATCCATATAATCTAAGAGGAGTGGAACTTTATTATCAGTTACTCTCGGTTCATCGTATCCACAATTTGCACATACTTGAGGCATATATCCCGTTTCTAATAATCTTTTCTTTAATTTCCAATTTGGATAAGATGGATTATTTCCCTCTAAAATGTTTTCTAAAGCGTGAGACCTTCTACCTTTGTTTAATTTGTGAATACCTACCCCCGCTTCATTTTTACAATTCTCAAATATCCCATACATCTTCGCATACTTTTTATACGTTGGGTATGAAACACCTAAAAGACGTGCACAATGTTTTGCGGATTGTGCTTGCTTTTGCATATCTTCTATTTCGGATTGTAGTAGGGGGCGGGCTAATTTACCTCTTCTTAGAATACCACCTTGAGCCGGAGGTCGATAGTTCTTTTTAGATTCTTCTATCGCTTTCTTTTCGTAATACTCTTTGTAATTCTTATTAAATATATAGACCTTTTCTACTGGCCTTTCTTCATTTTCATTTTCACCCATAACTATCTAATTTGTTTATTATATATATGTGGTGGGTGAAAAAAAGTGTGAAATACTATCAAAAAA
>Ga0172367_10008296_pt1 | contig 11639 bp, 20 predicted proteins | sample Lak10m_FD_114542 | JGI IMG/M metagenome (GOLD analysis project Ga0172367, IMG submission 114542) | Freshwater microbial communities from Kabuno Bay, South-Kivu, Congo - kab_022012_10m | ecosystem: Environmental > Aquatic > Freshwater > Lake | place: Democratic Republic of the Congo: South-Kivu...
ACAGAGAGAGGGGAGGAAAAACAAGGAACCTTGCAAAGCCAGGTTCCATCTCTTTTAAAGTTTTGATCCCATGTTAGACTAACAGAAGATAAATATTCCGCTCTTGTTTCCGATTTTGGAAAAGAAGTGATAGATTCCAAGATAGAAGATATTAATTTATACTGTGCCGCAAAAGGAGAAAAATATAAAGATTATGCTGCTGTTGTTCGTAAACGGTTAAAAAAAGATGGTATATCCAAAATTAATGAAAAATCTGATAATGAGTTAATAGATGAATTTTTAAAGGGAAAAGTTAAATTTGCTGAAAAATATGGAGAATATAAGTATTATGAAATAAAAGATAAGCGATGTAAAAAATGTGTAAATCAACCTTTATCCCTTTAAAAAAAACAGAATGAAAGAAGAAATTAAAGCTATGTTTAATTATTATCCTAATTTTAAAGATTGTTCTTTACAGACTTTTGATGATGTTAAAGATAGAAAATTATGAAATTTAGCTAAGATCTTAGTAAATAATAAAGAAAATTATATTGAGTTAGATAAATTAAATAAAGAAGGCGCTTGAATATATTTTTCAGTAAATCCTATGCAACCTTGAAAAAGGGATAAGGAAAGTGTTATTTGAGTATCTAGTTGGATATGTGAAATAGATTGATTAGATAAAGATATTCAAATAAAGATGATAGACAACTGTCCGATATATCCTAGTATGATTATAGAAAGTAAATCTAGTTTTCATTTATATTGGTTTGCTAAAGATTGAACAAAAGAAAAACGATATGATATTACTAATTGATTAAGAAATTATTTTGATTGAGACCCAGCTGTTGTTGATATTAGTAGAGTACTTAGATTACCTTGATATGACCATTGTAAAAATTTAGATAATAGATTTTTAATAACAATTTATTGATATACTTGAGAATATTATACAGAAGAACAAATGCTTAAATCATATTCAGATATTAGAAGTTTATCTGATATAAAAAATTCAGTAATACAAAAAGAAACAGTAATTAGTAGAGAGATTGGATGAGATTATTTTCGAGATAGAATCAAGAATATGAATACTAAAAATGTATTAGAAAAGATTAGTTGAGATAAATTAGTAAGTTGAGATGTTATAGAATTTAGAAGAAATACAAATTGAACAGAACAGATATGGAGTAATTGAAAATCAACATGATGTTGGTTAGATACTAATTGAAAGATAGGTAGTAAAACATGATGATGACCAAATTGGACTAATCGAGTATTTTGGTATGGTAATTGTGATTGACCTAAGTTATCTAGACGGATTAAAGATAATTATCCTGAAATGTGTGAAAGTAAAATAATACCAAAAAAAGAAAATAAAATAGTAATTATTAAAGAAGAAGATAAAGATATTGATTTTATTACTAAAACTCCATATACTTGGTGATTATCTAGTTTAGATAAGAAATTTGGTAGATTTAATACAAATACGCTTATAGTAACTATTGGTGAAAGTCAAAGTTGAAAGACAGAATTTACATATTTTCAAGCTAGGAAAAATGCTGATTTAGGATATAAAGTTTGTTATATTTGACTAGAAATGACGAAAAAGAATATGATACTTAGAATAGCACAAAAAAGGGCGTCTGTTAGTAAAGAAGAACGAGACAATAAGACCTTTACAGATAATCAGAAACAGATTATGAAGTTTAAATATGACGAACTAAATAATTATAAAAACTTAGATATATTTAATCTATGAACACCTACTATAGAACAAATAGTAGAATTTATTAAAGAAAAACAAAAGGAATGATATGAATTGTTTTATATTGATAATCTATGATTTATAATCTGACAACAGAATGAAATAGAGCTTACAACATTAGCAGTTAGAGAATTAAAACAACTAACAAATCAATTACCTATTTCAATTAACTTATTACATCATTTTAATAAATGAAATACTAAGGAAAGGGAAGGACCGAGGGGAATGGCTAGTATAAGAAGTAGTTGAAAGATAGAAAATGATGTTGATTATGTTATACAAGTTTGGAGAGATTTATCCGAAGATGTATTAGAAGAAGATAGAAGTATGGTATGAATATATTTGCAAAAAGATAGGATATGGTGAGACCCATCAAATTGTCGAATAAAATTTAACAAATGAGAATATATTGAAAATATTAAAGAAGATAAAGTATTTTAATTTGTAATTATAAAATATGTATATTAAGATTAATAAAACAAAATTTATAGAAAGACCGTGGGGTAAAGACACCTTAGTTACTCATATTTGACTTTATAAAGAAGATTGAAAATTTGTAAAACGAATAGAACACACGGAGGAATTAATAAAAAAAATATGTGATATTAAGATAAATATAGAAGAAAAATGTAATTCTTAATTAAATTGTTAAAAACTTGATAACTTTTATATATCATGAAATGCAATAATACTATGTACAATCACTAGAAAAAAGATATAATCGAATCGTACAAATAACTTGTACCATTTATTATTTAACAAACTACTTATGAAATCATTTGAAGTAATTATTGATTGACAATTAGAAGAACAAAGAATGGATAGATTATTAGAAGAACAGATAGAAAGAGATTTAGAGAAATTAGAAGATGTTTTATTAACTATTGATTATGTAAGGTAATGGATAATTATATAGATAATTCTAATTTAGATGGTAAATGATTATATGCTTGAAAGCAATATGAGCATTGAGATATAGTAGAATTTAATGAATATAAACCATTATCTTATAATCAACTTTATAAATTAGATGATTATAATAGAAAAAGGGTTTATTGTAATTGATATGATATTAGATATCCTTGTTGAAATTTAGTTTATGTTAATCATAATAAATATTATAATTGTGAGGTAGTATTTAATAGAAAATATATCTTATTAGTAGCCAACCAAACTATAAGAAAAAAAGATGAAATTACTATAAACTATTGAGAATCTACTTTAAATACAGTCTTTTAAAAATTTATTTAATACTTTTATGTATATAAACATTAATTCTGTTCTTATTATATAATGTTTTAAGACTTATAGAAAGTTATTAGATGTAGTTACTATAACTAGTAATAAAAATATATAAAATAATTAACAAAAATTTAAATAAAAAACAGTCTGTTAGTACTATAAACTAACCTTTTAAAATTTAAATTATAAAAACATGTGAATTAAAAACGAAAATCAATTTACTAAATCTGATAGATTTTGTAAAGTTATTAATGATGCTAATGAGGTACCTTATTTTACTATGTATGCTTATAAGACACCAGACACAGTCGATTTTGAAAAAATTATAGGTCAAGGTAAAAAGATTACTGGTAGATTATTTGAAATTTATAAAAAAGATAAAGAGTTTGAATGAAAAAAGTATCAAATTTTTGGTTTTATATTTGAAGATGAAGACGGTATATTTAATATATCTGTTTCAGAAAAGATTATGCAAACTCGAGTTAATAAATTAATTACTGCTGATTTATCTAAAGAATTAGATATATCTGTATTTGATAGTCCAGCTAAAGAAGGTGATAAGGTATATAGAAATTTTGCATTTCGACAAGAATGACAATTACTTAATGCTAGAATATCATCTCAAGATAAACGAGATTTAGTTAAAGAGACAACTAATGCTGCTTGAGAAGTAACTAAAGACTTTAGTTTAATAAGTAAAACATTTAAAGAAATGTTTGATGAATTACAGACAAAATTAATAAGTATGCAACCTAAAGAACTAAAAATAGAAGATTTAGAAACAGAAAATAAATTTTGAGATGTAAATAAAGTATTTGATAAAATGGAAAAAAAAGAAGATAAATTAGATGAAGATTTACTTCCATTTTAAATATAATAATGGAACAATTTAACTTAAATGAATTTGAACCTACTAGTGCGGCACTAGTTATATTAGCAGATAATTATAAATGAATGACATTTGTTAAAGATTGATATGAGAAAGTTATGTTAGCTAAAAAAGATTTACAAAATAAAAGGATAACTATATCTAAAACATTAAAAGCGGATAGAGATAAAGCAATTAAATATCAAAAAGATAATATAGCTAAAGAAAAAGAGCTTATAGGTATAATTAAACCAGTAGAGGATGAATTGGATATAGAAATAGAAAAGAGATTAATGGAAGAAGAGATAGAGAAAAGAAGAGAAACATTAAATTTAAGACGAGATGAATTAAAAGCTATATGATTAGATTCTGAATATACAGAAGAGTTTTTATTAACTATGAATCGAGTTCAGTTTATGGATTTTATACAAAGTGAGAAAGCTAGATTATTTGAAATAGAAAGAGAAAAGAAATTAGCTAAAGAAGCTGAAGAGAAAAGACAACAAGAATTAAAAGAAGCAGAAGAAAGAGGAAGAATACAAGCTGAACAAAAAGCAAAAAAAGAGGAAGAAGATAAAGAAAAAGAATTAGCTAATCAACAAAGATTAAAAGAAATAGAAGAACAGAATAAAATTAGAAAAGAGCAAGAATGATTAGCTAGATTAGAGAAAGCTAAAAAATATAAACAATGGTTATTAGATAATTGATATACAGATGAGGTAAAAAATAAATATGTAATTAAAAATGAATGAGAATATATGGTGCTTTATGAAATAATATCTAAATTTAAAATTTAATTATTATTATGATTATAGAAGTTAAAGAATGAAACATAATTAATAAAGATGAATATTTTGAATTTATGAGAAACTTACAAGATGGATATTATGAAATAAAAAAGTATATAAAAAATAGAAGTAATGAACAAAATAGATATTATCGATGATTATTAAGTATAGTAGAAAAAGATTCAGGAATACCAGTAGAGGAAGTACATGAAAAAATGAGAATGAAATTTTTATATGTACCAGAGTCTTGAACTCAATTATGATATTGTAAAAGTACTGCTAAATTAACATCTTTTGAGTTTAGTGAATATATAGAAAACATTAAAAATTTTATGGCTCAATATTGAATAATATTACCAGATGCTAATGATTTTAATTCTATAAACAAATAATGAAAAGAAAGCATTATAAAACAGGACCTAAAATACTTAAAGCATATTTAGAATGAGAAAAGTTATTTAAAGACGAAGAAAAAAGATTTGAAGATTGGTTAACATATTTAGCTGATAATGCTATGAGTAAGTATGTTAAACAAAGAGATAGTAAAGGATATAAGCTTAATCCTATAAGATGTATTACCTATTTAGCTGATTGATGTTCTGGTTATATAAAATATGATTCAGATAATTGTAATAACTGCCATTGGATTGGAAGAGGTTGGTGGAGTTATAGATGGAAACATCGGAATGGTAATGCTGGTTGTTCTAGTTGTAATGCTTTTCATAAAGAAGCGCATAAACAAGAATATGATATAGTTATGATGAATAGATATGGAGCAGAACGAGTACAGGATAAACGATTTAATAAGAATAAGATAAGACCTAGTTTTGATGACCTAATGGAAATACAAGATATATATCTAAGTTTAGTTAATTGAGAATTAACTTTAGAAGATGTTACTAATAAATGGATAGTAGATTGTTAAAAACTTGATATATAAAAGTTATCATAAAATACAATAATACTATGTACTTTGACTAAAAAAAAGATATAATCGAATTGTACAAATAAATATGTACCATTTAGATTATTACCTTAAACACAATGAAAGATTACAAACTTATTATTACTATGGCTGTAGAGCAATGAAAGAAAAGAATGAATGAAGTTAATCCAGTCCCAATATGAGTAGTTACTGATTGAAAGGGAAAAGAATATGAACCCATTAAACATTGATTATTTTGACATTGAGCTTTATTAGTTAAGAAACAGAATAGAAAATTTGCTAAAGCTATGTTAGAATATTGTGAAGAAAATAAATGTTATTGTAGTTATTCAGACTATCATAAAGCTTATTATATTTGATTAACTAATAGTCATGAATATGAAAGATTACAAGCTTTTTATTGAGCAGTATATTATACCTTACTTTGATTTAATATACCAAGTAAAATTTTAGATTATGTAACTAATTTAGATTAATGGATATAGCAGATAAAGTAGAGCATATTTTGACAAATCGAACAGAATCTAGAGATTCAGATACTGTGCTCTACTTTAAGTTTATGAACTATTATTATAATTGTTGATTTACTCAATCACAAGTACAAAAAGTTATAGATAGTTGAGTATCTTATGCAAGTATAATAAGAGAACGTTCTAGATTTCAAAATACGTTGAAAATGTATGAATGTTCAGATGAGGTAAAACAATTAAGAAAGCAACAAAAATCAAAATATAGAGACCGTTATGGTCCAATGTATAAAAAAGATTTATAATATAATTAATTAAAAATGAAGCGATTATGATTTATTATATTATTTATTTTGGCTTGTATATGGCCACCATTATTTTTTATAGTAGCTTTATTTATAGCTCGAGTTTTAATTACTAATGACTAATATGTTAGAAAAAGCAATTAGAAATTTTAATATACAAGATTGGTATGATTTGTGATTACGTAAAGAACTTTATAGTAATTTTGTTGATAGAGATATTAAAAAGCAATTACTACCATTAATAAATGAGTCTAAAGAGTTACAAGAAGCATTGGATAGTGGAAATATAGACGAGGTTAAAAAGGAGTATTGAGATGTTATTTATGCATTAATGTTATTAACATCTTGATTGATAAAAGAAGGTATATTAACAGAAGAAGACTTTAGAAATATGTGAAAGCAACAAAAATCAAAAATATATGCTAGAAGTAGCTTTTTAAAACAAAATAAAAAAGTATCAATAGACGAAGAAGAGAATGAACGATTTGCGTCAAAATGACAACCAAAAAGACCTATTTAATTATTAAAAAATTATTAAAATGCAATTTACTAAAATTAGAGATGTCAGAAGTCCAGAACATTCTTGATTAAATTCATGAATAGATTTTTTTATTCCAAATGATTTTGTAGAATTATATTATGCAGAAAATTGTAAGTTTACTCCAAGTGAAATAATACAAGACCAAGATAAATTAAAGGAAGATAATTTCTTTATAGAATCAGAAGTACCAATGATTAATTTACCAGCTTGATATGGTATATTAATTCCAAGTTGAATAAAGATTAAACTTAATGATTGAAATCATGGTTGAGATGATGGTTGAAAATATACTTATGATTTAGTATTTGATGATAAATCATGAGTATGTAGTAAACTTTGATTAATTAATTGAGCTAAAGTAGTAGATAATAATTACAGATGAGAAATGCATTTACATTTAATTAATACTAGTTATTATAATGTTCAATTAACTCCAGGTATGAAAATAACACAAGCTATAATAAGAAGAGTGTATTTACCAGTACTTAATGAAATTACTAATGCTGAATATGAAAATATGCCAGAAACAGATAGATGAGCGGCTTGATTTGGTTCAACAGATAAAAAATAGTCTTTTATTATTTAAAAAATATTAATGAAAAAAAAATCAGCTACAACTAAAGTATTTGAATTATTTTTTAATAATTTAGATGAACGAGTATCTATAAAGCAATTAAAGAAAGCTTGTTATTGAACAGTTTGAAGACAATGGGATAATATTATATGGAAAATGAGATTACAATGATTAAAAATAAAGAATGATAGATGATTTTATATGTTATGTAGTAAAAAAAAATGGTAAAAGTGGGTCTTAAAGATAATAATTGAAAATCAAGAGTAGAATTAATTAAACCAAATTTTTTATTAGAAATAGGTTATGTATTAAAAAATTGAGCAGATAAATATGGTGCAAACACTCGAGGTGAAGTACCATTATGAGACCATATTGCTGCTTGTTTAAGACATATATATGCTTTTATGGATTGAGAAGATTTAGATAAAGAGTCTTGAAGGCATCATTTAATACATGCAGCTACTAATTTAATGTTTGTATATTGTAACCAAAAAATATGAATATCAAAAGATTTTAGAAATTTAAAAAAGTAATATGTATAAATTATATTGTACTCATATAAACAATGACTTAAATTGAATTAAATGAAGTTCATGAGGTTGAATAGATTATTATTGATTTATAGAAAGAACTAAACATTGTGCTGAAATAGTTAAAAATTGAGAAGATGCTGATTTTGTTATATGGTTTCAATCTAATTTAAATGCTTTTTGAGGAGTGTTATGAGATAAATCTATTAATAAATATTATGAAATATGTAAATTATCTGAGACTAAACCTATTTTATATATGTTCTCAGATTTTTTAATATTACTTAATATTCAAGATAAGATGTTACAAAGGTTTGGTAAAGATGTACCAATGCTAAATAAAGATAATTTATATATCGTACATTATTGTATGGATAATGATTGATTTAGGAATTATTGGAATAGTAAAAGTACGACATTTAAAACCGATAATTTTATATATCGAGATTTAAGTCAAAATTATTTATTTAATAAACAAGAAATAATAGATATTTATGTAAATAAAGTTTGTTATATAGGTAATAATAGAGCTTGAAATAGAAATAAATTTTTAAGTAAATTCAAAGATGTAGATATATATGGTAAACGACCAGAAAAATTTATATTAGAATGAAATACATATTTTGATAAAATAGATTGAAAATATGTATGGCAAATGCTTAATCAATATTTTGGTCAACTATGTACATATGATGATATTGGTATAAAATATAAAGCAACAAATTATAGGATTATTGCTACTTTGATGTGATGATGTCTTCCAATTATTGATTATAAACTTAAATATATATGATTACCAGATGAATATAGTAAATTATTTATATATGACAAAGAATGAGTAAATAAATTATTATCTATGTCATATTATGAGAGAAAAGATATAATACAATCTCTAAGAGAATGGTTTGATTGATATTTTAAACAATTTAATTATGAATATTTATTTAATTTAATAGAACAAAGACATGTTAAACCAACAATTTAAGAAAGCTATACGTGATATATTTAAAAAATGAACAATATCTAGTCCTAGATGAAAAGAGATAACAGAATTACTTAATTATACATTAATATTAAAAGACCCTAATAACCTAGCTGTTAATTATAAATCTAGAAAATTTAATTATAAATATAATTTAGCTGAATTATTGTGGTATCTATCTTGAGAACTAAAGACTGACTTTATAAGTCAATATGCTAAACTATGGTCTCATATATCTGATAATAATTGAATAGTTAATTCTAATTATGGGTATTTAATGTTTGAAAAGAACTTATTTGATACTACTCAATATGATTGGATATTAAATACATTAAAAAAAGATAAAGATACTAGACAAGCTATTTGATTTTATAATGGTACTCGATGTCAATATAGAGATAATACTGATTTTACATGTACTAATAATAATCATGTATTTATAAGAGATAATCAAATACATATGGTTTCTAGTATGCGTAGCAATGATTTAATTTACGGCTTTACTTATGATATTGTTCGATTTTCATTAATACTACAAAGTTTGAGATTAGATTTATTAGAAATATATCCAGATTTAAAATTGGGTAATCTATATTATAATGCTAATAGTTTGCATATATATAGTGATAAATATAATATTTCTAGAAAGATTCTTGAAGAAAAATGATATAATATATATTTTGAGTTAAAAACATCTCTTAGAACGCTTTATAAGTCAAAATTAATTATTGATTTAAAGCAAAAAATGGTTAATAATAAAAAAGATGTAGCATATTATAAAAGAATATTAAATAATTTTATAAATATAAGAGATAATAACACAAAATAACTGATAACTAATGGTTATATCATTTTTATAGTATTACTATGTACAAATTTAAGTTTATGAATATAATCCCGTTATAGAATAAGTGTTGTTTTATTATTTATAAAACCTATGAATTATGAACAATTTAAAACAAAAACAAGTTATTTATTTATTTTCTTGATTGGCTTTGTGATTGGTGGTGCTATTCTCGCTATTACTTACGCACAAGAACCAACAATTAGAATCCCAACAACAAGTTATCAATCCAATGGTACAACTTGAACAGTTGAGAAGTGAGGTAGTGAAACTTGATTGACAGATACTTGAAATAGAAGCAATGTTGAGCTGACAGAAACAAGTAAGAGAACAGAATATAGAAAAGATACAGGAAGTAAAGAAATCACTCAAAGACCAATACAACCTATATTAAGAACAGGAGATAAGAAAGTATTAGTGAAATGATTTCCTGAGGATTCACAAGCTACAAAGATAGCTACCTATGCCTATAAGATAAGTAATTGAGATATAGATTTTCTGATGACATTAAAAGCAGAGAATTGATGATTTAATATGTATCAACAAAGTAATGTATATACAAATTGAAAGAGAGAAGAAAGTTATTGACTATGCCAACTTATGAGAAAACGACATAAAGAGGTAGATACAAAAGAGTTTTGGGAAAGTTGGGAATATCAAGTGGATGTATGTTATAGAAAATATGTATGATGAACTAGATTCTATTGATATGATGTGAGATTAAAGTTTAAGAATGATTTTACTATATTAGATTAAAGAGATGAAAGGCTTTAATAAACCATTTAAAAATGATAAGGATAGAGTTAGATTTTTAGCTATGTTTTTGTTGCTTATGACTATATTATTCTCAATCTCTTTAGCAATAAATATATCTTGACTGATACCAAGTGAACAAACTTGTTCAACTCCCCAAGATATAATCCAGCAATGTGATGACCTAAGAATGAGCTTAGATAATCTAAGTGAACAAATTTTTACTAATAACAATAAATAAAAGATGGAATACATTAAACACAAAGACTCATTTTACAAAAAGGTAGAGCTAGAAGAATTAGATAAGAAAGAACTTATCAAACTAATTACAGAGGCAATAGAGATAGAACCAAAGATTATAGAGAGGCGAAGTTCGTATCCAGTATATGTAGAAAAATATCCACAATGGAAAGATACTCTCCCTTATTATATATCTTGAACCACAGTACAATGAATTACAGCTGTGAGCAATCAATCTATGTCTAGTTTAGCTTGAGATAAATTATCAACTAATCTTAATAGTATGGATACATCAGATTTGATAAATTTATGTATAAGTATTTAGTTCTTTAGATAACAGTAAGAATGAGCTTAGATAATTTAAGTGAGAGTTGTTTTAAGGAGTAGTAGTGTTTTATTATTTAATTATTATATTATGAACGAATTAACAAATTGTAGTGCCCCCCAAAAACAAACAATGTGAGACCTAGTAAATGAAATTTTGAATAAATGTTATCAGATTAAAAACGCAGAAAGAGAGTTAGCTGAAAGATTATTTTGAATATGAGAAAACGAATGAAAACTAACTGATGCATTAGACCAAAGATGAATAGAGCAAATGTTATTTGAATGTAGAAATGTATTAGATGTTATTTGAAAAAGGCTATGAGAAGATATAAAAAATTTAGAATAGCTACTAATCTCTCTAAGGAAATGTTTTATATTAGTAATAGATAGAATGCTAGAAACATATCAAATGAGGTGTCAAAGATGTGAGAAAATAAAATATAATCAAACCAAAAAAGACTTTGATACTAGAATATGTGATGATTGTA
>Ga0172367_10008297_pt1 | contig 11636 bp, 11 predicted proteins | sample Lak10m_FD_114542 | JGI IMG/M metagenome (GOLD analysis project Ga0172367, IMG submission 114542) | Freshwater microbial communities from Kabuno Bay, South-Kivu, Congo - kab_022012_10m | ecosystem: Environmental > Aquatic > Freshwater > Lake | place: Democratic Republic of the Congo: South-Kivu...
ACCCAGCCTATTGGCGTTGCCACCTACAGCCTGACTCCACACCTTCCTGTCGCCTACCAGCACCTGCTGCCGAACGAAGAAGAAATTCGAGAGCGCTTACAGGGGTGGCTTGAACAAAACCTGACCTGACCGTCGTCCCACCAGTGAAACATGTCTAATTTCGTGCAATTTCGTGCCTTTCGTGGCCCAAAAGGAAAAAAATGACCACCCAACCCAAAGTCGCCCTCATCACCGGCGTCACCGGACAAGACGGCTCCTATCTCGCCGAGTTCCTGCTCAACAAAGGCTACATCGTCCACGGCATCAAGCGCCGCACCAGCCTCTTCAACACCGACCGCATCGACCATCTCTACCAGGATCGTCACGACAAGGGCGTCCGCTTCTTCCTCCATCATGGCGACCTGACCGATAGCTCCAGCCTCATCCGCATCATTCAAGAAGTTCAGCCTGACGAAATCTATAACCTCGCGGCCCAAAGTCATGTCGCCGTCAGCTTCGAAGAACCCGAATATACCGCCAATTCCGACGGCCTGGGCGCACTGCGTATCCTCGAAGCCATCCGCATCCTCGGCCTGGAAAAGAAAACCCGTTTCTACCAGGCCAGCACCAGCGAACTCTATGGTCTGGTACAGGAAATCCCCCAGAAGGAAACCACCCCCTTCTACCCGCGCAGCCCCTACGCCGTCGCTAAACTCTACGCCTATTGGATCACAGTTAACTACCGGGAGGCCTATGGCATCTATGCCTGCAACGGCATTCTCTTCAATCACGAAAGCCCCGTCCGTGGCGAAACCTTCGTCACCCGCAAGATCACCCGCGCCTTAGCCCGTATCAAGCTCGGCCTGCAAGACACCCTGTATCTTGGCAACATGGACGCCAAACGCGACTGGGGTCACGCCAAAGACTACGTAGAAATGCAGTGGCTGATGTTGCAACAAGAAACCCCCGAAGACTTCGTCATCGCCACCGGCGTGCAATACAGCGTCAGAGACTTCGTCAATGCCGCGGCCAAGGAGCTCGGAATGGAAATTCGTTGGGAAGGTAATGGCGTTGATGAGAAGGGATACGACAGTCACGGCAAATGCACCGTCGCCGTCGATCGCCGCTACTTCCGCCCCACTGAAGTCGAAACCCTGCTCGGCGACCCCACCAAAGCCAAAGAAAAACTCGGCTGGACCCCAAAAACCACCTTCGACGAACTCGTCGCTGAAATGGTCCGCGAAGATCTCAAATCCGCCGAACGCGACGAACTCAACAAGCACCACGGCTACAAAGCCATGGATTACCACGAGTAGACAAAGGGAATCTACTAACGACAAAGGTCATGAAAAACTTATAAGACTAATTTGTATTTACAGTGCACGAGGGTTGGTAATGGTTATAAGTAAAAATTAATTGTAATAGATATTTATAATAATGATAGAGCTTATTGTTAAAGCATGGGATATCTTTGGTGCCGCGAAAAGGCGAAAGATTATATTAATCATCGGCTTAATGATTGTCGGCATGATAATGGAGACATTTGGAATCGGTCTCGTCATACCTGCTATAGCGTTAATGACAAATGTTGATCTCGCAATTAAATATCCTGTAATCGAGCCTATTCTTAAGTCATTAGGTAATCCAACTCAAACGCAACTTATTCTATATGGAATGTTGGTTTTATTGGTCACTTATACTATCAAGTCAATTTTCCTTGGTTTTCTGTCGCTGATTCAATTGAAATTCGTACTTCAGGTTCAGGAAGACCTTTCATTACGCCTTTTTTCTAATTATTTGAGACAGCCTTATTCATTTCATTTGACAAGAAATTCGGCACAGTTAATTCAAAACGTTTCCAACGAGACTGCGCTATTCACACAGGGCATCTTGAACCCCGGAATGATATTCCTGACGGAGTTTATTGTTTTATTTGGAATTGGGGTTCTTTTGGTTGTAATTGAGCCCGTAGGGTCATCACTAATCATCTTAATTTTCTCAGTAGCCGCAATTCTCTTTTGGAAGATAACGAAAAAACGGGTGGTTTTTTGGGGGCGGTCACGTCAATTTCATGATGGTCAACGTATTCAACATCTTCAGCAAGGCTTAGGTGGTGTCAAGGACGTTAAACTGCTCGGTCGGGAGCGTGAATTCATTTCTAAATTTTCTGAGCACAACCATCAGAGTGCACTTGTTGGCGTAAGACAACACTTTATTGCTGGATTACCAAGGTTGTGGCTAGAGTGGTTAGCAGTTTTTTGTTTGGTGATATTGGTTTTCGCTATGCTATCTCAAGGCCGATTATTAGAAGAACTGGTGCCTACATTAGGTTTTTTCGCAGCAGCTACTTTTCGACTTATCCCTTCGGCTACAAAAATTGTCACTGCTATACAGAATTTTCGATTTTCAATACCAGTACTTGACCTGCTGCATCGAGAATTATCTATTAGCTGTTCAGGCGGCGAGAAATTAGTGCCATTTAATTTGATTGGACTCAGTAAGTCTGTGCATATCAAAAATATTTCTTACATTTATCCTGGGTCAAGAGATAAAGCAATAGATAATATTTCAATAATTGTTAAAAAGGGCGAGTCAATAGGGATTGTTGGGCCAAGTGGTTCAGGAAAAAGTACTCTTGTAGATTTAATACTTGGTTTGCTGCAGCCCACAAGTGGCAGCATCAACGTTGATGAACTGGATATAGTGACTGATTTAAGAGGTTGGCAGAATCATATTGGTTACGTTCCTCAAACTATTTTTCTGACCGATGACTCAATTCGGCGAAATATAGCTTTTGGTTTAGAGGATCATAAGATCGATGATATGTCGATTCGAAGAGCAATTAAATCAGCACAATTAGAGGAGTTTGTGTTTGGATTGCCTGTCGGGCTTGATACTCATGTTGGCGAACGTGGAGTGAGGTTATCCGGAGGTCAACGACAACGCATTGGAATTGCACGTGCTCTGTACCATGATCCTGAAGTTCTAGTATTCGATGAGGCAACTAGCGCTCTTGATGTAGAGACTGAGGCTGAAATTGTTTCTGCGATTCGTTCATTACAAGGGCAGAAGACGATCATTGTCATCGCCCATAGACTATCAACGGTGAAAAATTTGGATAAGGTTTATTGTATTAATAAAGGATTGTTAGTGTCTTCTGGAACACCTCTAGAAGTATTGGGGAGTAGTAAATAGATCTAGTGGAACCTATTGATTTGGGTGTAATATTATTGTTCTGGGTATTGCATTCTGTTTTTGCTAAATTAAATATAAATTTATTATCTTTAAAAATCAAATATAGGCAGACCCTGTTAATGCTTACTAATTCATCTATCTTGGTTACCGGTGGTACTGGTTCTTTCGGGCATAAATTTGTGCCGATGACGTTGGCAAAGTACAACCCGCGCCGCCTTGTTATCTACTCGCGTGACGAAAGGTCATTGGCGACACCAGAGATTTCGAATAGAAACTTATTATTCATAAACTGAGATACTTCATGACAAAAACTGTTAATAAAATCGATGGCTGCCGCATTTCCGGAAGTAGCAACCTTATCAAGGTTCTTAGTCTGGGTAATCAGGTTTTAACGGGAGTATTCCCAAAGGACAAGCAACAAGCAATCACTTCAGGTCCGCTCGATTTAGTGTGGTGTCCCGATAGTGGGTTACTACAACTACATCACTCTTATGATCTTGGCGAAATGTATGGACTCAACTACGGTTATCGCTCTGGTTTGAATGATTCGATGGTGCAACATTTAAGAAATAAGGTTAATCATCTTGTGCGACTAAGACCGGTTCATTCAGGTGATATAGTTCTCGATATAGGTAGTAATGACGCAACCTTGCTCTCTGCCTATGACGTCAGTGGCTTGAATAGGATCGGTATTGACCCCACGGGTGTCAAGTTTGCTGATTTTTATAAAGATGGGATAAAGCTGGTCCCTGACTTTTTTAGTGCTGACGCATATAAATCGAAGTTTCCCGATAAACACGCCAGTATCGTAACGTCGATTTCAATGTTTTATGATCTTGAGCGACCGTCTGATTTCGTTGCAGATATTGCAAAGGTTCTCGATAAAAATGGAATATGGCATTTTGAGCAGAGTTATATGCCAACTATGTTGCGCATGACCTCTTACGATACAGTTTGCCATGAGCATCTCGAATACTATTCTCTCCATGTCGTTAAGTCGCTGGTCGAAAAACATGGGTTAAAAATTATTGATGTTCAAATGAATGGAGTAAATGGCGGAAGTTTTGCTGTAACCGTAGCCCGATCTGAGTCTGAACTGAAGCCCAATACTGCCGTGATTGAATGGATGTTAGGCCAAGAGGATCGAATGGGCCTGCATACCCCTAAGCCGTATCGCGATTTTGAGGAACGAGTTTTCCGTCACCGTGATGATTTGCTGCGCCTTATCAGAAGCCTTAATGCCGATGGTAAGAAGGTTGTTGGATATGGCGCATCGACAAAAGGAAACGTATTACTTCAATTCTGCGGATTCAACGAAAAAGATATTTCATGCATAGCTGAAGTAAACTCAGATAAATTTGGTGCATTCACACCCGGCACGCACATCCCTATTCTGTCGGAGAGTGATGTGAAGGCCATGAAACCAGATTACATGCTTGTTTTGCCGTGGCATTTCAGAGACTCCATTGTTCGCCGTGAAGCAGAATACTTGGCATCGGGTGGAAAGTTGATCTTCCCTCTCCCCGAAATCGAGATCGTGTAATCAAAATGCTGAGTAATGCTGCAATAATTGTCGGAGATCGCGGACAAGATGGTTCCTTACTGAGGGCTAGTCTTGACAAACAAGGCATTCAGGTAGTTGGAGTCGGACGAGAGCAATTGTCATTGCCTCAGTTCTTTTCTGGCATCTCGAATGCTGGCTTTTCAATCGCGAATACTAAACAGGTCGCGGCACTGGTGGAAGCGATTCGCCCTAGCGAAGTCTATTATCTCGCCGCCCATCATGTATCGTCAGAGCAAAGTGGTGCCGATAATAGCCCAAGTGAATATGACGCATACCATCGGGTACATGTTGTGGGGCTCCTAAATTTTCTATGGGCTATTCGCAACCACTCACCGCTTTGTCGATTGTTCTATGCAGCATCGTCACTCGTTTTCAGTGGCAGCCACGGACCCATTCAGAATGAGGAGACGCCGCTCAGTCCGGTTGGCTTTTATGGCTTAACTAAAGCGCAGGGAATATACATTTGTCGGGAATTCCGGCAGAGGCACGGCATTTTTGCTTCCGTAGGTATTCTTTATAATCATGAGTCTGCGCTTAGACCCTCAAAATTTATATCTAAAAAGCTGATTTATTCTGCGCACCAGATATCGCTTGGGCTACAGAAAGAATTATCGGTTGGAAATCTCTCAGCAGAAACTGATTGGGGTTATGCACCAGATTTTGTTGAGGCGTTTCAGAAAATATTGAGAATCGATGCAGCAGATGATTTTGTGATAGCAACGGGTGAATCCCATTCTGTTTCTGAGTTTGCTGAAATTGTCTTCAACCACTATGGGCTGGACCCTACCAGCTACATACGAGAGAACCCGACTGCATTACTGCGGCACTTGCCCCGTAAGGTTGGCGACAGTTCAAAGCTAAGACGGGCAACGGGTTGGAAACCAACGTGTGATTTTCAGGCAATGGTGAAAATGTTGGTTAGTGACTACATGATGAATCTCAATGAGCAATACGTCAGCGAAAAGTCTGTTGTTGCTACAAATCATTGACCATAATGAGTCGGCCATGCAAAACCCCCGCAACCCGCATGAACACTAGCTTTCTTGTGTAAATTGTGTGCACCAAATCCCCCAGAAAACGTTAATAGCAGAGATACTTTCTGAGGGATTTTGGTATGCAGCCAATCGACTTTTTCCGCAGCCGAATTGACGCCATGATCAACTTGAACGATCCCCTTGCCGTACTGGCGACTCGCTTGCCGTGGAAACAGATTGAACAAGCAGTGGCGGCCAAGTTCGATCATCAGAATCGCCCCGGTGAAATCCTCAAAGCCCAGGACATGTTTGGTCCAACCGAGGTTTTGGTGGGTGCCGGTCGCTCCAACGCCGGACGGCCCAAGCTGCCCATACGCCTGATGGCCAGCCTCTTGTATTTGAAGCACAGCTTCAATCTCAGCGACGAAGAACTCGTTGTGCGCTGGAGCGAGAACGTCTTGTGGCAGTTCTTCAGCGGTCAAACCTACTATGAGCACCGCCTGCCCTGTGATGCCACACAGATCGGGCGCTTCCGCCGTGACCTTGGTGAAGACGGCCTGGAGTTGCTTCTCAAAGCCACCATCGATACGGCAGTTTCGATTGATGCTGTCAAGCCCAAAGACTTGCAGCGTGTGATTGTTGACACCACGGTCCAGGAGAAGGCAATAGCCCACCCGGTAGACAGCCGCTTGCTGGAGATAGCGCGTCACAAAGTGGTAAGTGCGGCCAAGCGCGCAGGCATCCCTCTGAAGCAGACCTATGCCAAGGAAGGCAAAGAGCTCAGACGCAAGGCTGGCGGCTACGCTCACGCCAAACAGTTCCGTCGACTCAAACGTGTACTCAGACGCCAACGCACCATCCTGGGCATCGTCATTCGGGAAGTTCAGCGCAAGCTGGCACAAAGCAGCACCGACAACGTCCTGGCATTGATAGCATTGAACACCTGGCTTGAGCGTGCCGAGCGTGTTCGCACCCAGCAGCGCAGTGACAAGAACAAGCTTTACGCCTTGCATGCACCAGAGGTCGAGTGCATCGGCAAAGGCAAAGCCCGCAAGCCGTATGAATTCGGTGTCAAGAGCGCGGTGGTAGTCTCACACAAGGACGGCTTGATGCTTGGTGCCCGAACCTTCCCCGGCAACCCCTACGACGGTCACATCCTGAGTGCTGTCTTGGAGCAGGCCAGCATCCTCACACAGGACCTGGCGGTCAAGCTCAAACACATCGTGGTTGACCTGGGCTTTCGGGGGGTGGATGCCGACAACCCGGACAAAGAGATCATTCACAGAGGCAAGTTCAAGAGCTTGAGCGCACAAGAGAAGCGCTGGCTCAAGCGGCGCCAGGCAGTCGAGCCTGCCATCGGGCACCTCAAGGCAGACAACCGCATGGATCGTTGTTGGCTTCAGGGCTCACTGGGGGATGCCTTGCACACCCTTGGTTGTGCTGCGGGTTACAACCTGCGCTGGCTGCTGAGGGCCATTGCCCGTCTGGGCATAGGGTCACTTTTTTTGCGCCTGTTGCACGCAGTGCTCTCAAAACAGCGCCAGACAGCAAGCTCACACGCTACGATTGGGCGCTCGTGGATGGTAAACGTGAGAAATTGGGCCGGCACAGTGTTGGTCAAGAAACCGGTTTGTGGTCATGCTGCGCTGGGTGTATTTTGAAAAATGAATTTTGCATGGCCGACTAATGAAATCTTTTTTGTTGCCCCGCACTCCCTGGATTATTTTTTTGCTAGCAAACCTGCTTATTAGGGTATTGCGATTACTTTATATAGCTTTTCGGCGAGCCCCAAGGTCGCCTAATGTGAGAAGTGGATTGGCTATTGAGGCAGGACCACAAGGATGGAATTCCTTGGAATTTAAGGAACTACTTCATTCGGCATCAGAATACTTAGGTACTACTGCTGTAGAAAAAGTAGTTATAGATAAATCCACCCCTTATGTGCCACAAGTTGAGAGCGTGTTGCGCAATCCGTTAATATCCCATTATCTTTATGACCCACGGACTGGTAGTCAAAACCTCTGGGTAGCGTTAATTGATGCAGTTCGTGTAGCGATCCTCATGGAACGCTACCAAGTCGTACCTATCGTCTATCTAACCGATCTTTCGCTGCGAGTACACCGATGCCAAGCGGCTGCCGTATCCGCGGTAAGTGGTGTGGTGGTGAACTTCATGCTGCCTAAACGAATCCAACCAATCTTTCCACATCGAAGGATTGTTGGACCCAGTCTTATGCCATTTTCAATTAGGACCCTTGACTATTTGGAACTCTTACACTCCAGTATTCCTAGCTCTGATGCAACTGAAAGGGTGGTTCGCTTCACCGGGACTCTATACGAGCCGCGCACTACGTTTCTCCATCGGTTGAAAGAAGAGTTGTCCAAAACAAACCACAGGCTTGAAATCCTTGGACGAGAGCTAGGTTCAGCTCGTGTTACTGATGATGTGTATTGGAGACGCTTAAGTTCCGCTGCGATTGTTGTCACGACAGCAGACCAAATAAGTCAGCCTGGAGCAGATTGGACATGGATTCCTCAACTGGTCTACCGGTATCTCGAAGTTCTGACATCGGGAAGTCTATTGCTTGCACCCTTAGTTCCAGGTGTTGCGAGATACTTCGATCCAGACAAGGATTTTGTAAGCTATGAATCGCTAGAAGAGGCAGTTGAAAAGGCAAAATATTACCTCGATCATCAATCCGAAGCTGAAGCTATTCGGAAGAGGGGGCATGAAAAGGCTGTAGCACTTATTCGTATGCACGCATTTTGGGTGCAGATCGATACTGCCCTTGGTAATGAATCTCTTTTTTGAGTGCCGAATGGCATATTTATGACTAAGATCACATATGGGAACACCCAATAAACTCTACTCTTTTAGAAGCCATCAATGCAGCTAAGTTTCTTTTGCTGCGTCGTTTTTTACTCCCTTTTCCCCCTGAAACTGGACAGGCAGAAAGTGGCTGGAACCCTGATGGCAACAGGGAAAACAGGCTTTTTTGGATGTACACTATTGGGCAGCGATGGGAGTAAAGTAAGGTTTTTGAGGTATCCATCTGCCGAAGATAAATATTAGATGACAAATAGTGCCTTGATAAATTTAGTAGTCGTTAGTGACTTTCGCGCACTTCCATTAACTGCCGCAATAGATATATATAAATTACTTAAACTCAAAAAAAAGAAGGTTAAATTTATTGTTGCGGAAAAATATTTCGACTCTGAAGATTATGGTTCTCATCTCCCGTACTTTTACAAGCTAACTAAGTACTGGTGGCTACGAATGCAATATGATGTAGCTCTCATTCCAGATAAAGAAAAGACCGAACTCACTAGACCAGAGGAAAAAGGGGTTATTTCATCATTACAATCCATTACCTGTGACTCAAGCGCCTCTAAGAGAAATTATCCAAGGCTTTATGCAAGTTTGCGCAGAGCGTCAATTGGCGCAAAAGAAATCACGGAATTTGTATTCGCTAATGATAGGTTGATAGATAAAGTATATATTTTTAATGGCCGAACGGCTGCCTCATATCCTATAGCTAGAGGTTGCTTTGATAGAGGTATATCAGTAGGGTTTTATGAATATGCTGCCAGTTTTGATGGATATAAACTATTTCCATGCGCACCACACAGCACTACGAGATTAGGCAAAGCTGTTAGTGAGTACAGAAAGGTGTGCCTTGTATCAGCACCTGAACTTTTTAAACGCGCAAACGCGTGGAAGCTGATGCGACTGTCAAATCCTTATACAAAGCATTATCAGAAGCTTGCTGATAAATCATTTGATGTAGTTGTATTTTTGGGATCGGATCATGAGTACACCTGTCTAGATGAAGATATCTCCGGATATAGATATATTGGTAATTACGAATTGGTGAAATTGGTTATAGATAAATACGGAAGTAATTCAAAAATCGCCGTTAGGGCGCACCCAAATCAATCCATCGACAAAAATCATCATATAATTCTTAGGGATGTAGAGAAACTTTGTAATGATAATGATGTTACATTCTATCACCCAAACTCTAATATTTCGTCTTATGATTTGATTATAAATTCCACAGTTACAGCTGTCGAGTTTTCTAGCATCGCATATGATGCAATTCTGCTTGGAAAGAAAGTTGAACTTTTCAACGACCTTGATTTAAAGTATTTCCTGCAATCATTAACTTTAGCTCAATCCAACGATACTCAATACGTTACCCAGCATATTTGTGAGTTAATGTCTTTGTACGATGATCTATATTTCGAGAGATTTGACGTATTAACAAGTGCAGTCTGCTGGTTTTGGAGCCATGTAGAATGGAGACTTCTCAAAGTAGGTACCCCTAAGTGCTTTGGTTAGCATTAAACAATACTAGGTTATTACTACACTTTAATGCAAAGTATCGGAACGGAAATGAAACGAATCATTAGTGCAGTGCGCAACAGATTTGCTCAGTTAATTCAGTATGTGGTGTTTAAGTTAAAGTACCCGAATGTACCAATTGTTAAACCATTAGAGATTGGCACGTTCTATTCTCAGGATGGGCAGGACTTATTCTTATCCTCGCTTCTATTTAATTATTTGACAAATAATTCGAGATCCTGGATTGTTGATGTTGGGTGTAATCATCCGCAACATTTTTCAAATAGTTTGTTTTTTGAAAAGGCGTTTAATTGCAGGACTCTTGCGGTAGACCCTCTCGTTGAATTTTCAGATTTATGGGCTAATCAACGTCCTTCTGCGATTTTCATAAATGCGGCAATTGGTGGGACTCCAAATCCTGTTGTATTGCGTGTGCCTTCAGGTACAAATGCAGACAATATGTTTGCTGCGCTTGAAGGGGGGCACTTCAAGAAGGAGCTTGGGGGTGATTATATTGAAAGAACTGTTAGGTGCATGAAGTTATCGGAGCTTTTTGAATCGTACTGCATTACTGAGGTACTTTTGCTATCAATTGACGTTGAGGGTTTTGAGTTGGAAGCGCTAAAAACCATTGATTTAAAAAAATGCTTGATCAGATGCATTGTTCTTGAGAATAACTCAAGTAGTTTGTATGGTAGCGATGATATTCGTGAATATTTGCTCTCGCTCGATTTTGTCTTCTATGCCAGGATTGGTGTTTTAGATGATGTTTTTGTGCATTCATCTTTGATTAATGGCCGGAATGCCTATTAATTGCAAATAGAATTATAAAAATTAATAGTAATTAGGGTGATTTATCTGTGATTACTCCCTTTTCCCCCTGAAACTGGACAGGCAGAAAGTGGCTGGAACCCTGATGGCAACAGGGAAAACAGGCTTTTTTGGATGTACACTATTGGGCAGCGATGGGAGTAAGTGTTCCAGTACGGGGCTTCAATGGTAAAAGTAACGCGAAGAATGCCGAAGGTATTCGTCTTTGCGATTGCAGTCGTGTATTTGCTAGAGCAATACATCAGTACTTTGCTTGGCAATAATATAGCTGGTGCATTATTTGTCACACTTGTTGCTGGTTTATATTGGGTGCATTTAATTAATTCCATAAATTATCAACAAGCGCTATGCTCAACTGCATTCGTTACCCTTATTGTATCTTCATCATTATTGTCATATTGGGTAGTAACTGCAAATGATATTGATTGCTCGTTTGTCCAAAAAGGATTACCTTCGCTGCTCTTGATTGTGACATTAGTCCTCGCTTTGTTACTTAGCCCGGATTTGCTGTCAAAATCTATTTTTTCGGAGTCGGGTTCTAAGTTTATTCTAGCGGGCGCTATTTTTACACTTACTTTATCTGTATCTGGATACTCTATAATGGCGTCGATGTTTTCGATATTTAGATATAGAACTTAAGGACAGGCACTTAAATTTGCCAGCGAGAGCTACAGCACCGGCTTTTTCAGGAACCGGCGCACGCTCGCTGCGGTCCAGGCCTTCCAGCCCGACGTGGTGCACTTGCAGTG
>Ga0172367_10008298_pt1 | contig 11636 bp, 8 predicted proteins | sample Lak10m_FD_114542 | JGI IMG/M metagenome (GOLD analysis project Ga0172367, IMG submission 114542) | Freshwater microbial communities from Kabuno Bay, South-Kivu, Congo - kab_022012_10m | ecosystem: Environmental > Aquatic > Freshwater > Lake | place: Democratic Republic of the Congo: South-Kivu...
GGAGTCCCCGCAAAGACTTTTGGACACATGGAAATAACCGGAAGTAGTCGGAATTACCCGGAATATCAAAGGGTTGTGAGGTTTTTCAGGTCGGAAGCTGTTTTTGGACAGATTTGATTTAAACCCAGTCAATCTGCGGCACTTTTAGACAGTTTTTTGGGGCACCGGATAATCTTTTTGCCGGGAATAACGCGCGTTTTCCAAATGGATTAGCAATAACAGCGCCCGTTCTGTCCAAAAGTGCCGCCGAACTGTCCAAAACCTCGTGCCGGTTCTCACAACCTCCGGACGTTGAAGCGCCTGAACTCCGCGCTCCTTCCCCATCCGTGTTCATTCGTGTCCATCCGTGGTTGAACTGTCCCCCGCCAGTCGCGAACGGCCTTGCGCTCCGGCCCGCGCCGCCCATCATCCCGCGCGATGAACGACGAGCCGTTGCTCCACCTCGACCTCCCCGGCATCCGCAAAGTCAAAAGCGGCAAGGTCCGCGAAGTCTTCGACCTCGGGGACCGACTGCTCTTCGTCGCCACCGACCGCATCTCCGCCTTCGACTGCATCATGCCCAACGGCATCCCGCGCAAGGGCGAGGTGCTCACGCAGATTTCCCATTTCTGGTTCGCGCAGACCGAACAGATCGTCGCGAATCACCTGCTGGCGAAGGCCGATGATCCCCTGCCCGCACCGCTGCAGCCCTTCGCCGCCCAGCTGGCCCGCCGCAGCATGATCGTGAAGAAGGCCACGCCGCTGACCATCGAGTGCGTGGTGCGCGGCTACCTCGCCGGGTCGGGCTGGAAGGAATACCAGAAGTCGCAGACCGTCTGCGGCATCGCGCTGCCCGCCGGCCTCAAGGAATCTGCCGAGCTGCCCGAGCCCATCTTCACGCCCGCCACCAAGGCCGAGACGGGCCACGACGAGAACATCCCGTTCGAGACCGCCGCGAAGCTGGTCGGCGCGGATATCGCAGCGCGGGCGCGCGACCTCAGCCTGCGCATCTACCACTTCGCCCGCGACTACGCCCGCAAGCGCGGGATCATCATCGCGGACACGAAGTTCGAGTTCGGCCTGTTCGAGGGGCAGCTCGTGCTGATCGACGAGGTGCTCACGCCGGATTCCTCGCGCTTCTGGCCGGCGGACCAATACGCCCCGGGCAAAGGCCAGCCCAGCTTCGACAAGCAGTTCGTGCGCGACTACCTCGAAACACTCGCCTGGGACAAGACCCCGCCCGCCCCCGCGCTGCCGCCGCTGATCGTCTCCCGCACGCAGGCCAAGTATCTTGAAGCCTACGAGCGCCTCACCGGCCGCAAGCTGTAGCGCTCACCGCAGCGGCAGAAACTCCAAGCGCAGCTCTACGCCGCAGTGCAGCAACGCCACGCTGCGCTCCATCCCGAAACGTGAGCGGCCGGCGTAGCCGGGGTTGATGAACAGCGTGCCACCGCGCCGCTCCTCATGGGGCAGGTGCGTGTGGCCGAAGACCACCACGTCCGGCTGCTCGCGCGCGATGCGGTCGCGGATGCCCTCCGCCAGCGCGCGCAGGCCGACGATGTGGTGCACGAGGAACTTTCGGCCGGCGAGCGCGACCACTTCGGTCTCGCGCCAGGTGGGATCGAAGTCGTTGTTGCCCAGCACGGCGGTGACGGGTGCGATCGCCTCCAGCTCCTGAATCACGCGCGCCGAACCAATGTCGCCTGCGTGCAGGATGTGCGCGACGCCCGTGAACAGCTCCGGCACGCGCGGGTCGAAGTAGCCGTGCGTGTCCGAGATGAGGCCGAGCTTCATGGCTTGGCCGTCGCGGCGCGCTCCAGCCAGCGCCCGAGGAAGCGGTGTTCCGCCGTGGGCCGCAGGGTGCCGCCGCCGGTTTTGTCCAGCAGTGACTTCGCGCGCTCCAGCTCGCCGCGCACGAGGCATTCCCGGATGGCGTCGCCGAGATCGGTCATGCTGACCGCGTTGGCATTGGTGCGGCCGGTGCGGAGGTGCTGCTCGACGCCGAGGACGAGGAGCTTGAACTCGGTATCGCTGCGCGCGGGGGTGAAGATGCTCACGGGCGCGGCCGTGCCGGGGGTGGCGAGCGCGTTGAGCCGCGCGGACAGCACCGTGGAGGCGTCGAGGTTCACGGTGCCGTGCGCGCGGAAGACCTCGCGCAACGCGGCCGCGGGCGCGGTGGAAAGCGCGGCGCGCTTGCCGGCAGGCGCGAGCTGGTGCTGGCGGACGCGCTCGTCGAAGTTCCGGAATTCCGCGGCGGACGCGCCGATGTAGAAGGCCTTGGGCGCCTCGTATTCGAGCACGGGGAATTCATCCGACTGCATGGGGCCGTTCTCGATGAACAGCCGCGTGGTAGCCTGCGAGGAGAACTGCCGCGCCCAGACCAGTTCCGGCGCGAGCAGGCCGACGGCCTCGAGGTCCGCGCGGGGCTGTGCGCGCTCAAACACCTTGCGCCAGACTTCCGGTCCGGTAGGCCAGGGCTTCTGCGAGCCAATCAGGATGAGGTCGCCCGCGCCCGGATCCCACAGCTCCAGGTGCGGGAAAACGCTGGCGAACGTGTGGAACACCAGCGCCACGATGCCGTCGTGCATCTCATACACGTGAAACCATTGCGCCATCACGCCGCCGTCCTTCAAGCGGCTCGCGCACAGCTCGTAAAACTCCCGGCTGAACACGCCGCCTACGCCCGCCATCCACGGGTTCGAGGGCTCGCTGATGATCACGTCGTAGCGCTGCGGGTCGAGCTTGAGGAGCGTCCGCGCGTCTTCGGACACGATGCGCGCGAGGCGGTTGGTAAGCACGCCGCGGTTCCACGGCTCGAAGAATTTCCCCGCCCGCAGCACCGGCGCGCAGTTCTCGGCCACGACGATCTGCTTCAACGGATGCCCCAGCAGCGCGCCGGCCGTCACGCCGCTGCCGAAGCCGAGCACGAACACGTCCTCGCTATGCGGCCGCGCGAGCAGCGGGAGGTGCGCGAGGAGGTATTGCGTGCCCATGTCGCCGCGCGACGAGGCGTCGGGCTTGCCGTTGACGCGCAGCGTGAACTGGTCGCTCGCGGCGATGCCGTCGCCCTGCTCGACCGTGACCGAGGCATCAGCGGCGTCCTCGTGGAAGTGGATTTCAATATGCCGCTGGCGGTGGCTGAGAAAATCGCGGTTAAGCTCAGTCTCGCGCAGCCGGAACACGCCGGAGCTCATCAGATGTCGCCAAGTGCCCTGCCCAAACGCGCCCGCCAACAGCAGCAGCACCGCCAGCGTGCCTGCCCAAATCTCCACCGCCGGCCGGCGAAAGCGCCAGCCCAACAGCCACGCCGCCCCGCACAGGCCCGTGGCCAGCCCGAGAAACGCGCCGCGCAGCCCGAGCTGGGGCATGAGGATGAAGCCCGTGACCAGGGTCCCCGCTACCGCGCCGAGCGTGTTCCACGTCAGCAGCCGGCCGACGCCCCGGCCCAGCTCCGGCCCGCTGCGTGGCAGCTCGCGCAGCCAGAGTGGCAGCACCGCGCCGAGCATTCCCGCCGGCACGCCCAGCACCACCAGCGAGACCAACGCCGCGATGACTTGATGGAAGGCATGACCGGTTGCCGTGCGCGCCAGCCCGGTCTTCAACCAGCGATACGCCTCAACCCAATGCTCGATGCCCGCGACCAGCAGCCCCACCCACGCCGCCGCGCCGAGCAGCAGCGCGGTCGTGGTCAGCTCGCGCGGCCAGTGGCGCGTGCGCGGTGAGGCCATCACCGCCCCGCCCAAACCGATGCCGAGGATGAACGCCATCAGCACGATGGCAAACGCCTGCAATGACGCGCCAAAAATCAGCACCAGCGAACGCGCTGAGAGCACTTCGAGGCCCATCGAAATCGCGCCGGTCAACGCGACCACCGGCACGGCGTATTGCGCCAGCGCGATATTTTTGTCCTCGGCCGGGGCAGCCAGCGGCGGGAGGTGGCGCTGGTCCATCTGCCCATTTGGCCCGTGGTGTTCAACGAGGGTTGGCCCCGCTTCCGGCAGGCTGCTACCCAAGGCGGGCGATCCGCCCGTGGCGTCCGCTTCCTTCTTGGCGAGGCCGATGGCCGCGAAGCCCACGGCCACGTTGAACAGCGCCGTGAGTTGCAGGGAGGCCGTCATGCCCATCGCCTGCACGAGCACGAAGCCCGCAACCCACGCGCCGGCCACCGCGCCGAGGCTGTTGACCGAGTAGAAGCGCGCCGAGAGCCGGCCGGCGTCGCCGCCGCGGCGATTCAGCCAGGCGGCGATGAGCGGCAGCGTGCCGCCCATCAGGATGGTCGGGCCCAGCAGCAGGCCGACGCTCAAGGCGGCCTTGAGCGCGAGCAGCGCGGCGGGGTGGGGGAGCAGCGGCGCGCCCACCCGCACGAAGACTTGGTCCGCCGCGAGGTAGAGCCAATGGAAGCAGAACGCGTAGAGGCCGATGGCGATCTCCAGCCGGCCGTAAAGCGCAAGCGGGCGGTCCGCCGCATCCGCACGCCGGCCGAAGATCCGGTTGCCCAGCGCCAATCCGCCCATGAAGGTCGCCAGCACGACCGTTTGGGCCTGCACGGTGCTGCCCAGCAACAGCCCGAGGTGCTTCGACCACAGGACTTCATAGACCAACGCCGTCGCGCCGGAGCAGAAGAAGAGGAGCAGGACGATCATGCGGCGGACAGGTGGGCGTAGGCGGGGCGGGCCATCGGAGCGCGAGTGTTTGCGAAGGGTCTCAGGGCGGCAAGGAAAACCCAGATTGGGCCGGCGGCCATGGCCTTTGGGAATCGTCTTGAATAGCCCGGCAATGCCCGCGTCCGCCATAGGAGATTCAGCTATGAGCAAGCATACCCTTTTTCCCGCGCTCGTCCTCGCCGCGACCCTGGGCAGCGGTGTCGCCGCGCCGGCCCCATCGAAGCCCGCCGCCAAACCCGCCTTGGACAAGGCCGTGAGCCTCGAGCTCTTCAGCCAGCCCGGCACCGCGAAGGCGCTCGTGCTGAAAGGCTCCGATGCCCGCGTGCAGTTGCTGGCCCATGCGCGCCACGCCTCGGGCAGCGAAAGCGACTACACCGCCAAGGTCACCTACACCGTCAAGCCGCCGAAAATCGTGGACGTGGACAAGACCGGCTACCTCACGCCGCTGGGCGACGGCACGGCCACCATCACTGCGAAGTCCCCCGAGGGCCTCACCGCCACGACCACGGTCACGATTGAGAACTTCAAGGACGTGCCCAGCATCAACTTTCCCAACCAGATCGTGCCCATCTTCACCAAGGGCGGCTGCAATGGCGGCGGATGCCACGGCAAAAGCGGCGGCCAAAACGGCTTCCGCCTGTCGCTGCTCGGCTTCGAGCCGACGGAGGACTATGAGTATCTCGTGAAGGAAGCCCGGGGCCGGCGGCTCTCCACCGCGGCGCCAGAAACCAGCCTGTTGCTCCTCAAGGGGGCCGGCATTGTCCCGCACGGCGGCGGCACGCGCTGGGAGCCCAATTCATTCGACTTCGCCATGGTGAAACGCTGGATTGCCCAGGGCATGCCCTATGGCAGCGAGAAAGACCCCCATGTCACGCGCATCGAGGTTTTCCCCAAGGAGCGCACCCTCCAGCCTAATGCCACCCAGCAACTCAAGGTGCTCGCCCAGTTCTCCGACGGCCATTTCGAGGACGTGACGCGCGGCGCGCTCTTTGAGGCAAACGACAAGGACATGGCCTCCACCGAGAACACCGGCCTGGTGCAGTTCGCCGCCCAGCCCGGCGATGTCGGTGTGATGGTCCGCTACGCCGGCAAAGTCACGGTCTTCCGCGCCACCGTCCCCCTGGGCGCGCCCGTCCAGCACCTGCCCGTGGCGAAAAACTTCGTGGACGAAATCGTCTTCAAAAAGCTCAAGCGCATTGGCCTGCCGCCCAGCGAAATCGCTGATGACGCCACCTTCATCCGCCGCCTGACCCTTGACCTCGCGGGCCGGCTGCCCAGCGCGGACGAAACCGACGCCTTCCTCAAGGACAAGTCCGCCGGCAAGCGCGAGGCGCTCGTCGACCGCCTGCTGGCCAGCGGCGATTACGCGGATTACTTCGCCAACTTCTGGAGCGCGCTCCTGCGTAACCAGCGTTCCTCGGTCAATGGCCGCACCGAGCCTTACATGCGCGGCACCTTTGCCTTCCACGCGTGGATTCGCGACAGCCTCGCGAACAACAAGCCTTACGACCAGTTCGCCCGCGAAGTGCTCGCCGCCTCCGGTGACATTGGCCAGAACCCGCCCGTCGCCTGGTATCGCCAGGTGAAGACCGCGCAGAACCAGCTCGAAGACACCGCGCAGCTGTTCCTCGGCACGCGCCTGCAATGCGCCCAGTGCCATCACCATCCCTACGAGCGCTGGAGCCAGGCGGATTACTACAGCTTCGGCGCCTTCTTCAGCCAGGTCAGCCGCAAGCCCAGCACCCAGCCCGGTGAGGAGCTCATCTTCGCCAAGCGCAGCGCCCCCACGATGGCGAACAAGAAGAACAATCAGGCCCTCAAACCCGCCGGCCTCGGCGACCCTGCACTCGACATCCCCGCCGACGAAGACGCCCGGCACGCGCTGGCCGACTGGCTGAGCAAGCGGGAAAACCCCTTCTTCGCGCAGTCCCTCGTGAACCGCTACTGGAAGCACTTCTTCAACCGCGGCCTAGTTGAGCCTGAGGACGACATGCGCGAGACCAACCCGCCCGTGAACCCCGAACTCCTTGATGCGCTCTCGAAGGCCTTCATCGAATCCGGCTTCGACCTCAAGAAACTCGTCCGCACCATCGTCACCAGCTCCACCTACCAGTTGAGCGCCATCCCCAACAGCCACAATGCCGGCGACAAGCAGAACTTCTCCCGCTACTACCCAAAACGTCTCAGCGCCGAAGTGCTCTTCGACGCGATCAACACGGTGACCAAGTCCGACGCGAACTGGGCGAACCTCCCCGCCGGCACGCGCGCCGTGCAGCTCCCGGACAACAGCTACAACACCAGCAGTTACTTCCTCCAGGTCTTCGGCCGGCCCGACTCCGCCAGCGCCTGCTCCTGTGAGCGTTCGCAGGACGCCAGCCTCGCGCAAAGCCTGCACCTCCTGAACTCCAAGGACATCCAGGCCAAGCTCACCGCCGAGAAAGGCCGCGCCGCCGTCCTCGCCGCCGACGAAAAGCGCACCGATGAGGCCAAGGTCGGCGAACTCTATCTTTGGGCTTTCAGCCGCCCCGCCGAATCCAGCGAGGTCAGCACCGCCAAGGACCACATCGAGAAGAAAGTGACCAAGGCCGCCGACGCCGAGACCAAGAAGAAGGCCAAGCGTGAAGCCTACGAGGACATCGTCTGGGCGCTGATCAGCAGCAAGGAATTCCTGTTCAACCACTGAGCGGCCCCGTCAGGAGTTCCGGAAGTCCCTCACCTGCGGATCGCCGTCGCCCCGCCGGCAATGCGGCATCGCCAGGTCCGCAGCTCGCGACCGGTATTCGCCTTGAACCCTGTTTCCAACCGGGTGCGGAACTCGTCCGCCTCGCTCCACAGCACCAGGTTCACCGTGTGACCGCCAAAACCTGCGCCTGACAGCCGCGCCCCGAAGCACGCCGGCTGCGAACGGGCCAATTCGATGAGCTGCTCCACTTCGGCCGGGCTGTTGCGGAAGAACTCCCGCCCGCTCGCGTGGCTCTGCCAGAGGTATTGGCCGAACTGTTCAAGGTCGCCTTCGCGCAGCGCGCGCTCCGCCGCAACCACGCGCTGGTTTTCCCCGATCACGTGATACGCCGCCGCATGCTCGCGGGCGGTGAGCCGGTCGCGCGCGGCCTTGAGTTGAGCCGGCTCCACGCTGCGCAACGACCGGACGCCCAGTTGCCGCGCCGCCGCCGCACAGTAGTGGCGCAGCGCGGCGTTCTCCGCCTCCACAATCGGACTCAGCCGGCCCGTATCCGCGATCACGATGGCGATCTCGCCGATGAGCGGATGCGTCTCCGCCGTGCCCTGCTGCGCGTCTGCCAGCACGGCATGGAACTCCTCGGTGCACAGCGCCGTCAGCGCGTCCAGGCTGGTGGCTGACTCGCCCCCTGTCTCCCGCGCGGCTGCCCGGCACAATGCGGCCATGCGCAGCCGGTCCAGCCGGGTGGGAGGCGGCAGGCGTTCGCGGCCCGGCCGGCGCACCACTGCGCCCTGCTCGGTGAGCTTGTGCGGATACAGCTCGCGCACGACGAGCGCCGCGGCGGCCAGCAATGCGCCGGAACTGCCGTAGCCTGCGCCCGGCGGGATTTCGCTGTGGACCACGGCGTTGAAGCCGCCGAAGTGGACGCCACGCGCGCGCAGTTGCCGCAGCAACGCCTTGACCGGTGCGGTCCAAGGCGCGTCGGGCCTGGGCGAGAGCTCAGTCAACCACGCGATCTCGCGCTGCGGAAACGCCCCCGACACCAGCTCGATACGTCCGTCGATGCGCGGCGCGGCGGCCAGGCAGAGCCGGCGGTCAATCGCCACCGCCAGGGCCAGCCCGTCGTTCCACTCCGCGTGGCTGCCCAGCAGTTCGATCCGCGCGGGAGCCTGCACCACGTGCGTCGGCGCATGGCCGAACGACTCTTTGAAGAGCGTCCGTGCCGCACCCAGCGGGTCACGCGGCAGCTCGCGGCGGCGTTGCGGGGACGAGGCCACGGTTTCGATAATGCAGGATTTTGAACTCCGGCGTGTCGCGCAGTTCGGCGACGAGCTCAAACCGGTCTTCGATCGGCGGAAAGAACGCATCGCCGGCGACCTCGCGTTTCACGAGCGTCAGAAACAAGTCTGAGCATGACGGCAGGCCCTGTGCGTAGAGCTGTGCGCCGCCGCAGAGGAACGCCTGCCGGTCACCCACCAGCGCGGGCAGCGCGTCGAAGCCCGCCGCCACGCGCACGCCGGGATGGCTCCAGCCAGCGCGGCTTAACACGATGGTCTCCCGCCCCGGCAGCGGCCGGCCGATGGACTCGAAGGTCTTGCGCCCCATCACGAGCACGTGGCCGAGCGTCGTGGCCTTGAACCACTTGAAGTCCTCCGGCAGGTGCCACGGGATGCGCGGGCCGTCCCCGATGACGCGGTTGAGCGACATGGCGGCGATGGCGTGGAGGGGTTTCATGGGGATGTGGGGCGCGAGATGGCCGCGTGCCAGCCGGGCTGCACAACCCGCAGCCCGCACCACGCGTCATTTCATCAGCTTTCTCGCGCGGCCAATGACTTCTTCCCATTGAAACGCTGGGCCGGGGTCCACTTTGTTGGACTGAATGTGGTAGTGGCCGAGGATGCCTTGGTAGGCGCCCAGTTGGTCATCGGGGAGTTTGCTGGTGACGAGCTTGCCCGCGGCGTCCTTCGGATAGTCGCAGCGGATCTTGGGGAACACCTGGCAGAGCGTGGCGGTGAGCTTCACCAGCGCGGCGTATTGCTCGGGCGTGAAGTCATACTGCTGCAATTGCCTGCCTTGCACGGGGCCGAGCACCGGCTCCCGGCGCGCGGGGCGGGCGATGAAGTTCGGCGTGAGGATGCCGCTCTCGCCGAAGCGAGTGGGGATGACCACGCGCGGCCAGCCGGTGTCGTCGCGCTGATACCACTCCTCGAACATGCGCTGCTGACCGGGCGCAAACGCGCCTATGTTCGCAATCTCGATGCCGATGCTGCGGGTGTTCGAGGTGGTCGCATGCCACGCACGCTCCTTGAGGTCGAGCGTCTGGTAGATGGTGCCATCGAGATCGAGCATGAAGTGAACGCTCAGGCAGCGGTGGTCATGCAGCACCTTGAAGCAGTTCCGGCTCGTGCCCGAGGCATCGAAGTGCAGGACGAACTGGTCCACTTTGTCGCGCAGCAAGGGCAAATCCCAGCCGCCGCCCCGCACCTGCTCAACTTGTGCGTCGGTGAGCCCGTCCTTGCGCAGGCCATAGCGGTTGGGCGTCTTGAGCGCGGCTACGGCGACCTTGGAGGTTTCCCATGAGGATTGGTCGAACGGCGCGAACCGCCGCTCGCAGCGGTAGGCGTCGTAGCCGCTCGGGTCCATCCAAGTGACAACGCGCGTGCCGGTGTGGAAGAGCTGGCCCGCGGCGATGATTTCATCGCCCGTGCGCTTGAGCGGCGCGCCAGGCCGCGTGCTCGTGCAGCCGGTGAGCAGGACGATGAGGAGGACGAGGGAGGGAAATAGGAAACTTCCTTTGCCGGTGCGGCTCTTCTCCCTCTCCCTTTGCCCAGCAAGGGGAGAGGGCCGGGGTGAGGGGTTGGCTGGTTTGGCGCAAGTGGCCGCACCCCTCATCCGGCCCGCGGCCACCTTCTCCCCTCGCTCCGCGAAGGGAGAAGGATCATGGCACACGTGCGTCGGGAAATTCTCAGCTCTCACGAAGGGTTGGATCAGAAATCCGTGTTCGCGTCCTTGAGATCGAGCTCCTTGATCCACGCGTTGCGGTAGCGCACGTCGTGACCTTCGCACTGGAGCTTGAGGCCTTGCGCCGTGTCAGTGATGCCTTTGCCCTTGTCGTTGCCGCCGTCCACGCCGGAGTTCGCCCCGCCCCACACTTGGTTAATTTCGACGTTCTTGTGCACCTTCTGGCCGTTGAAATACATCGTGACCATGGCCTTTTCGACGCGTTGGCCGTCTTTGAAGCGCGCGGCGCGGAAGACGATGTCATAGCTGTTCCACTTCCCGAGGCCGGCGAACGCGTGATACGGCGACTCGGTCTCGTTGATGACCGCGCCCATGCCGTGCTTGGTCTTGTCGCCTTCCATGATCTGGATTTCGTAGCGGTTCTGGAGATACACGCCGCTGTTGCCGCGCGGGTTCATCACGCAGAACTCGATGTGCAGGCGGAAGTCGCGGTAAGGCTTCTTGGTGACAATGTCGGCGGTGCCGTATTTGCCGCCGGCGGCCACGGGGTCATCGGTCTGCACGACGGTTTTGCCCTTGTCCACGGGATCCTCGACAATCTTCCACTTGATGGGCAGCGACGACGCGAAGCGCGGCCCCTGCCAGTAAGTCCACTTCGCGTCGAGCATCTCGCGCGAGCCATCAATGATCACCTCCGCGCCCGCGACGGGCTTGGCCCCAACGCCGATGTTCGCATCGGCGGCGGAAGCGGTTAGGGGGGCGAAAGCGGTGACCAGAGCGAGAGCGAGGGGAAGTGATGACAAGTTCATGACAAGTGAGCGCGGCGATTTATGACACGCACAAGGTGCGCAATCAACTCGTCTTGCGGGTTCGACAAAAAACGGGCGCATCTTGCCACTGCCCGCTGATCGCCAACACCGCCTCCCGGGGAAGCGCCTTCCCACCGGGCCGGATCCCCCGCCAGCCGGGAAACTCCGTGTCCGCCCCGGCGGGAACCGGCATCCCGGCCAAAAAACGGCATCCCGCCCCGTGCGGAAACCCCGTTCTGCCGAAAAAACCGCCCTTCCGCCCGGGGAGAAGGGGCGTTCTGCCGAAAAAACGTCACTTCCGCACGCGGGGAGATGACCTTTGCTCAAAAAAACCGGCTTTCCCCCGCGGGGAAATGCCCTTCTGCCGAAAAAACGTGGATTCCTCCCGCGTGGAAACCCCGTTTTGCCGAAAAAACCCCGATTCCCCGCCGGGGAAACGATGATTTTTTGAGAAAACCCCGATTCCCCCGGGCCAAAAACCGGCCTTTTTCCGGCGCAACCCACGCTCTGCCAGCGGTTTACCGCCAAAACCGGTCACCGGAC